>MDTE01191641.1_pt1 | contig 18289 bp, 16 predicted proteins | sample 811231 | NCBI WGS metagenome assembly MDTE01 (sample SAMN05326651, study PRJNA326480) | marine metagenome | isolation source: seawater | place: Indian Ocean: Red Sea | collected 2010 | reverse complement strand
GTTCCATCCGCAATGATTAATATTTCACTTGGACCTGCTAACGAATCAATTCCAGTTAATCCATAAATTAACTTTTTAGCAGTAGTTACGTAGATATTTCCCGGTCCTGATATTACGTCAACTTTATCTATTTGATGTGTACCAAAAGCCAAAGCTCCAATTGCTTGTGCTCCGCCAATTCTAAAAACTTTATCAATTCCGGATAAGTAAGCAGCGGCTAAAACAGTTTGATTTATTATTCCTTTTGCATTGCCTGGAGATACCATTGAAATTTTTTTAACTCCCGCTACTTTTGCTGGTATCGCGTTCATTAAAACAGTACTTGGGTATGCCGCCCTACCTCCAGGAATATATATGCCAGCACTTTTTACAGGCATCCATTTTCTTTGAACAGAATCACCATGTTGTCCATTAATAGTGAAAGATTGGGGGATTTCTTTTTCATGAAACTGTTTGATTCTTTGATATGCAATTTCTAGTGATTTTTTTAAATGATGATCCGTTTTATCCCATGCATCCTTTAAATCTTTAGAGCTTACTTGCATAGGTTTAGGAATAAAACCATCGAATTTTTTTGTATATTTTTCTACAGCTTTATCTCCATTAATTTTTACTTCTTGAAGAATATCTTCAACAATTGAATTTATTTTTTTATTATTTCCTGAGGTAGTTCTTTGAGAAATTCTTCTCAACTCTTGGATAGCCCTTTTTTTATTATTAATGATCTTCATAGTTTTTAATACTGATAAAAAGAAATTGAATAATATGTCATCAATTAATTTAAGTAAGATTATATATTATTGATTAGTGGACTATCTCTTTGATAAGATAAGTCCTAAATACTATATTTTAATTACTGTGGCAAATAACAAATCTGCTAAAAAGAGAATTCAAGTTGCTGAAAGAAACCGTTTAATAAATAAATCATATAAATCAACAGTAAAAACTTTAACAAAAAAAACGTTAGTTAATTGTGAGAAATATAAGAAAGAACCTAATTCTGACAATAAAGATCTAGTCCAATTAAGTGTTAATGAAGCTTTCAGTATTATTGATAAGGCAGTTAAAAAAAATATTCTCCATAGAAATAATGGTGCTAACAAAAAATCAAGAATCAACAAATTAGTTAAAAATTTTCTTACCAATAAATAAATAAGTAAAATATGAGTGATATTGAACTTATAGATTCTCATTGTCATTTAATATTTGAAAATTTTGAGAAAGACCTTGATGAAGTTGTTTCAAGATGGCGTGCAAAAGGAGTTAAAAAATTACTCCATGCTTGTTGTGAATTTTCAGAAATTCCTAAATTAAAGCAAATTGTCAGAAAATTTGATGAATTATATTATTCAGTTGGCTTACATCCTCTTGAAGCCGATAAATGGGATCGTAATTCAAAATCTATTTTAGAAAATGCAGCACAAAGTGATCCAAGAATTGTTGCTATTGGGGAATTAGGGTTAGATTTTTTTAAAAGTGATAATACAAATAAACAAATAGACGCCCTTATCCCACAAATGTATTTAGCTTTTGAACTTGATTTGCCAGTAATTATTCACTGCAGAGATGCAGCAAATGAGATGATAAAGATATGTAAAGACCTCTCTAAAGAAGGACAATGTCCTAAAGGAGTCCTTCATTGCTGGTCTGGCACTCCAGATGAAATGAAGCAATTTTTGGATCTTGGATTTTACATAAGCTTTAGCGGCATAGTTACATTTAAAAAAGCATATGAAATTCATGAGTGCGCAAAAATTGTGCCCTGTGATAGATATCTTATAGAGACAGATGCACCTTTTTTAGCTCCTGTACCACATAGAGGTAAGAGAAATGAGCCCGCTTTTGTAGAAAATGTGGCTGAGTCTTTAGCTAATTTAAGATCTTCTGAATTGAAAAATATCGCCTACGAATCTTCTAGGAATGCTGAAGATTTGTTTAAATTTGACTTGATTAATCGCCCCTAGAGCTGTTAATATTAAAAATTACTGGAAATTTGCCTTATTATTAGTGAGAAGTTAATTAAAGTATGTTCTAATTCCCTTTTTTTTAAAGAATAAGTTCTTAAAATCGAGGTATTTGTTGAATTCAAGACCAAATCTTAATTTCAATTCAAAATTCTTTAATGTCTAACTACTAGTTATAAGAAAAATTTTTTATAGTAAATAGTACATCTTACAGAATTGCAGGTTTCTTGGATGAGTAGTAGCGCTTTACAGGTAGCTAAGACAGCAACTTATTTACCAGATTTAGTTGAAGTACAAAGGTCAAGTTTCAAATGGTTTTTGGAAAAAGGTTTAATTGAAGAATTAAAAAGTTTTTCTCCAATAACTGATTACACAGGTAAATTAGAATTACATTTTATCGGTGATGAATATAGATTAAAGAGACCCAGACACGATGTTGAAGAAGCTAAGAGAAGAGATGCTACTTTTGCTTCGCAAATGTATGTTACTTGTAGATTAATTAATAAAGAAACAGGGGAAATTAAAGAACAAGAAGTTTTTATTGGTGAATTACCCTTAATGACTGAAAGAGGAACTTTTATTATTAATGGGGCTGAAAGAGTAATAGTCAATCAGATAGTAAGAAGTCCAGGGGTTTATTTTAAAGATGAACAGGACAAAAATGGTAGGAGGACCTACAACGCCAGTGTTATTCCAAATAGAGGCGCTTGGCTAAAATTTGAAACAGATAAAAATAACTTGCTTTATGTAAGAGTTGATAAAACAAGAAAAATCAATGCTCATGTGCTCATGAGAGCTATGGGCCTATCAGATAATGATGTTATTGATAAATTAAGGCATCCTGAATTTTATAAACAATCAATTGATGCTGCGAATGAAGAAGGTATAAATTCAGAAGATCAAGCATTACTAGAACTTTATAAAAAATTACGACCAGGTGAACCTCCATCAGTATCTGGTGGGCAACAACTTTTGCATAGTAGATTTTTTGATCCTAAAAGATACGATTTAGGGAGAGTAGGTAGATATAAAATTAATAAGAAATTGAGATTAACTGTTCCCGACCACATTAGAACTCTTACACATGAAGATGTGCTTTCCTCAATTGATTATCTTATTAACTTGGAGCTTGATATTGGTGGAGCAAGTTTAGATGATATCGATCATTTAGGTAACAGAAGAGTTAGATCTGTTGGAGAACTTTTACAAAACCAAGTTAGGGTTGGCTTAAATCGACTAGAAAGAATTATTAAAGAAAGAATGACTGTTGGCGAAACAGATTCACTTACTCCCGCTCAGTTAGTGAATCCAAAGCCTTTGGTAGCAGCTATCAAAGAGTTTTTTGGTTCTAGTCAACTAAGTCAGTTTATGGATCAAACAAATCCACTAGCTGAATTGACCCATAAAAGAAGAATTTCTGCACTTGGACCTGGGGGTTTAACTCGTGAAAGAGCCGGTTTTGCGGTTAGAGATATTCACCCTTCGCATTATGGAAGATTATGTCCTATTGAAACACCGGAAGGGCCTAATGCTGGACTAATAAATTCTCTTGCAACACATGCAAGAGTTAACGAATATGGGTTTATTGAGACTCCTTTTTGGAAAGTAGAAAAAGGTAGAGTCATTACAGAAGGTGATCCTGTTTATTTGTCAGCTGACTTAGAGGATGAGTGTAGAGTTGCTCCTGGGGATGTAGCTACTGATAAAAGTGGAAATATCTTAGCAAATTTAATTCCAGTAAGATATAGGCAAGATTTTGAGAAAGTACCTCCTCATCAAGTCGATTATGTGCAGCTTTCTCCAGTTCAAGTTATTTCAGTTGCTACGTCTCTTATACCTTTCTTAGAACATGATGATGCGAACCGGGCTTTGATGGGTTCTAATATGCAGCGTCAGGCTGTTCCTCTATTAAGACCTGAGCGCCCTTTAGTTGGGACAGGATTAGAATCCCAAGTCGCTAGAGACTCTGGGATGGTTCCAATTACTAAAGTAAATGGAATCGTTTCTTATGTTGATGCGAATGAGATTGTAGTAAAAGATGTGGATGGAAATGAACATATACATTATCTTCAAAAATATCAGAGATCTAACCAAGATACTTGTTTGAATCAAAGGCCAATAGTAAAAAATGGAGACCAAGTAATATCTGGGCAAGTTCTTGCAGATGGATCAGCTTGTGAAGGTGGCGAAATTGCTTTAGGACAAAATGTTTTAATTGCTTACATGCCATGGGAAGGCTACAACTATGAAGATGCAATACTTGTTAGCGAAAGGATGGTAACTGATGATCTTTATACTTCAGTACACATTGAAAAATATGAAATAGAGGCGAGACAAACTAAGCTAGGTCCTGAAGAAATTACAAGAGAAATCCCTAATATTTCAGAAGAAAGTTTGAGTAATCTCGATGAAATGGGAATTATCAGAATAGGTGCTTTTGTAGAGAGTGGAGACATTTTAGTAGGAAAAGTTACTCCTAAAGGAGAATCAGATCAACCTCCTGAAGAAAAACTTTTAAGGGCTATTTTTGGAGAAAAAGCCCGAGATGTGAGAGATAACTCCTTAAGAGTTCCAAAAACAGAAAAAGGAAGGGTTTTAGATGTTCGTATCTATACCAGAGAGCAAGGTGATGAATTGCCCCCAGGCGCTAACATGGTTGTAAGAGTATATGTTGCTCAAAGGAGGAAAATTCAGGTAGGAGACAAGATGGCTGGTAGGCACGGAAATAAAGGGATAATTAGTAGAATTTTACCTAGAGAGGATATGCCTTACCTCCCAGATGGTACCCCTGTAGATATTGTTTTAAACCCTCTTGGTGTTCCAAGTAGAATGAATGTTGGTCAAGTTTTTGAGTTATTAATGGGCTGGGCAGCATCAAACTTAAAATGTAGGGTTAAAGTTGTACCTTTTGATGAGATGTATGGAGCTGAGAAATCCCATCAAACTGTTCAAGCATTTTTAGAAGAAGCCTCGAAGCAAGAAGGTAAGGATTGGGTTTATAATCCCAATGATCCTGGGAAACTTTTACTCAAAGATGGTAGAACAGGAGAACCTTTTGACCAGCCTGTTGCTGTTGGATATTCTCACTTCTTAAAACTCGTTCACTTAGTAGATGATAAGATTCATGCCAGATCAACCGGTCCATACTCTTTAGTTACTCAGCAGCCTTTAGGAGGTAAAGCCCAGCAAGGAGGACAAAGACTTGGAGAGATGGAGGTTTGGGCTTTGGAGGCCTATGGTGCAGCATATACTCTACAAGAATTATTAACTGTCAAATCAGACGATATGCAAGGTAGAAATGAAGCCTTAAATGCAATAGTTAAAGGAAAACCTATCCCAAGACCTGGAACTCCCGAATCGTTTAAAGTGCTTATGAGAGAATTGCAATCTTTAGGTCTAGATATTGGTGTATATACTGATGAAGGCAAGGAGGTTGATCTCATGCAAGATGTGAATCCGAGAAGGAATACGCCTTCGAGACCCACCTATGAATCTCTGGGGAACTCTGAATATGCAGAAGATTAAATACTTTATTAACACTCTACTAATTTAAATATTTGAAAAATGACTAACAGCAACTTAAGAACAGAAAATCACTTTGATTACGTAAAGATTTCTATAGCATCACCTCAAAGAATAATGGATTGGGGGCAGAGGACTTTACCTAATGGACAAATAGTAGGAGAAGTAACCAAACCAGAAACAATTAATTACAGAACCCTTAAGCCAGAAATGGATGGATTGTTTTGTGAAAAGATTTTTGGACCATCCAAAGATTGGGAGTGTCACTGCGGCAAATATAAAAGAGTGAGACATCGTGGAATTGTCTGTGAGAGGTGCGGTGTTGAGGTAACTGAAAGTAGAGTCAGAAGACATAGGATGGGTTATATAAAATTAGCCGCTCCAGTTTCCCATGTTTGGTATTTAAAGGGAATTCCAAGTTATGTGGCCATTCTTTTAGATATTCCACTAAGAGATGTAGAGCAAATTGTTTATTTTAATTGCTATGTCGTTTTGGATGTTGGGGATCATAAAGATCTTAAGTATAAGCAACTTCTTACTGAGGATGAATGGTTAGAAATTGAAGATGAAGTTTATGCAGAAGAATCTACTATTGAAAATGAACCAGTTGTTGGCATAGGCGCAGAAGCTCTTAAGCAATTACTTGAGGATCTTGATTTAAATGAGATTGCAGAAGAACTTAGAGAAGAAATTACAAATAGTAAAGGTCAAAAAAGAGCAAAACTAATAAAAAGAATCAGAGTAATTGATAATTTCCTCGCAACGAACGCTAAGCCTGAATGGATGGTACTTGATGCGATTCCTGTCATTCCTCCGGATCTTAGACCAATGGTTCAACTTGATGGAGGTAGGTTTGCGACATCTGACTTAAACGATCTTTATAGAAGAGTTATAAATCGGAATAATAGATTGGCCAGACTTCAAGAAATTTTAGCTCCTGAAATAATTGTTAGAAATGAAAAAAGAATGTTGCAAGAAGCAGTTGATGCACTAATAGATAATGGAAGAAGAGGAAGAACAGTCGTTGGTGCAAATAATAGAGCTTTAAAATCTCTTAGCGATATCATAGAAGGTAAGCAAGGAAGATTTAGGCAAAATTTACTTGGGAAACGTGTTGATTATTCTGGAAGATCTGTCATAGTTGTTGGCCCGAAGTTAAAGATGCATCAATGTGGACTTCCTAAAGAGATGGCTCTTGAACTTTTTCAACCATTTGTAATTCATAGATTAATACGACAAAATATTGTTAACAATATTAAAGCGGCTAAAAAATTAATACAAAAAGCAGATGATGAAGTAATGCAAGTACTCCAAGAAGTTATTGAGGGTCATCCAATACTATTAAATAGGGCTCCCACTCTTCATAGGTTAGGAATTCAAGCTTTTGAACCTAAATTAGTTGGCGGTAGAGCTATTCAACTACATCCCCTTGTTTGTCCCGCATTTAATGCTGACTTCGATGGAGATCAAATGGCAGTTCACGTTCCTTTGGCATTAGAAGCTCAAACTGAAGCTCGTATGCTGATGCTAGCTAGTAATAATATTCTTTCACCAGCAACTGGAGAACCAATTGTTACTCCCTCACAAGATATGGTTTTGGGTTCTTATTATTTAACTGCATTGCAACCAAATTTCAAAAAACCTATTTTCGGGGATAATAAAAAAACTTATGCTTCATTAGAAGATGTAATCTTTGCTTTTGAGGATAAAAGAGTTGGTTTACATGAATGGGTCTGGGTAAGATTTAATGGTGAAGTTGAAGATGATGATGAAGCGAATAAACCAAAAGAGATTAAAGAGTTAGAAGACGGTTCAAGGTTAGAAATTTGGAACTTTAGACGAGACAGATTTGATTCCCAAAATAGTTTACTAAGTCGATTTATTTTAACAACAGTCGGAAGGGTAGTAATGAATCATACAATCATCGATTCTGTCTCACAAACGTAATCCTTAAAAAAACAAATTATTTATCTTTAAAAAAATGACATCATCTAAACCAAAAAAAAATTCAAGAGTACGTAAAACTGCAAAAAATTCAAAAAATACTAATGGCATGATGATGCCTTTGAAAAAAACACCACCTTCATTTAAAAATAAAGTCATAGATAAAAAAGCTTTAAAAAATTTAGTTTCTTGGGCCTATAAAACTCATGGAACTGCTGTCACATCAGCAATGGCAGATAATTTAAAAGATTTAGGTTTTAAATATGCCACACAAGCAGCTGTCTCCATTTCAGTAGATGATTTGAAAGTTCCTCAAGCTAAGCAAGATTTAATTGGACAGGCTGAAGCTCAAATTACGGCTACTGAGGAATGTTACAGACTTGGAGAAATTACCGAAGTTGAAAGACATACAAAGGTTATAGATACCTGGACTGAAACTAATGAGAGATTAGTAGATGCAGTTAAAAGTAATTTTAATCAAAACGATCCACTTAACTCAGTTTGGATGATGGCTAATTCTGGGGCTCGAGGTAATATGTCTCAGGTTAGGCAACTTGTTGGAATGAGGGGGTTAATGGCTAATCCTCAAGGGGAGATTATTGATTTACCTATTAGAACAAACTTTAGGGAAGGTCTTACAGTTACTGAATATGTAATTTCCTCTTATGGAGCTAGGAAAGGATTAGTTGATACAGCATTAAGAACAGCTGATTCAGGTTATTTAACAAGAAGATTGGTTGATGTGGCGCAAGACGTAATTGTAAGAGAAGAGGATTGTGGAACTGAAAGGTCAATAGTCATGGAGTCTGAGGATGGCAAATTTGGATCAAGGCTAATTGGAAGACTTTCTGCTGAAGATATTTTGGATTCTGAAGGTAACTTAATTATTCCAAAGAATACTGCAATTGATCTTTCTTTAACTAAAACTATAGAGAAATTACTAATCTCAAAAGTAAATATAAGATCTCCATTAACTTGTGAGGCTAATCGTTCAGTTTGTAGAAAATGTTACGGATGGGCTTTAGCTTATAATCATTTGGTTGATTTGGGAGAAGCTGTAGGGATTATTGCTGCTCAATCAATTGGAGAGCCTGGAACCCAATTGACTATGAGAACCTTTCATACTGGAGGAGTTTCTACAGCAGAAAGTGGAGTAGTAAGATCTAAAATTAAAGGAAAAGTTGAATTTAGTTCAAAAGCAAAAATTAGAGGATATCGTACTCCTCATGGTTTAGAGGCTAAACAAGCTGAAGTAGATTTTTTATTAAAAATTATTCCTAGTGGGACTAACGCTAGTAAAGCTCAAAAAATTGAAGTATCCAGTGGATCTCTTTTGTTTGTTGATGATGGTCAAGAAATTGATTCTGATATAACTGTCGCGCAAATTACTTCAGGGGCAGTAAAGAAAAGTGTCGAAAAAGCCACCAAGGATGTTATTTGCGATTTGGCTGGACAAGTTAGGTATGACAAAGTTATCCAACCAAAAGAAGTAACTGACAGACAAGGTAATATCACTTTGAAAGCACAAAGATTAGGAAGGTTATGGGTTCTAGCTGGGGATGTTTACAATTTACCTCCTAATGCTAGGCCTGTTGTCTCAACTGCCAAAAATGTTGAAAAGGGAACTGTTTTAGCTGAGGCAAGCCAATCTAGTGAGTTTGGAGGTGAGGTACGATTGAGGGAGTCAGTAGGAGATTCAAGAGAAGTTCAGATTGTAACAACTTCAATGCTAATAAATAATTTTAAATTACTTGAAGAATCTACTCACTCAGGACAAATATTTCATTTAGAGTCTGATGATGGAACAACTTATCGTTTAAATACGTCACCTGGTAGCAAAATAAGTAATGGTGAAGTTATTGCTGATTTAGCAGATGAAAGATTTAGAACAAAAACTGGAGGATTGGTAAAATATGCCCCAGGTTTAAGTGTTAAAAAAGCAAGATCATCTAAAAATGGTTTCGAAGTTAGCCAAGGAGGAACATTACTTTGGATTCCTCAAGAGACTCATGAAATTAACAAAGATATATCCTTACTTATGACTGAGGATATGCAGTGGATTGAAGCAGGAACAGAAGTAGTGAAGGATATATTTAGCCAGACATCAGGAATTGTCACAGTGACTCAAAAAAATGATATTTTGCGTGAAATTACTGTTAGAAATGGTACTTTTCATGAGTGTGAAGATGAAGAGATTTTGAGCAGATTTACAGATGAAGGAAAATTAGTTAATCCAGGCGAAAAAATTATTGAAGGGGTAGATAATAAAGAAATTCTTTTCGTTCAAAGATTAGAAACCTCAAAGGGTAAGGGCCTATTGTTAAGAACTGTAGAAGAATTTACTATACCTGATCAGGCTGAGTTACCTGAACTATCTCATGTTAAACAGGAAAAAGGACCATCCTTGGGTTTAAAAGCTGTTCAAAGACTTACTTACAAAGATGGTGAATTAATAAAATCTGTGGATGGTGTAGAGCTCCTAAGAACTCATTTAAGTTTAGAGAGCTTTGATGCGACCCCTCAGATGACAATTGATGTTGAGACAATTCAAGATAAAAGTGACAAATCAATAAATAGATTAAATTTAGTTATTTTGGAATCTATCTTGGTTAGGAGAGACACTATGTCTGATTCAAGTCATGGTTCCACACATACTGAATTACAGATAAAGAATAATCAGTTTGTTAAAGCTGGAGATGTAATTGCTACTACTCAAATTCTTTGTAAAGAGAGAGGTAAAGTTCAATTACCAGATTTAGTCGAAGGTGAACCAATTAGACGACTTATAGTAGAAAGAGATGAAGATAAAATTAAAATTAATATTAAAGATAAAGCAATTGTAAAAGTTGGAGATCGTGTTGTTGATGGAGATTTAATTAGCAAAAAAGAAAAATCTACCTCATGTGGAGAAATTGAGGAAGTTTCAGGTGACTTTGTAACCTTAAGACTTGGAAGACCTTATATGGTTTCTCCTGATTCTGTTTTACACGTAAAAGACGGAGATTTAGTTCTTAGAGGAGATGGTTTAGCTCTATTAGTTTTTGAAAGGCAGAAAACAGGGGATATTGTTCAAGGTTTACCTCGAATTGAAGAATTATTAGAAGCCAGAAGACCAAGAGATTCCTCCACTTTATGCAAAAAATCAGGAGTTGTGCAAATTAAAGAAGGGACTGATGATGAATCAGTATCCTTATCTGTCATAGAGAGAGATGATTCTATTACTGAATATCAACTATTAATAGGACAAAATATTATGGTAAGCGATGGACAGCAAGTTACAGGAGGTGAACTTTTAACTGATGGTCCAATTAATCCTCATGAGTTACTAGATTGTCTTTTTACAGATTTAAAAGATCAAAAACCTTTAATGGAAGCAGCTCAAGAATCTATATCTAAATTACAAAGAAAAATGGTAAGCGAGGTGCAGAATGTTTATAAGTCTCAGGGTGTAGCAATTAGCGATAAACATATTGAAGTTATTGTAAGACAAATGACTAGTAAAGTTCGAATTGAAGATGCTGGGGATACCACCCTTCTTCCTGGGGAATTAATAGAATTACGACAAGTAGAAGACACAAATCAAGCAATGTCTATTACTGGAGGGGCACCTGCTCAGTTCACTCCTGTTTTATTAGGGATAACTAAAGCTTCCCTTAATACAGATAGCTTTATTTCAGCAGCCTCTTTTCAGGAAACCACAAGAGTTCTTACTGAAGCTGCCATAGAAGGTAAATCTGATTGGCTTAGAGGCCTAAAAGAGAATGTAATCATTGGAAGATTAATACCTGCAGGAACTGGCTTTAGTGGCTTTGTTGAAGAATTAGCTTCAGAAGCTGGGCCGCACCCTGATATCCTCGCAGAAGAATCAGCTGGTTATAGAAGAGCTCAGAATTTGCGACCAGATTATACAGTTGAAATGCCGCAATCACCTAGTGTAAGTTCTGCCGCTATTCTTGATGACCCTAGCGATGAAGATTTAGAAACTACCAGAAATAGGCATGGAATTGATCCTTCCTCGAGTAATTTTGCTGCTTTTGCGAGACCTAATGCTGAAAATCAATTTTCTGAAGATCAATTACCTGATCCTGCTGCTTTGGAAGGATTACAAGAAGAAGGGCTACTCTCCGATGAATAAAAGCTATTCCGATTTTCAATTATTAGAATATTGTTTTGATTTCAATTTATGATCAAGCCTGATATTATTCCCAAAAGAAAACTACCTCGTTATGGGTTTCATTTCTATAATGAAAAACTAAACGGAAGAATTGCCATGATTGGTTTTATAGCACTTATTCTTACTGAGTTCTTTTTAAAACATGGATTGTTATTATGGTGATAATTCTAGGCAACTAGTTTATTTAATAATTTGAAAAATCTTCTCGGATGCAGTGTTAAAGATTTAGAAAATATAGCCTTGAATTATGGTCAAGCTGCTTTTAGGGGACGTCAAATTTATAGTTGGATTTATAACTACAAGAATAGGTCCAAGAATATTGATCAGATTAACATTTTACCTTTAGATTTTAGAAATAAACTTAAAAAAGAGGGATTTATCTTTGGAGAATTAACATTAAAAGAAAAATATTTAGCTAATGATGGAACTGTAAAATTATTATTAAATACAAGAGACAATGAAAGTTTAGAGTGCGTCGGAATACCAACTGAGAAAAGATTAACAGCATGTCTTTCAAGTCAGGTTGGTTGCTCAATGGATTGTAAATTCTGCGCCACTGGTAAAGAAGGATTAAAAAGATCTTTAACATCAAGTGAGATCATCGATCAAATTTTATTTGTTGAAAATGAAATGAATCAAAAAGTTTCTAATATTGTCTTTATGGGAATGGGAGAGCCCTTATTAAATATTGATCAGTTATTACTATCAATTAGATCAATCAACGAGGATTTCAATATTAGTCAAAGAAAAGTCACTGTAAGCACTGTTGCCATTCCAAAAATGATAAGTAAATTATCAGAAATGTCTTTTCAAATGCTTGGCAAATGTCAGTTTACTCTCGCAATAAGTTTGCATGCTTCAAATCAGAAAACTAGAGAAATAATCATTCCAAGTGCGAAAAATTATCATATTAAAAATATTATTGATGATTGCAGGAAATTTGTAAGAAAGACTGGCAGAAGAGTTAGTTTTGAATACTTAATGCTAAATGGTGTGAATGATAAATTAGAACAGGCTGATGAGTTAAGTGATCTAATAAAAGGTTTCCAATGTCATGTAAATTTGATTCAATACAATCAAATTGATGAAGTAGAATTTAAGCAAACACCCTCTAAAAATGCTCAACTATTTCAATCCAGACTTACTAATAATGGAATAAATGTAAGTTTTCGAAAAAGTAGAGGCTCAGATAGGAATGCTGCATGTGGTCAGTTAAGACAAAATGCAAATTTCAAATAATCATATTTAAAAACTTTTTATTAAATTCAGCTTAAAAAGGTTATTATTGAATTAATTGATCCTGGATTATTGGGTTTTATTAAAACTAAACTTTTACCTTTTGCAATTGTCAGTCTTTTTGGAGTGGCTTTTTTTGCCGTAAGCGCAAGGATTTGGTTGCCAGGAGATATGATGTCACCTGCTCCAGTTAATTGACAATTACTTTTATCTAAAATGACTAAAAGAGATAAAATTCAATATGAAAGTCTAGCAGAAATAGCAATTGATCCTGATGTTTTAGCTAAAGAATTATCTGAAGAAATTGAAATAGATCCTCTAGACCAGATTGATAATGATAGCTTTTCGAAAGGAAACCTAAATAAAAATTCAGAATGTGATAAAGCCTTAAAATTGTTAAAAGGTAATAGAGAGCAAAGAATACAAGGTTTAAGAGTATTTTGTGAATATAGAGACAATAGATCTTTCCCTCTTTTGCTCCCTTTATTGGATCAACCTTGCCCAGTTGAGAGAATGAGTGCAGTTTATGCGTTGGGTCGAAATCCGTTCCCTAACGCAGTTGCAAAATTAGTTAGCCTTTTAGAAACAGATGATAACGCATATGTAAGAAGAGCTACTGCTTGGAGTTTAGCTAATTACGATAACCAAATTGTTTTGAAGCCATTAATAAATTCATTAAAAAATGATGTAGCCGCTGTAAGGTTATGGTCATCTAGTTCTCTTTCAGAAATTGGAAGTATCTCATCTTCAAATGCTGAATTAGCGGCTGAGCAACTTTTAATAAGCTTAAAAATAGATAATGAACCTGTTGTGAGAAGTAATTGCATATGGTCATTAAGTAGATTATATGAAAAATTAAATAACATACTGCAGGAGAGATTTGTTGATGAATGTACAAGAATTGCTCTTTTTGATAAAGAACCTTCAGTTATGGAAGAAGCAAAAACTGCCTTAGACTCTATGGGTATGAAAGGGTTTTATAAATAGAAATTTATATTTATTAAGTATTAAAAATAAAAAAATACATTTTAATTAACTTGTACCAACTGAAACATTTATTTTTCGTTATTGTGTATAGAGTATTAGTATTTAGTACTTAATTTTAATGCCTCAAAGAACATTAAGATTCAAAATTCATCAAGATGGAAAAGTTGAAGAAACCGTTGTTGGTTTCAAAGGTAATGCATGTAATTATGCTACAAAAAATATTGAAAATGCTCTTGGTGAAGTAAAGCTCAAAAACAAAACTGCAGAGGCTTTTATTCCTAACCAAAGCGAAAAATTAACACAATTAAACAACGAATCTAATGTCACATTTTAGTACCATTAAGACAAAGCTTAAAGAAGTAAAACCTTTAATACAATCCCTAAATCAACTTGGTTATCAAGTTAATCAAGAAAAGAAATTTGTCAAAGGCTACAAAGGACAATTTACTGCTGTAGATATAAGTATCGATTTGCCCGGAAATACAAAATTAGGATTCAAGTGGGATAATAATTCTAATTCCTATGAATTAGTCACTGACCTTGATCTTTGGAAATTTGATTTACCAGTTGAAAGATTTATATCCAAGGTTACTCAGTTGTATGCTTACCATACAATTATTGCCAAAACAGAAGAAGATGGGTATCAATTAGTTGAGCAAAAAAATCAAAATGATGGATCAATTGAGCTAGTCCTTACTAAATGGGAAAGTTAAAAATTGGATATTACTTCTGTAGGTGAGATTAACATTTTTGATGATACTAAAGAATTTACAGGTCATGAACCTGTTCTGGGAGGTGAATTAACTGAGAAAGCAGTTTGGGTTGATGAAAGTAAATGTATAGGATGCAGATACTGCGCACACGTTGCAACCAATACTTTTATAATTGATGAGGAATATGGTAGGAGTAGAGCTATAAGACAAGATGGTGACAATTTTGAGACTTTGCAAGAAGCAATTGATACTTGTCCTGTTGATTGTATTCATTGGGTTAAATTTGAAAATTTAGAAGATCTAGAAAATAGTCTCGATAGGAATATGTTTCAATCACTAGGAAAACTTCCAAGAATGAACAAGTATTGATTTTCAGTGAAGTTACCTTGTCGTAGATTTGGCAGAACGAATTTAGAAATGCCTGTTTTGTCATTAGGTGGGATGAGATTTCAGAAAAGTTGGGATGAAATGAAATTTTCTGAGATTTCAAAAAAAGATCAGAAAAAAGTTGAGAATATTATGATACTTGCAAATGAATTTGGTTTTAATCATATCGAGACAGCGAAGTATTATGGAACTTCTGAAATTCAGTTAGGGATGGCTTTTGAGAGGATAAAGAAAGTACCAAAAATAATTCAAACAAAAATCCCTCCTAACCATGATCCAAAATTATTCGAAGAAGAACTCTTGAAAAGCTTTCAAAAATTGCGAGTAAAGAAAATTGATTTATTGGCAATACATGGAATTAATACACCTGAACATCTTCATCAGTCTGTAAAACATGGAGGCTGTATTGATATTTTAAAAAAGTTCCAAAAAGATAATTTAATAGGGCATATAGGATTTTCAACTCATGGAGAAATATCTCTTATCGAGAAAGCGATTTCAACGAACTTCTTTGATTATATTAATTTACATTGGTATTATATTAATCAAACAAATTCCAGGGTTCTGGAGTTGGCTAGCAAATATGATCTTGGAGTTTTTATTATAAGTCCTACCGATAAAGGAGGGCATCTACATACTCCCTCAATAAAAATGGTGGAACTTTGCAGTCCTTTACACCCAATAGTATTTAATGATCTTTTTTGCCTAAGGAACAAAAATGTTCATACTATTAGTGTTTGAATAGCTAAAGAGAAAGACTTTGATTTGCATCTTAAAGCAGTTTCTTTATTGTCAAAATCTGATAATTATATTCCTACAATACTAAATAGATTAGAAGAAGAATCAATAAATTCTTTAGGTTATGAGTGGTATAAAAGTTGGGATAAAAATTTACCAAATTGGCAAAATACCCCAGGAGGGATAAATATTCCAGTTCTTCTCTGGCTTTCAAATTTAATTGATTCTTTTGATTTAGAGGAATTTGCAAAATCTAGATACCAATTACTTGGTAATGGAAGTCATTGGTTCCCTGGAAATAATGCAAATTTGTTAGATGTTGATGTATGTGAAAGTCAGTTATTCAAAGTTTTAGAAAAGCATTTTGAACCCAAAAAGGTTATAAATAAATTACGAGTACTTAAAGAAAAATTCGGGGGAAAATCATCATCAAGATTATCAAAGAATTAACCTTTGAGGGGATATTTTTCTGCCTTACCAACACTTCTAGGATAAATGTCAGGACAAAATGTTTTTGGTTCAATAAAAATAGTATTACGGATGCCTTTTTCTCTGGGAAGAAAATTACGTTTAATTTTTTGAATTTTCCCTTTCAATACTTTTAAAGTGCTTTCTAAATTTTTATGATCTTCGTTGGTCCATTTTCCACAATATAAAATTCCTAATCCCTGCGAATTTAACATAGGTAAAATATATTCTGATACTGTTGAAGGATTACTAACTGCTCTTGTTGTAGCAATATCAAAGCTATTTCTTAATGACGATTCATGGCCAAGGTTTTCAATACGGTCATTTATTATATGTATGTTATTTTTGAAATTAATGTTTTTGATAATTCTTTTTAGTGCATCTGTTTTTTTTTTTGAAGAATCTATAAGATATATCTCTGAATTTGGATGTGTTATTGCGTAGGCAAATCCTGGGAACCCACAACCTGAACCAATATCAATAAATTTTTTATTATCAAAATTTTTTTTTGAATTTTCTTTAAATGTCCAAAGACTATCGTAAACATGGCAAATCCAGTAATCATCTCCTTCAACTAATCTAGTTAAGTTAGTTTTATAATTTGTTTCTTTAATCCTTATTTGTAATTCTTGAAACATCATTATTTCATCTACTGTTAGTAGCCCATGTATCTCTTGTGGGATATTTTCTTTTATCATTTCGTTTTAAGTAGTTATTTTTTGCGGTAATTATTAATCAATTTTATCAAAATTGATTAGAATATTTTCTAATGATAAGAGAATTTTTTTGAAAGGCGAAATAACTTACTATAAGATTTTAGGTGTTAATGAAAACGCTTCAAATCATGAATTAAGAAAAGCTTTTTGCAAGCTTTCTATAGAACTACATCCTGATACAACTTCCTTAGATTTAGATGATGCAAAAAATAAATTTCAAAAAGTATTAGAGGCATATGAAAATTTAAATAATTCTGATTTGAGGAAACTTTATGATGAGAAATTACGAGTAAATTCTAAAAATTTAAATAAAACAAATTTAAATGTCTTAAATACTCTAGTAACAGATGCTCAAAATCAGCGATTAGTAGGTAATAGAAGACCATTTTCAAATGGTGAAATGTTCTCTTTATTTTTGTTGATTATGATAATACTTATAAGCTTGTCTTCAGCTATTGTAATCGCTTCTTTTACTGGTAAAGAATTAGAATCGATTCCAGATTGGCTTTTGAGATGATAATTTTATAAGAACTTCTGTGATTCCATCTGATACACCAATTAATCAACATTCACTGCAATCATTAGAATTATGGTTGAAGGATTTAGGTGCAACTAAAGATATTGATAATCCATCGAAATGGTATTTATTACTTTCTAATTGGAACGCAACTATTACTTTTGAACAAGAAGATTTAAGTGTAGTTTGGGAGAGTGAAGGAAAATTAACTAGAAGATTATTTTCTTATTGTATAAATAGAGAAGATATTGAAAATGCTATTCTACAAGGACCATAATCTTAAATTTTAAAGTTCGCTTAAGATTTCAAAAATAATTCTGTAACTTTTTTCTAATTGATTGTTTGTAATGCACAGAGGAGGTAAAAGATAGATTACATTACCTAGTGGTCTAATAAATAAACCTTTTTTTATTGATAAGGCTTTAATTTTTTTACCAATATTACTTAGATAACCTTTATTATTATCAATTTTGATATCAAATGCTGCAATAGTTCCTGTGACTCTTATGTTTTTTATAAATGATAATTTTTTAATTTCCTGAAGATACGAAATGTGCTTTTCCTCAAAAGAATGATATTTAATTGGATCATTTTCTAATAAGTCAAGGCTCGCATTAGCTGCAGCACAGCCTAATGGGTTTGCAGTAAAGCTATGACCATGCCAAAAAGTTTTCGTTGGGGAATCGCTAATAAAGGCTTGGAAAATTTTTTCTTTAGCTAGTGTTATTCCCATAGGTAGAAATCCTCCTGTTAAACCCTTTGAAATAGATATCAAATCAGGCATTATATTTGCTTTTTGAAATGCAAAGAGACTTCCACATCTTCCAAATCCAGTTAAGACTTCATCAGCTATTAATAAAGAATTATTATTTTTTACTACTTCTGAAACTTTTTTAATAAATTCAGGCCTAACCATATTCATC
>MDTE01021479.1_pt1 | contig 18290 bp, 15 predicted proteins | sample 811231 | NCBI WGS metagenome assembly MDTE01 (sample SAMN05326651, study PRJNA326480) | marine metagenome | isolation source: seawater | place: Indian Ocean: Red Sea | collected 2010 | reverse complement strand
TTGATCTTGTAGAGCGTGGGCTTCGTGTCGTTCGGGGCAAACCGGTTTTCGTCGAATTCATAGACCTCGAACTCCTGGAACATGACATCCTCGGCAAAGGATGTCGTCCAGCACGCCAGTAGCACGCCTATCACACGACTGATCCGTCTCATCAAACCTCCATACATAGATTCTTTCATAGGGGGTGCGAAGATACGACGGTCAGTCGGCCTTGGCGACCCATTTGGAACCATCCTTCAGAGATCAAAGGCCTCGATAACCCACCACTCACCTCAATCTGTCACGGTGCCAATCATAGCCGACGTTGACACAGGGAGAACGCAAACCCATATTTTTTAGCTTGAGGCAGGCCGATGTGGACGACTGTCAGCCGAATTGCTGACGGTCACTGGGTGAATTCTCTCGTAGTGGATGATGTCGAAGCCAACCGTGATGTGCTGTTCCGAATCCTCGACCGCGCCGGCGTCGACTTGAGACTAGCCGAGAATGGTCAAGACGCCATCGACAAGATCGCGGAGCAGATGCCGGACATCGTCTTAATGGATGTCCGCATGCCCCTTATGGATGGCCCCACCGCGTTGGCCAAAATTCTGGATATATACGGAAGGAACGCACCGATCGTCGCCGCCGTCACGGCCTCGGTGTTCGAGCACCAACGTCAGGGCTTCCTCTGCGAAGGGTTTAGCGGGTTCCTTGACAAGCCGCTTCGAGCCGAGCAGGTATAACAGTTCCTGAACGAGCGACTCGACGTGAAATACCACTACGATGATGATCCTGTCGAGCCATCGCCCGCCACCAACCGAATGGACTGGAGCGGTGCGCGGCTCTCTGCCTCCGTTGCATCGCAGCCTGCTGGAAGCAACGGAAGCTTCGGCGATCATTGAGCTAAGGGGTCTGCTCGATCGAGTGACCGACGAGGCGCCCGAGTTGGCCGAGCATCTGAGCAAGCTTACTCAAGATTTCCATATCCACGGGATCCGGTCCGTTCTAGCCAGCATTGAAACCAAATGAACGAGCCGACGGAATGAACCCCATACTCCTTGTCGCCCTGTCTGTGATCGGCCTCCTGAACGCCGCCTATTTATCCTATACGTATCTGTTCCAGATGGGTGCCTGCGCCGGAGAATCATCCTGCTCGGAAGTCCTGGGTAGCGCATACGCGGCTCTCTTCGGCATCCCCTTGTCTGCCTATGGGCTCGGCGCCAACGCCGCGTTCCTCGTCTTTAGCTGGCGAGCGCTTGAACCTGATAGTCGTGATCAAGCGGTAGGCTGGATTTCCACCCTGTCGATCCCGGCTGTCCTCGTCGGTCTCTACCTGACCTATGTGCAGGGCGTGGTCATCGGCGCGTGGTGTCCGTTCTGCCTGCTATCGTTCGCAGTGTCGATCGCGCTCCTCGTCCTTTCCGTCCAGCATCGCAGGATCACCTCGACGCTAAGCCCCCTGATCCCCTCCCTAGCGTCGAGACACCTGATCCCGCCCGTCTTAGCTCTGATCTTGATCCCGACCGCCTACGCCCGGATTCACGCTCGAATCGGCAGTTCACCTGCAGCCGCTCACGTCAATGGATCGGAAGTGATCGCAAAGATCCGAGAACGCGAGATCACCGCCCACGAAGTCGATCACGCGAACAGACTGAAGATGTATCAGATGCGGAACGGATACCGTCAGGAGTGGATTGATCGAGAATTGCTGGGGACGGCGGCTGCGGAAAAGGGGATGGATGTTCGCGCGTTCGTTCAGCAGGACATCTACACAAAAGTCGAGGTGACCCAGGCGGAGATCGACAAACGATACAACGAGATCAAGGATCGCATACCAGCTAACGTGTCGAAGGCATCTATCGAACGGAACATACGGAACGAGATCGGAAACCGGAAAAGCAAGATTGCGCTGGACGCATACATCCGCGACCTCGAGGCGCGCTATGGCGCAGTCTACACGGTGCCGGCCTCAGAACGGTTCGCCTTCGATTCGAATCCACGCGGAGGCCCCGAGAAGGGAGCGGGCCCGGACGCCCCGATCACCATTGTCGAGTTCTCTGACCTGGAATGCCACTACTGTGCTCGAGCACACGCATACCTGGGAGACCTGCTGAAGCGGAGAGGAGACAAAATCCGCGTCGTATTCAAGCACCTGCCGCTCGAACGCCATAGACACGCCCGCGGTGCCGCAGAAATCGCAGCCTGCGTCCAGAAGCAAGAACCGTTCTGGTCACTGGCGGACTCTCTTTTCGGGAATCAGGACGAGCTGGTTGAGGCGAAGGTGTTCAACTACGCAGCAGAGGTCGGGGCTGACACGGTGGCCGTGCGTGCCTGCCTGGAAGCGGGGATCGGGAAACAGATCGTTGACGCGGATATCGCGGAAGCCGATGAGTTGGGCGTCTCCTCAACGCCGACTTTCTTTGTCAACGGCCATTACGTCGGCCCTCTCCCCGAAGAAGGCCTGGAGCCACTGATCGAAAAGGAACTGAAATACCTGGGCCAGGCCAACTAACTACCCCGCCCTGGCATCATATGCCTCGATCACCTGTCCTCCGGAGCTTCAGTGAAGGAAGATCAATCCTCGATTCAGAGTTCCTCCCCAAACCGCATGTCGAACGAGGGCCTGTCGTCGTAGGCCAGCCGCAGGAATTTTGTCATGTCCGGATAGTGTTCCTTGATGAACTTGAATGTCCGGTTGAGCAGGTCCACACGGTCATCGGATTCCATCGCATCCCACGGCTCGGACTTGACCGTAATCTCGATCGTATGCACCCCCTCCGCCCGATCCAGTTCGTCCAGACTGAGCGCCTCGCCGTTCTCGTGCAGGAAGCGAACACTCAGATAGATCTCGGGGGCCAACGCGAGCAGGCCTTCCTCAAGCGATTGAAAGACGTCTCCCTGGCTGGCCAGCGTGTCTACGACACCGTCGGCCATTTCCACCTTAACGAACTCCGGCTCCGGCTCTTCCAGCTGTTTCGCTCGTTTCTCTCGCTGATACTTGTAGATCCGGTCCATCTCGGGATCATCGCAGGTCTTCACGAACAACATGATGACCAGCGTCGGGATCATCGCCCCGATCAGGCCGAGAATGGCAGTGAGGATCAGCGAGCCGCCCTGTTTCTGTAGTTCTTCTTCAGCCACGGTCTTCCCGGTAGTAGACCAGGGACCGTGTGAGTCCCCGGTCAGAATAACGTCGTACGAACAAGCTCAATTTGGGAAACGCGATGCGGTGAGACAAGCGAGAAGGCAAGCGTCAGGCAGCGTGGACACATGAGAAAGGGAGCGGCTTCTCTGAACAGCCGCTCCCCTGTCATCCTGCCACATCGCCCTTATATGGAGGCCAGCAGATCGTTCAACGTGGAGCTCGGTCGCATGGCCAACGACATTTTTTCCGGATCGGGTCTGTAGTATCCCCCGATATCGACTGGCGATCCCTGCGCACCGATCAACTCCTGGGTGATCGCTTCTTCGAACGATTCCAGGCCCTGGGCAACGGAACTGAATCGATCTTTCAGTTCACCGTCGTCGGACTGTGCGGCCAGCGCCTGCGCCCAGTAGAGGGCCAGGTAGTAGTGGCTTCCCCGGTTGTCGAGTTCGTTCACCACACGGGACGGCGACTTCCGCTCGATGAGGAACTTGGAGGTCGCCTCGTTCAGGGTCCTGGCGAGCACCTGAGCCTTGGCGTTCTCCGTCTTATACCCCAGATCCTCGAGCGAAACGGCCAGCGCCAGGAATTCGCCGAGCGTATCCCACCGCAGGTGACCTTCTTCGACGAATTGCTGAACGTGCTTGGGTGCGGATCCACCGGCGCCGGTCTCGAACAGGCTCCCGCCAGCCAGAAGCGGAACGATCGAGAGCATCTTGGCGCTCGTCCCGAGCTCGAGAATCGGGAAGAGATCCGTCAGATAGTCTCTCAAGACGTTTCCCGTCACCGATATCGTGTCCTTCCCCTCACGTGCGCGTTCCAACGACAGGCGCATCGCGTCGACAGGAGTCAGAATCTGGATATCGAGCCCGTCGATTTCGTGATCCTCGAGATAGGCCTTCACCTTCTCGATCAGGTTCGCGTCGTGTGCCCGGTTCGGGTCGAGCCAGAAAACGGCCGTTGCCCCGGTCAGTCGGGCGCGAGTCACGGCCAGCTTGACCCAGTCCTGAATCGGCAGATCCCGGGTCTGGCACATCCGCCAGACATCACCAGCGTTGACGGCGTGCTCCATCAGCACGTCGCCGTCTCCGCTGACGACACGAACCGATCCCGCTTCAGCCAACTCGAACGTTTTGTCGTGTGATCCGTATTCCTCTGCCTTCTGGGCCATCAGACCGACGTTCGGGACGTTGCCCATCGTCGTCACGTCGAACTTCCCGTTCTCCTTGTGGAAGGAGATGACTTCCTGGTAAATCCGCGCGTAGGATCGATCGGGAATCGTGAACTTGGTGTCCTTCTGGTTGCCATCGGGGCCCCACATCTGACCGGAGTCGCGAATCGCAGCGGGCATAGACGCATCGATGATCACATCGCTAGGAACGTGAAGGTTCGTGACCCCACGGTCCGAGTTCACCATGGCGAGGTCGGGCCCAGACGTGTAGCACGCCTCGATATCCACCTTTATCTCCGCCTGCCGAGTCTCCGGCAACGATTCGATCTTCGCATACACCTCTCCGATCCCGTTGTTCGCGTTGACGCCGAGCTCGTCGAACGTCGCAGCGTGCTTCTCGAACGCTGGCTTGTAGTATGCGCGAACGGCGTGTCCGAACAGGATCGGGTCGGACACTTTCATCATTGTCGCCTTGAGGTGGAGTGAGAACAGCACGTCCTGCGCTTTCGCATCCTCGATCTCCGACTCGAAGAAGGCCTTCAAGGCGGCCGCATCCATGACCATGGAATCCAGCACTTCCTTGTCCTGAACCGCCATTTCCTCCTTCAGGACGGTTACGTCTCCACCTTCGTTCACAAACTCGATCCTGAAACGCCCTTCACCATCCATGACCACCGACTGCTCCGAGGCGTAGAAATCCCGCTCTGACATGTGTGCGACGTGGGACTTCGAATCGGATGACCAGTCCCCCATCGGATGCGGATTCTGCTGCGCATAGGTCTTGACGGGCTGAGCCACCCGACGATCGGAGTTTCCTTCGCGCAGTACGGGGTTGACGGCGCTACCCAGCACCTTCGCGTAACGATCCTGAATCGCCTGATCGTCAGCATCCTTTGGCTCCATCGGGTAGTCGGGCAGATCGTAGCCCTGATCCTGAAGCTCTTTTATGGCGGCTGTCAACTGGGGGATCGACGCGCTGATGTTCGGCAGCTTGATGATGTTCGCCTCGGGTGTCTTGGCGAGCTCACCCAACTCGGTCAGCGCATCGCCGATCCGCTGCTGATCCGTCAGGTTCTCTGGGAAGTTCGCGATAATGCGGCCCGAAAGGGAGATGTCTCTCGTCTCCACCTCGATACCGGCTGCACCCGTGAAGGCCTTTATGATCGGCAGGAGCGAGTAGGTCGCAAGTGCCGGGGCTTCGTCAGTCTCTGTGTAGATGATCTTGGATGGCATAGGCTAGACTCGTCTGTGTGTCGGCGTGCAGGTCGTTGGGGACGCTTCAATCTATCGCGTTTAATGGATAAAGAAAGCGAACCATTCGAATACTACACATTCCGGCAAGGAATGCAACACTTCGGGAGATCGTGGTATCTGGAGTAACTGAGAGAGAGGGAGAGACCACCGTATCAAGTCAGCTTCCGTCTGAAAATAGTCATTGGGCATGATGGTTTGTTCGCCCTCAAACCCGGTCCGGATCTTGATCGCACGGCTGATGGGGGGCACAAGAATCACACCTTCGGCGGACTCGCCTTTGCGGGCGGACTTCCGAATCGCCCCCCACCACGGTCTCTTCCAGCTGGTCCGGAATGGCGATCTCGAGACATAGATGCTGACGCAACCCACCAGAAACGGAGTCCGCTTTGTGTCGCTCTCCCGACCCGAGCGTGGCCGTCAAGGTGTAGACTGTGATGCCAACAGCCTCGTGACCGGCCCGCACGTCCGCCAATCGACCGTTCCTGATAAATGCCTGAACAAGTTTCACTGTTCACCTTTGTCGGAAAATGGCCAATTCATCCCTACAAACTAGAGAAAGAGAGCCCGGGATCGTCAACTGCTAACTTGGCCTTGCCCGGCAACCCAACCGCTCGACCAGGCCCATTGGAAATTGAATCCGCCCAGGTCCCCATGAACGTCAACCATCTCTCCCGCCAGGTACAGCCCCGGAACAAGCCTGGATTCCAACGAAGCCGGATCGATATCGTCGGTTGCGATCCCCCCAACCATGACCTCCGCCTCCGCCAGCGGGCGTGACCCGAGAACTTTCACTTCCCAGTTGGTGAGCCCCTCGGCGATGCGACGTCCCTCTTCAGCCGAAATGCCGGCCGCAGGCCTGTCAATAGGCATATCCAGAATGGGCAAGAGAATCGGAGGGATCTTGTCCGGCAGTAGGCCCGTAAAGCTGAACGCCGCGGAGCGATGGGGATTTCGATTCCAGCGGTCTCTCAATCTGCATTCGACCTGATCCACGTCCTGCCCGGGGAAGAAGTTGATGCGTACCGATACATCGTGATTGTCGACATACGGCGCGACAGCCTCACTGAGATTGAAGATAACGAGCCCGGAAAGCCCGTAGTATCTGAACAGCAACTCCCATTCGTCCCGCTTGACCACCCTCCCATCCACCAACGCCTCTGCCTCGACCATTGCGCGTACGCCCTGCAGTTTGTGGAGCGAACTGCGCTCGGTTTCGAGGGGACCCAGCCCCGGATACAACCTGGTCCGGCGATGCCCCAACGAGCAGGCCATCCGCAAACCGTCGTCGCTTCCGCCAAGGGTTGGCGCGGTGATGCCACCCGTCGTCAATACGACCCGGTCGGATTCAAACGATCGCCCGTCGACGGTTGTCACTTTGAAGCTGTCACCTCGGTCGATCTGCGTCGCGTCAGCCTCCTGGACCACCTGGATCCCCGCACGGACAGCCCAATCTTCGAGCAAACGGACCACGCTGGTCGCCTGGTTGGAGGCGGGGAACACACGCCCCTTCCGCTCCAGACGCGTCTCGATTCCCAGATAACGAAAGAACGCGAGGGTCTGCTCGACCGGGAACGCTGCCAGCGCCTCGCGGGCAAACTCAGGATTCGATCCGTGAAAATGTGAAAGGTCACCGTCTGTGTTCAACATATTACAACGACCGTTCCCACTGATCAGGATCTTGCGACCGAGCCGATCGTTCTTCTCGAGGAGCGTGACCTCATCACCGTGATCCGCGGCAGAGATGGCAGCCATCAGTCCGGCCGCTCCGCCGCCAACGATGAGTGTCTTACGGGACACGTCAGATCGATCCCTTGTAGAGGTGAATCGAATGCAAGTCGCTACCTTTAGGATGTGAATTGTGGTTTTGGGCCCACGAAGATACGCCTATCATGCGCGTGTGGCTGCAATCAATAACATGGGAGCGTGACGATGAGCTTTGAGAGTGAGTTCGAGGATCGAATCCCGGAACACTTTGGTAAGGACGCACGGGTCGAGGGACCCCTGGCTGAATCGGGCGCGGGGAGACGTCTGCACGGCATCGACCTGACCCCTTCCCTGACCGCCGATCAGGTGACCTGTCTGCTCGACGGTCTCGCAAATTTTGGGATCATCAGCATCGCCAGTCAGGATCTAGACCGTTTCTCACTCGCACACTTCGAGCGATTCGCAAACCATTGGGGAGCACCCGTCCCCCACCCCACCAATTTCACGCGAGGCGGCAAGCGGGCGCAGTCAGATGCGCCAACGGGTGGAACGATCGAGTGGCTGCCGTTCGAGAAGCGACGGGTAGCCGCCGTCAACGCTGCATTCCCCGGAGAACTCGAGTGTTTGCCGCACGAGTCGCCGACAGTACTCGTCGTCGCCAACTTCAGTGGCAAGGTGGCGGACAGCTCCGATGATAGCTATTTCATCGACAAGAGCAGCCTCCAGGTGGGGAAGGACACAGCGGCCCCGATCAAGGTGAGTGAGGGCGGATCCTGGCACACGGACATCGAATACGAGCCGCTACCGATCTATGTTTCGATGTTCCTGGTGCACCGCTCCCCCGTGGCCCGGAACGAAAACGGAACGTGGGTCGACGATCACGATCACGACACAGCTCATCCCTATCTCGAGGATTCGGACGAAGAGTTGCTTCGACTGAGAAAGCGACTCCCACTGAACGGTGAGACCGCCTTTGCCGATACCGCCGCCGCATTTGCCGCGTTGCCCGAATCCGAGCAAGCATCACTGGAGACGATGAACGTCAGACGTCGGCTGAACGAAGGGGACAAAGGCTGGCTCGCGCCACTCGTACGCGTCAACCCGAGGTCGGGCATCAAGTCGCTCCACAGCCCCATCTGGGCGTCTCGACCACGTGTCAGACCGGCGATCGAGGTAGACGGGATGTCGATGGAGGATTCACGCACTCTCCTGGACCGACTCGAAGCACACTGTCTGCAGCCACGGTTCCGTTACGATCACCATCACGTAGCAGGTGACGTAACCATCTGGAGCAACTACATGTCGCTCCACAACTCGCCGCCGATCAAGTCGAACATCACCTCGATCGACGATGCGCGCCTGCTGTATCGGTTGAGCTGCAAGGGAGAACCGGCGGTGAGTCTGCCGAGGAATGATCCTCAGGAGTGGCTGGACGAGCACATCGCAGGTGGATACACCACGCCAGGCGAGATGCTCAAACTTGAGTAGGATTTCAGTTCTGTCTGGGCCAAAGCACTTATGCTACACCAAAGAGAGGATTTTCTCTCTTTGAAAGCCAGGTGTCGTATGAAATAGCCCTCGGCACGCCATTCTTGGCCAGCAGTAAGTCTCACCCCTGTCCATTCGCTGCGTTTCCGCCTCTGACTTTTGCCTTGGCTTTGGCCAGCCCGCTATAGGCACCTACTTCCGTGACCCCTTCGTGTCCGCGACCTTCGTCGGTCCCGGGCCAACAGCCTTTCGAACCTCGAAGTAATCCTCACGCGACAGTTCCTTATCAACTGCGCCAAGCGCCTCTGCGATCTGGTCTCGGGTTTTGATCCCGCACACCGCGACATTGATCGAGGGATGCATCAGCGTCGTCGCCAGAACGAGCTGGTAGATCGTCAGGTCATACTTGTCGGCGAGGGGCTGCAGACTTTTGACTCGGCTGGCCAGATATCGGAATCGATCCCCACTGAAGTCAGGATGATTCTGCCGGAAATCGGCGAAGGTTTCCTCGCCCGTGTACTTCCCGGTCAGCAGGCCCTTGTGCATCGGTGAGTAGATCATCACGCCGATCCTCTCCGACTGACAGTAAGGCAGTAGATCATCCTCCCCGGCCGGCTCAATCAGACTGTAGGGCGGCTGTGTGACCGAGTAGTCACCGAACGCGCGCTGAGCCCGGGTTTGCTCAACGTTGTGATTGCTCACCCCGTATGCCTTGATCTTGCCCTGCTCACGCAGCCGATCCAGGGCCCCTGCGATATCTGCTAAAGGGGTCAAATGATCGAACATGTGGAGCAGGTAGAGGTCGACCGTTTCGATACCCATACGGCTGAGAGAGACGTCGCAGCGCGCCGTAATGTGCTCGGGTGACAGGTCAGGATAGCGTGTCCCATCATCGTTGAAATAATTGAAGACCTTCGTGGCGATGACCAGGTCATCACGCGTCAGGCCCTGAATGGCTTCACCGACGACAGTCTCAGCATACCCGTCCCCGTAGGCCTCCGCGGTATCGATGAAGTTGACGCCGTTCTCTATGGCATACCGCAGGGCAGCGATATAGTCCTCCTTCGACTGCTCCCCCCAGAACCGGGGGCTCAACTGCCAGGTTCCGATCGAGATGGGAGAAACCTCAAGTCCGCTTGATCCCAATTGTATTCGATTCATCATTTCCTCTTTATTTGCGCATTCGTATGAGTGAACTCAGCGATCGACAAGCCGCATAATGGCTTCACGTCTTGCCACCTGCCCCGAAACCTGATCCGTCACGGCCACGGTCACCCGATTGTATCCCGGCTTCAACTCCTTGGTATCGATCTCCAGGTAGACCGGTTCGTCGGCGGTCTCCCCGGTGGATTCATAGCCGATCGACACCTGGGGTTCACGATCCGACACGGCTCGCCGGAACATCGTCCTCAACGCACCGAAGGCACCCGCACCCTTTCGGATCTGCTGATCCACCGTGTAGCTGACCTGATATCTGGTCTGGCCGAACTCATCCCGCGTCAGTCCATACACCTCATAGTAGATATTGAACGGTCTGCCCTTGAAGAAGCTTCGTGACGGGAGCGGGATGACCCACACATCCATTTCGGGGTCCAAGCCATCGATATGCTTTCGGAATCTCCGATCGGTCGGTGACGCCGACACGGACCAAGCGAGGCTTAGGTCGCTGATCGAGAGCGAGTCCGGCATCTCTGGTATCTGGACGTCCTGCGAGTAGATCCCCCATTTGCCTGACGCCCGATCGAGTACTTCCACGTTCAGTCGGTAGTCTCCTGCCCGAACATCCAGCGAGGCGAGCTCGACGAGCGTGCGATCAGGCTGTCCATCCGGTGCCTCATACCCGCCCACGTCGTTCTTTCGGAAGGCCTGATTCTCGGGACCGCCTCTGAGCGTCAGGGTCCGCTCGACTGCGTAGATCGTCCGCCCATCCTTAAGCTTTGCACGTTCCAGGTGTGCAGTAGGCACGCCAAAGTACACTTCGAGTCGCGTGCGTCCTGTGCTTCCCCGGAACGTTGCGACGTCATAGTAGAATTCGAGCGGGGCAAAACCGAACGGGAAGTCATAGTGTTGGGGCTGCTCCGAAGCCAAGGTCTCATAGATGGCTCCCGGATGGTGCTCGACAAGCCGGGCAAGGACGCGTGTTGGAATGTTCGCGCCACTCGGCGTTTGCGGGAAGGAGAAGTTGCCGTTCAGGGCGATATCGACGAACACAAACTCCACCCCGCCACCGATTCTCGAATAGATCCACGACTCCCATTTGGCATCCCCCACGCCAACCAGGGGGTAGACGGGCTCAGTCATCGGCGGGTCTATGGGCGAGCTGGGATCTCCCATATCGGCAAACCACGAATCGACGCTCTGATCACGGCTCGATAACGACGGCGCGTTGACGCCGATCTCGTTATAGAGTCGCTCTCTGACGAGTTCGGCTGCCCCCGTTGGAGGCGGATTCGGATAACCCGACCTTGACCGGTAATCCGGTTCGCCATACCGAACATAGACGTCGCCTCGCTTGTCGAACGGGCTGTTTCCTTTAGAGAAGTTCCGGATCGAGTACCAGACGCGTCGGTAGTGCTCCGCGCGGGCCCCGTTCCCACTAAGGCCCGACGAGGCATCTCGATCCCGCCAGAACCGGGTTATGACGGCTTCCCGTTCACTTTCGTCCTTCAGAGCCTTAAGCGAAGCCACGTCGTCCTCTCCGGCGACGCGCGAAAGATCGTCGTAGACGGATCGCATTTCTTCCGAAGCGGCCGACAGAAACCGGCTCCAATGCTCCATCGACAGGTCTACCTGACCCGCAGCTGCTTCTGCTTGCCCAAGGGCGGGCAGGAAACCGGTCTCCCCCGTAAACCGTTCGAGCAGGATCGAGGACACATTCCGGATCTCCCTGACCATCGCTCGATCCGCCAAGCTCTCCATCCACAGAACGTAGCCAGCGGGATCTTGCGTTTCGCGCTCGATGTAGGCCGCCAGCAACTGGTCAACCTCCGGCCCGGCATCGGCCCCCTCCGTATCAACGAGGAAGTTGGCCAGCTCGATATATCCTTCCACTTGCTCGGGAGACATCTTGATCGCCTTGCGATAGGCGCCTTTAGTATCCCGATCCCGCAGGTAAGCGTGTAGCCTCGCGATATTCAGTTGAGCTTCGACGAACTTCTTGTCCGCGCCCAGTGATCGCCTGTAATACTTGAACGCCTGACGGTAGTGGTTCCGCCCCTTCGCGACCATTACCTTGCCGAGCCCGTTCAGACCTTGCGCCTTTGCGCCCATCTTGATGGCCCTGTTGAACGCGGCTTCTGCCGAATCCGTCTCTCCGCGCTCAATCTGGCCGTCCCCGAGCAGGATCACAGAGGTGCTGTCTCCTTCCTGACCGGCTGCCTCTGTAACCGTTCCACACATCAGGAACCCGACCAGAGTGACTATCCGTGTGGTCCAAACAGTGTTCACGTAAAGGGTTCCGTCTTTGTCCACTTTTGTCGTTCGCCTTTCTTCGTGCTGGCGGCTTTGATCCTGCCTGCGCCTAACGTGCCGCGGAAAACCCCGCTGCGCAAGGTGATCCGGATTGAGAATATGGTAAAAGCCCTTCTGCAGCCCCCGAGGTTGTTCTCTGTGTAGTCACCCGCAGAAATGCACCTGGGCCACGTGTCAGAATGGCTGGGCGCTCGTATACAAGGTAAAGGAGCTGTGCAACGATGAGCATCACCAGAAAATATCGGGTCTCTGTCGAATTGGACGCCTTCGAAGCGCCATCTGATGAGACCCTCGAGATACGGCTTCACAGCGACAGGAACGACCTGATCAGCCGATATTCCGACCTTTGACCTGCCCCCCTGGATTGTTCCCATTCCTGGAGTTAGGATATGGGACAGAAAGGGGGCCATATGGCCAGGAAGCGTTACACGGCAGAACAGATCATTGGTCATCTCCGACAAGCCGAGATACGCATCTCTGAAGGGAAGACAGTCGCAGAAGTCGTGCGTGAACTGGGTGTGAGTGAACAGACCTACTATCGCTGGCGGAAGGAATACGGCGGTATGGAGATCGAGCAGCTGCGCCGGCTCAAGGAGCTGGAGAAAGCGCGTCTGAAGCGTCTGGTGGCCGATTAGGCACTGGACAACGCGATTTTGAAAGAGGTGTCGCGGGGAAACTGCTGAGCCCGACGCGGCGACGGAAGGCGGCGGTCGTGCACGTTCGTGAGACGCTGTTCGTTTCCGAACGTCGGGCTTGTCGTGTACTTGGGCAGGTGCGGCGCACCCAGCGGTATACGCCGAAGGTTGCCGATGATGTGGTCATCAAGTCATCCGTTGCTGTCGCATCCTAACTTTGGATGTGGATACATAGATGGGGGCAGGTCACCGTCGCTTGATCCTGCCATCAGAACGCCTCCTGCTGTGTGCGCTCTAACTTTCACCTAACTTGCTCCATCAGGGTTAGAGAGCATTAACTCAGGTCCGTAGTCCAATGGATATACTTCAAATATTGTTTGTCCTCCAGCCCCGTAGAGCCTTGCACTGCCCCCAAAGCCGTTGTCGCTTACGACAAAGATCGGTTGCCCCTGGCTGTTTACGACCGTGAGCTTTGTGCACGTCAGCTCACCCACATCTGACCCCGTCTGTTCTGTTGCAGGAGCTGCTGGCTGTGGTGAGCCGGCTTGGTTCTCCAGTGCTGTTAGACGAGCCTCTATCGTTGTCAGGTCCGGAGATGAACCCATCTGATTGGTTGCCGGAGCGGTCGGCTGTTGGGAGATTTTTTGCTCCAGAGCCGTGACGCGTGACTCGATGCTTGCCTGGTGGCTCAAGGGTGGACCTGGATGGCGCATTGCCGGTGCTGACGGTTGGCGGGAGACTCTCTGTTTCTCCAGTGCCGTTAAGCGTTGTTCAATCTTTGTAAGTATTGGGTTCAAGCGTCGGGTATCTATCTGTTGAGAACCGGCCTGGTTACGGCCACGTGGCTGTGCGTGCAGATGTGTTGTAGCCACAGATAGGATGAGACAAAACGCTAGGATGCCAGTCACTAGCAGGTGATAGGGTAGACGTTTCTCTCGAGTTGTGTGACTGTCTGCGGTTTACATTCGATCCTCTTATCTTGATTCAATTTTGTACCGAAAAGGGTTCGATCTCTACGTAGACAGAAATTTAATACGGTTAAAAGTTCAGTCTGCGCGACACGCTGGTCCGAGTCGATGGCAGTCCACTACTGGAGCATAACTATTGGGGACAGAGTTGACAGGATACACGTTCCTGCAAACATTATGATATTCCGCTGTTTCGCTTTGCCGCTGCACGTTTTCGTGCGTCGGGCTTTCCCTGTATTGGGGCAAGTTAGCGGTAAACTATTGGATTTTGGATTTCGACTGAGGGAAGCAGATGCAGATTGACTTAATTAGTCTGTTGCAAAACAACACGGAAATGAGCCTTTTCGTGATAATCGGTGTCGGTTATCTGATAGGACGAATTGGCGGATGGGGTATACAACTTGGCTCGTCAATTGGCGTCTTATTTGTGGCCTTATACTTTGGTCACCTCGGATTTTCAATGTCGCCGATCGTAGGAACTATAGGCTTTGTCTTCTTCATTTATTCCGTCGGTTACCAGGCTGGTCCACATTTTTTTGTGGCTTTTCGCGAAGATGGTGTCCGCTACATCCAAATTGGCTTAGTGATCGCTGCAACGGCATTTTGTACAGCAATTCTGGGGGCATCATTTTTCCAGCTAGAAGCTGGTTATTCAGCTGGTGTTCTTGCAGGGGGGCTCACTTCAACCCCCACCTTGGCTTCAGCTCAGGCTGCAATAGAGGCGGGGATGGCACACATACCTGCTGGCATCTCTGCTGCTACAGTTGACGGCAATATTGCTGTGGGCTATGCAGTCACTTATGTGTTCGGGTTAATTGGACTAATAGTATTTCTTCAGTTCATCCCAAGGGTTCTTGGATTTGATCTACCCGAGGAATCGGTTTTATATGCCGAGAACATGAGTAGCGGACAAAGGGACGCCGATGACGAGTTAGGACTCGGGACCAAAGGCCTTCCAGCTTTTCGTATCTATGAAATCACCAACCAAGATTCGATTGGCAAGAGCCTATTGGACCTAAAGTTTCTGCAGACCACAGGTGCTGTTATCGCTCGATTGAGACGAGGGTCAGAGGAAGTCGTCCTTGGACCGGATACAGTCCTCGAGGAAGGCGATATAGCGATGATTCTAGGCTACAACCACAATCAGATAAACTCCGGAATCCTCCTGGGCACGGAGACTACCGATCCAGATCTGGAAGCTACTCCATTTAGCACATCTAGGATTGTAGTCAGCAACAAGGATACTGTAAACAAGACCTTGAGGGACACTGGTGTAACCAACGTATATGCTTGCATTACTCATAGCGTAACGCGGGGCGGTGTGGATTTGCCTGTTTCTCTCGATATGATTATCCAAAGGGGCGATCATCTCACGGTTTCCGGCCCAGATAAAAACCTCGAGCGCCTGGTTAATCATTTAGGTCAGAAAGAAAAACCTGTTCACGAAACTGATTTGTTGACTTTCGCATTCGGAATCGTTGCAGGGCTTTTCGTTGGAAAGATTACAATAGATGTCGGCATACCTATTGGTATAGGATCAGCAGGGGGCCTGCTGGTTGCTGGCTTAATTGTAGGTTGGGCCCGAGGTATAAATCCTACCTTTGGGCGTGTCCCCGCAGCTGCCCGATTCATTCTCATGGAACTCGGATTGTTGCTATTCTTGGCTGGGGTTGGCCTTCGAGCAGGATCTGGTCTTGTAGATGGTATTCTTTCAGCAGGCCCGGCTCTGTTTGTAACGGGAATCTTTGTTACCCTAATACCTAGTATCGCCGGCGTTCTATATGGGAAGTACGTATTGAATATGAATCCGGCTATTCTACTGGGTGCAATGTGCGGGGGTCTCACAAGCACCCCAGCGCTTGGAGTGATCACCGCTCAGGCCAAAAGTGATATTCCCGCGATTGGTTATGTCGGTGTGTATGCATTCGCGAATATCATCTTAACGATCGCGGGCCAGCTGATTATGTTTTTCTAGGTAAGTAACATCCGTCTTCTTTGTGGTATTTATTGCCCCACTCATTTGGTGTAATCAGGTTGTTGAACAATTGTGAAAAAAGCCTATCTAGTGAGAGACTCTTCCCCAAGGCTGATGCTCGATTGAATTCGCACGCAAACCCATCTCGGTTGCACAAGTCTGGATTCCTGGAAGTAACCTACCATAAAAACAAGGACTTGGGTTATCCACTCGGGTCCTTGTTTTATGTTAGGCTACTGTGCAAGGGCGAGTTTTACGGTCTAATTCACATAAAAGTGAACGAATACGCCCTCCCAGCCGCTAAAGAAGGAATATATAGGGTAGGTCTGTTCCCCTCGAAGCGATCAAGAAGCTGATTGGTCGACCTTCGCTGCCTGAGGAATACGATGAGACTGACGCACTAGCCTGCCGCGCTCGATAAAGAGCGTCCCGACGCCCAGTTTCGAGAGCCAGAATCGGCCGGCCCGGGCCGCGAACTCTGAGCCGTTGTCCGACCGGATGTGCTTGGGAACGCCATACCTGAGCATCAGTTGCGCCAGCGTTCTGAGCACGTCCCGCGAGGTCTGCTTGCGTGCCACCTCGATGGTCAGACACTCGCGGGTAAACTCATCCACGACCGTCAGGAACTTCAGCAGACGACCTTCACGCGTCCTGTCGAACACGAAGTCGTAAGCCCAGACGTGGTTGCGATGCTCCAGTCGAAGCCGGATGCTGGACCTATCGTTGAACCACAGCCGCTCTCTCTTCGGCTGCCGCCGGCACCTTCAGCCCCTCCTGACGCCAGATCCGCTCCACCCGCTTGTGGTTCACCCGCCAGCCATCTATCTGTCTTCAGGAGTGCCGTGATACACCGGTAGCCATACCGGCCATACTCGGTCAAAATCGCAAGGCCCCCCTTTCTGTCCCATATCCTAACTCCAGGAATGGGAACATTCCTGGGAGGGCAGGCTACTTTTACCTACACTAAATCGCGCCCATCAGCAATTTTTGTTCATTGATGCTTTGGTCGCAAAGTTTTTGCACGATCGGCCCATCGAAGGGTTGGCGTGATTTCATCCAAGCAGTTTAGTAGCACATCAGGCAAACGCGGCGCTTCCTCTTGGAATTGTTGGCCGCACCTCGGTGATAGAGGCAGCCGTTGCAGATCACCACCTGACCCGGCTTGGCCAATATCCATCTTTCTTCCGAGAAACGTGGATGATCCTCTGACGAGCGAACGGGAACGCGATGGCTACCAGGCACAATTACCACTGCACCATTACTCTCGCTCAACTCTTCCAGATAATACCCGATATTTATCTGACCGGGCGTGGCACTGTAGGGTGTGCCCTATGGCTCGATGGGCCAAGGCACATCACGGTGCCAATTCTGATCCTCCTGCCAGGGCTTTGTAATACGGGCTATGGCACTGTGAACCTGAAGCAGGTGCCCAATATTACCTACGCCAGGGTGAAGACAGGCGCGTTGTCGAGCAGGAACTCGAAGCGCTTATCTTCTTCAAGCAGCTGATGAACGAATTGTTCTCCACGACGCTTGAAGGCCTTGTCGAGCGCAGCACGCAGGGAACAGCCCTGTGTTTGGGTTATCGCGTCGTCGACTACGAGATAACCCCACTTACAGAAGAAAGCCACGTCTTCAACTCTTTTGGCTGAAATGACGGCGTTTAGATATTTTGGATAGGCCGGTTTTTTTGCATAGTCGGAAAATTTCAGAATGATCACACTCTATAAGAGTCAAGGACATTAAAATCTTAACATGTATGCGAGAAAGGGCGCTCATCCTGTGGATGGGCGCCCTTTCTCACATCTGTGTGAATTGAGCTACTTCTCTTTCTACCTCTGGGCCGCCTTACTCAAACCGGTTCGGGTCCCAAGGTATGCCCGGCTTAATATATCCAAACTATCTGTTCAAGTGCCCGGGCTACCTGACTGAGGCAGCCAAAATGGTATCACTTCACTGAATTTAGGGGAAGTTCCGAATAAAGTGCTCCCGCTCCCCTTTCAGATGTTCAATTTCATTCAAAATCATATCGCGTGTAGGGATATCCTTCGGAACATCACCTTCACCGAAATCATTGTGGATGAAATGTATCAGTTCGTGTACTGCTTCGTTCCCTTCTGCATTCCGGTCCTTGGCCAATCGATCCAAGAATCCGATGGCAGCTTTGAAAAAATTGAGAGCTAGGTTTTTGTCGGGTTCGCCCATGGCCATCCCCTTTACGAACGCCATGTGGAGATCCTGAACCTTGTGGCCTCTTTCCCTGAGATCGGAGGGCAACCTATCGATGCGCTTTCGAAGTGCCTGATCCATGGCATTAATCTCTGCGGGACTCGGCGGTGCATCTTCGCCATCATCATGGTGGGGAGGAGGTGCTCCGTGCGAAGGCGGTGCGCCATAATTCCAGCCCTGAGGGTCGCCTGATGGCGAAGGCGGTGCGCCATAATTCCAGCCCTGGGGATCACCTGATGGCGAAGGCGGTGCGCCATAATTCCAGCCC
>MDTE01020072.1_pt1 | contig 18291 bp, 18 predicted proteins | sample 811231 | NCBI WGS metagenome assembly MDTE01 (sample SAMN05326651, study PRJNA326480) | marine metagenome | isolation source: seawater | place: Indian Ocean: Red Sea | collected 2010 | reverse complement strand
ATTAATCAAATCTGATGTTTCAATAATTTCTGCTTCAATAACTTCATATTCACCATTTAATATTGAATAAGCAGACTCTATAGTTCCTTTATGAACATGTTTAAGAATACTTGAAACTGTATTCATTCTTGGATCAATTAAGTCGTCAATTTTTAAAGATGATTGTAATAAACTGTAGTTTGGTTTTGTGGTTAAAACCATTGTTCGTTTATTTTGTGAAAATTTTTCAACTAGAACTCCAACCATTAGATTGTCCTCATCATCATTTGTAAGAGCTATTACAGTTTCTGTTTCTTCTAAATTTGCTTCTTTTAAAACATCTTCATCCAATCCATCTCCATTGATAACTATTGTATTACTAAGTTCAGCTGCTAAGAATTCAGCTCTATCCTTTTTTTTTTCAATTATTTTTAATCTTGTATCATTAGGAGATGACTCTATATATTTAGCTAAATTATATCCAATATTTCCTCCACCGATTAAAAGTATTTTTTTGGATATTGGGTCATTATGACCAAATGCTTCTAGAGTTTCTTTTATTTGTAATGCATTAATAACCACATATGCTTTATCATTTTTTTTCATTACATCGTTTTTTTTTAAAAATATAAATTTTTCATCTCTCACAACGCCTAAAATATTTGCATTTAATTTTGGAAATTTATTTGTTAACTCATTTAATTTAATATTGTTAATTGGACATCTTTCATCAACAAGGATTTCAAGTAATCGTATATTATTGTTTGCAAAAGGAAAATTATCAGTTGATCCGGGTGACTCTAATTTTCTATATATGGATTTAGCTATTTCAATCTCTGGGGAAATTACAAAATCAATTGGTAAATTTTCTTTATTAAATAATTGTGAAAATTTAGGATCTAAATACTCTTGAGCTCTTATTCTGGCTATTTTTTTTGGTGTCTTGAATAAAGAATGTGCAATCTGACAAATCAACATGTTTATTTCATCATTTCTTGTAACAGCAATAATCATATTTGCTTCTGAAATATTAGCTTTTTCAAGTATTGATGGTGATGTAGCTTTTCCTACAATGGCTTTAACATCAATTGTTTCATTTATTTTTTGAATATCCTCACTAGATTGATCAACAACAGTTACAGAGTGATTTTGATCACTAAGTAATTTAGCTATGGTAAAACCTACTCTGCCGGCGCCACATATAATAATATTCATTTAATTAAATTCTTTTATACCTAAAAGTTTAAGTTTTCTATGAAGTGCAGATCTTTCCATTCCTACGAATTTTGCCGTTTTTGATATATTTCCAGCGAACTTTTTTAATTGAGATACTAAGTATTCTTTTTCAAAATTTTCTCTTGCTTCTCTAAGAGTAAATGAAAGATTTTCTGAAATATTAAATTCATGTGATGATGTTTTGTTTAAAGATTCTTTTATAATATCATTGATCTTGTCTTGATTTTGACCTGGAGACAAGATTATAATTCTCTCAACTAAATTTCTTAATTCTCTTACATTTCCAGGCCATTCATAATTCAAAAGAAAATTATAATCTTTAATTTCAATTTTTTTAATGTTGTAAATCTCAGAGAGCTTTTTCATAAAATATTCAACTAATATTGGAATATCATTAATTCTTTTATTAAGTGGTTCAAGTTTAATATTAAATACATTTAATCTATGAAAAAGATCTTCTCTAAAATTTCCAATTAGTATCTCATTGTCTAAGTCTTTATTGGTAGAACAAATAATTCTTACATCAACATTTATATCGTGTTTACTGTTGATTCTTTTAAACTTTTGGTCAATTAGAACTCTTAAAATTTTAGACTGTGTTTCAAGTGGTATTTCTGTTACTTCATCAATTAGCAGTACTCCGCCAGATGATTTTTCAAGGGCGCCATAAATTATAGAACCATCTGCAAGTTCCTCACCGAATAACTCTTTTTCATATTTTTCTGAATTTAGAAGAGCACCATTAATGATATTAAAAGGTTTATTTTTTCTTTTGGAATTTAAATGTATTTTTCTTGCTACCAATTCTTTTCCACTTCCAATAGGTCCGGTGATAAATACTCTGCTATCTGATGAAGCTAGATGATTAATTTGATCTCTAATATTTAAAATATTTTTACTTTTTCCTACTATATTAAAAGAGTGAAATAATTTATCATTAAGTGACTTGTTTTCTTTTTTAAGATTATAATTTTCCACAGCTCTATGAATAAAATTAGTTAGTCTATTTTTATCGAATGGTTTTTGAATAAATTCAAATGCACCTAATCTTAAAGAATCTACAGCCATTTCAATATTCGCGTGTCCAGAAATAATAATTACAGGAATATCTTTATTTTTGTTTTTTATATGGTCTAAAAGTTTTAAACCTTCGTTATTTGCTGTATTGCTTAATTTAACGTCCAATAAAGCTACATCAGGAAGTTTTTTGTCAATTTCTGCGAGTCCTTGTTGATAATTTGCGGCTATTCTAGTTTTATAACCTAAGTCTGAAATTAATTCGTTAAGTATGTTTCTTATATCAGAATTATCGTCTACTATTAAAATTTCGTTTGTCATAAGTTATTTAAAAAATTTTATTTCTATCTTCGCTCCCTCATTCAAATTAGTAAATGTAATAATGCCATTGTGATCATTTATAATTTTACTAACAATTGATAGTCCAAGACCTGAACCATAAGTTTTTGTTGTAAAGTACGGTTTTATTAGTTCTTTTTTGTTTATATTTTTAAAACCTATTCCTGTATCTATAATTGTCAAAGATATATAATCAATATGTTCATTAATTTCTATATCAATATTTTTACTGAATTTAGAGGTTTTTTTACTTTTTTCTTTCAAACTTTCAATAGAATTTTTGATTAAATTAAAACAAACTCTACTCAATTGATCATAATCAAATTTAAACTTAAAAGAATTTTTTGAATTAAAATTAAACTTAATATCGGTGTCTAGTTTTTTTAATAATTCTATATTTGATGTAATAACATCTCTTAAATTATTTTCTTTATAAACAGGCTTTGGCATTCTGGCAAAATCAGAAAATTCGTTGACTAAATTTTCAATTTGACGGATTTGATTATTAATAGTTTTTAAATTTGTTTCGAACTTTTCTTTATTTTCATTTTTAATATCATTTAAATATTTTGACTTTAAATTATCTATTGTAAGTTGAATTGGAGTTAATGGATTTTTTATTTCATGTGCTAATTTTCTTGCTATAGTTTCCCAAGCCTCCATACGTTCTGAATTTAAGAGTTTTTCCTGCTGATCTTTAAGTTTTGTTATCATTGAATTAAAATTATCAATTAATTTTTCCATTTCTACATCAGTTTTGATGTCTGGAACTTTTGTATTTAAATCTCCTTTACCAATAAGCTCAGACGCAGTGATTAAATTATTAATAGAAACAAAAAAGCGTGAAGAAAATCTGATTGCGATCGTTATAGATAAAAATAATAATAAAGTTACTAATATAATATATATTAATGCGAAGGAAAATTTTATACCAGTACTCTGATCTTCAACTGTATAATAAAAATTAATTGCCTCTTCAGATTCATGTAAATACTTTGATATATCTTTATCTAAATATTTAACAACGTATAAAAATAAATCATTATATTGTGGTAGTTTAATTATAGCACCTGAATAGTTTTCAAAAGTATTTATAATTTTTAATGGTCTATCATCGTTAAGTACCATTTTAATTGCACGATCATCAATAGGTATATATTCAGTTCCTTGGGCAGATATTACAATATTTTTTTTGCTATTAATTAAATGTAATTGATCAAGTCCTCTTAAAATTCTTTGATTATTAATATAGTTTTGAAAAGCTGATTTATTGTTAAATAATTGAATGTTTTTATTTAAATCAAAAGCAACTAAAACTATATCAGACTCAATTTTGTTTCTTTTTTCATTTACATAATCTTTTGCAAGCTCATAAGAGTTATTAACGGCAGTTGTAATTTTTTGATCAAAATATTTGTCAAGTGCAAAAGAAAATATAAAAAGTGAAAAAATAGATATTAAAATTGATGGTATAAGTGTAAATAGTGAAAAAAAAACTATATATTTTCGATTTGCAACCGATCCTTTAACATTAATATTCGATTTAATAGAATTTGAGATTTCTTTAAAAATTAATAAAAAAAATACTATTAAAAAAAATATATTTATATAAAGAAGAATTTTTAAATGCTGTTGGCTTAAATTAATAAAACTTTTATCTAAAAAAGTGAAAAAAGTTATGAAACATAATAATAATGTTGTAAAAAAGATTATTAAAATAAATATATTTCTTTTTATGAAATCAAACATATTTTTAAAATATAGTAATTTTGCTTAAAATAAACACATGAATAATTATTTTATAGTATTAGGTGCTGGAAAAGGCCAAAGATTTAGCCAAAAAAAACCTAAACAATATTTTAATTATAATGGAAAGACATTAATAGAACATTCGATTGATAAAGCTTTAAAGTCCAAGTTATTTAAAAAAATCGTAATAGTCATTTCTAAAAAATACACAAAATATTTTAAAAAGTATAAAAAAAATAAAATATTAATAGTAAATGGTGGAAAAGAAAGAGTAGACTCTTCAATAAATGCATTAAGAAGAATAAAAAATTTAAAACCTAAAAATGTACTTATACATGATGCTGCAAGACCAAATTTTTCGATTAAACTATTAAAAAGCCTTACGTACCATTTAAAAAAAAATAAAGCAGTAATACCTGTTATAAATTCAAAAGACTCTGTTAAATATAAAATAAAAAATCAGATTTACAATCTTGAGAGAGACAAATCTTTCTTAACTCAAACTCCACAAGCTTTTAGATTTAAAGATTTATATAAGCTTACAACTAAAGAAAAAAAAAATATCACAGATGAATCAACGTTATTTATAGAACATAATTATAAAATAAAATTCATTAATGGCGAAAACCTAAATAAAAAAATCACTTATTTAGATGATATTAATGTTTCTAAAACATTTTTTGGTGTTGGTTTTGATATTCATAAATTAATTAAAGGTAAAAAACTTTATTTAGGGGGTGCAAAAATACCATTCCACTCTGGTCTTAAAGGACATTCTGATGGAGATGTAATTTTACATGCAATCATTGACTCTATATTAGGTGCTACGCAAAAAAAAGATATTGGAACATATTTTCCTAGCAATAAAAAAAAATATAAAAATATAAGATCAAAAAGAATGTTAAAACCTATTTTAGATAATTTAAAAAAAAACAATTTTTATATTAACAATATAGATATAAATTTAATTTGTGAAAAACCTAAAGTTTCTAGATATAGAAATAATATAATTAGTTCATTATCAAAACTTATGAAAATAAATAAAAATAATATTAATTTAAAAGGTAAAACTGTTGAAAAATTGGGTTTAATTGGTAAAGAAAAAGCAATAGCTTGTGAAGCAATTACTTCTTTAACTAAATATGATTAATCGAATTATTTTTTTATTTGTTACTTTATTTGGAATTGGAAAAATAACAAAAATACCTGGTAGTGTTGCTTCTTTGGTTACTACTCTTTTTTTATTTTTTTTATTTCATATATTATATGTTTCACCAAATATTGTGTTAATTTCTATTATTATAATCTTTTTTATATCTCTTTATGCTATTAATATTTTTATAAGAAATTTGGATAACAAAGATCCAAAGGATGTAGTTATTGATGAATTTATTGGTCAATCAATTCCTATATGTCTTTATGAAATTGCTCATGTAGGCTCAAAAGAAACAGCTCAAATATTAACTTTTTATTTTATAATATTTATTCTTTTCAGGATTTTTGACATCACCAAACCTTACCCTGTAAGTTATTATGATAAAAACTTTAAAAACAGTTTTGGTGTTATTATGGACGATGTCTGTGCTGGACTATATGTAGTTGCTGTTCTTGTTTTATATATGGTAATTACCTCATGAAAGAAATTTCCAAAAAAATAGTTAAATTATTAAGTAAAAAAAGACTTAAAATATCATTTGCAGAATCTTGTACTGGCGGTTTGCTTTCAAGTTCTATTACTTCTGTAAGTGGATCTTCTAAAGTTTTTACTATTGGACTTGTAACTTATTCTAATCAATCAAAAATTAACATTCTAAAAGTTCCAAAAAAAATAATAATGAAACATGGGGCTGTTAGTTATGAAACTTGTTTATCTATGGTTAAAAATTTAAATAAAATTAGCAAAACTCATATTTCAGTATCAATTACTGGAGTAGCAGGACCCAAGGGTGGTACTAAAAAAAAACCTGTAGGTTTAGTTTATATAGGAATTAAAAAAGGTAAAAAAATACAAATAAACAAGAATTTATTTAAAAATAAAAATAGATCTTCAATTCAAAAAGCTGCCATTAATAAATCATTAAATTTAATTTTAGGACTCCTTAAATAGATCTTCAGCTCTTTTTTGAAAAGCATCTGCAATTTTTTCAAGTCCAAATTGAAAAGAAACAGACATGATTGTATTCAAAAACTTATTTTTAATTTCAAAATCTATATTAAAAGTAACCTCTGTCATATTATTTATCTCTTTAAAATTCCAGATATTTGTTAAATAATTTAATGGACCTTCTATGTTTTTAACAAGTATACAGTTATCTTTTTTATTGAACTTTACATCACTTTTATATGTGTCTTTAAAAGGTCCTTTTCCTATTGTTAGATCAGCGATTATTGTTTTCAAATCTCCTTTGCTTTCATTTTTATAAATTTTAGCATCATGGCAAAAAGGGATGAACTCAGGATACTTCTCAATATCTAGAACTAAATCTATTAAATTTTTTTTTTTACATTCAATTAATCTCTTAATTGAAGCTTTAGGCATTAATGGCTATTAATTCTATTGTGTTGAAGTTTATTAAAATCTTCATCCGCATGGTAAGAAGATCTAGTTAAAGGTGATGATGATACTAATAAGAATCCTTTGGACTTAGCTATGGTTCCTAAATCATCAAATTCTTGTGGAGAATAATATCTATTTAAAGGAAAATGTTTTACAGAAGGTTGCAGGTATTGGCCTATAGTTAAAAAATCAACATTAGCAGAAATCAAATCGTCCATTACTTGTAATATTTCGTCTCTTGTTTCACCTAATCCAACCATTAATCCTGATTTAGTAAAAATTTTTTTATTCATTTTTTTTGCATTCTTTAAAAGTTCCAAAGAGGCAAAGTATCTTGAGCCAGGTCTAACTTTTAAGTAAAGACTTGGAACTGTTTCTATATTATGATTAAAAACATCCGGATTAGCTTCTAATACTTTTTTATATGCATCACCTTTTCTTAAAAAGTCAGGCGTTAAAACTTCTATAGTAGTTTTAGGATTAGAATTTCTAGTTTGTTTTATAACATTATAAAAATGATTTGAACCGCCATCAGATAAATCATCTCTATCAACTGAGGTAATTACAACATGTTTTAGATTTAATTGTTTAACTGCATGAGCTATTTTTATAGGTTCCAAATCATCTAATTTTTTAGGAACACCTGTTTTAACATCGCAGAAAGCACACGCTCTTGTGCATGTGTCACCCATAATCATAAATGTTGCATGTCTTTTACTCCAACATTCAGTTATATTTGGACAATTAGCTTCCTGGCAAACGGTAACCAACTTATTATTATTAACAATTGTTTTAGTTAAAAAAAATTCCTTGCTATTAGTAAGTTTAGATCTTATCCAGGCAGGTTTTTTTTTAATTGGATTTATTGGTTTATTGTGTTTTTCAGGATGTCTAATTGTCATTTTTTATTACGTAAGTTTTTTCACCTTTTTTACTATAAATAAAATTTTCTCTAATTAAAATTTCTATATAATCAGTATCTAAATCATTGCTTAATAAAGAATTTTTAAATTCAAGTTTGTCTATACTTTCTTTTAACTGCTTTTCCTCCAACTTTAATTGGGTAAGTAAATTTTCTTTTTTTAATAAAGAAATTAAACCTCTTTCACCATCTAATAGATTAAAGAAAAAATACAAAAACAAAAATGTCACAATTAATACAAAATAATTTTTTCTAATTTTTTCTATCATAGTTTGTTCATTTTAGCTTTCATTCCTAAACTTTCCTCTATTCTCAGTATTTGATTATATTTTGCAACTCTTTCTGATCTACATAAAGAACCAGATTTTATTTGATTTGAATTTGTACCAACTGATAAATCAGCAATGAATGTATCTTCAGATTCGCCTGATCTGTGTGAAATAATAGTATTAAATCCAATATTTTGCGCAAATTTAATAACTTCAATTGTTTCGGTTACAGTTCCTATTTGGTTTAGTTTAATTAATATAGCGTTAGATGATTGGTTTAAAAAACCAATTTTTAATCTATTGAGGTTTGTTGCATACAAATCATCGCCTACAATTTGAATCCTTTTATTCGTAGCATTCATCAATTTTCGCCATGGTAACCAATGATTTTCACTAAAAGGATCTTCGATTGATTTAATTTTAAATTTATTAATTAATTTTTTGTATTCCATTATTGTTTTTTGAACAGAAACATATTTTTTTGAATGAATAGCATATTTATTTTTTTTAAATAATTCATTAGCAGCAACATCTAAACAAATTGAAATATCTTTTCCATTTTTAAATCCTGAATATTCAATTGATTTTACTATTAATTTTAATGCTTCTTCATTATTATTTATCATTGGAGCAAATCCACCTTCATCACCAACTGAAATTGACTCGCCACTTTTTTTAATTAAATTTTTTAAATGGTTAATTACTAAAAAACACATTCTAATAGCTTCAGTGAATGATTTTGCTTTGTCAGGTCTAATCATAAATTCTTGTATTCTAAGACCATTATTTGCGTGAGCACCACCATTAATTACATTCATTAACGGGTAAGGTAGTTTAAAATTTTTTTTAATTAAAAAAGTTTTATAAAGGGGTATTTTTTTGATTCTCGCTGACAATTTTTTAGCAGCCATTGATACTGCTAATAGTGAATTCGCACCATACTTTTTCTTCTGTTTTGTGCCATCAATTTTAATTAAAATATAATCAATTTTTTCTTGATTATGTATATTTTTATTTTTTAACTTTTTTGAAATTTTTGTATTTATCAATTTTACAGCTTTTAAAACACTTCTTCCTAAATATTTTTTATTTGAAACATCTCTTTTTTCAAAAGCTTCATGTGATCCTGTTGAGGCACCTGAAGGACAGATTGCTCTTGCTTTCATATTATTAGCAAATATTTCTGCTTCAATTGTGGGATTTCCTCTACTGTCATAAACCTGTCTAGCTATGACTTTTGTTATTTTGCTCATTACTTATTTTTTTACTAAACTATCTATTTCAACAATTTGAGAAATCAAACTTTCTAATTTGTTTAGAGGTACCATGTTTGGTCCATCTGATGGTGCATTATCTGGATCTTGATGTGTTTCTAAAAAAATTCCAGCAATTCCAACAGCTGTAGCTGCTCTTGATAAATATTTTACAAACTCTCTTTGACCACCGCTTTTTTCTCCCAATCCACCTGGTTGCTGGACAGAGTGTGTTCCATCAAAAATTACAGGATATCCATTTTTGGACATTATTGGTATTGATCTCATATCTGATATTAATGTGTTATATCCAAAACTTGCCCCTCTCTCGGTTACTAAAATATTTTCATTACCTGAATCTGATATTTTTTTAGTAACATTAACCATATCCCAAGGTGCTAAGAATTGTCCTTTTTTAACGTTAATAATTTTATTAGTTTTTGCAGCTGCAACTAGTAAATCTGTTTGCCGACATAGAAATGCAGGAATTTGTAATACGTCAACATGATTAGATACAATAGAACATTGTTCAATATTATGTACATCAGTTAAAACTGGAATTTTTAAATCTTTTTTAATCTTATCAAATATAGGCAATGACATTTCTAGTCCAGCTCCTCTCTTGCCTTTTAAACTAGTTCTATTTGCTTTATCAAATGATGTTTTATATATGAATCCTATTTTAAATTTCGTAGCTATTTCATTTATTTTTCCGGCCATATCCATAGCATGTTGCTCAGTTTCAAGTTGACATGGACCAGATATCAAAACTATTTTATTAAGATTAGATATTTTTATGCCTTTACAATTAACTTCTTTATTTATCATTTATAGAATTTTGCAGCATTGATAAATGATGAGAATAAAGGATGTGGTGTTAAAGGTCTAGATTTAAATTCAGGGTGATACTGAACACCTATAAACCATGGATGATTTTTAATCTCAATGATCTCAGGCAACTTATCGTCAGGAGACATTCCAGAAAAAATCATTCCTTTATTTTCAAATTTATTCTTTAAGTTTCTATTCACTTCGTACCTGTGTCTATGTCTTTCAAATATAGATTTTGATTTATAAATTCTTTGTATCAGTGAATTATGTCTTAATTTAGCTTCATATAATCCTAACCTCATAGTCCCACCTAAATCTTTTTTTGTTCCTTTCATCGTTTTTCCGTTCTTATTCCATTCATTTAATAAACCAATAACTGGGTAGCATTTTTTATCTAATTCACTAGATCCAGCATTTTTAATTTTTAATGTATTTCTTGCAAACTCGATTACTGCCATTTGCATTCCAAAACAGATTCCTAAAAAAGGAATTTTGTTTTTTCTTGCATAATTAATGGCAGATATTTTACCTTCGGTTCCTCTTTTGCCAAATCCACCGGGTATTAAAATTCCAGACACATTTTTTAAAACCTTATTAATTTGATTAGGTTGTAATTTATCTGATTCAATTCTAATTAAATTAACTTTTATATTATTTTTTATTCCACCATGAATAAGTGCTTCATCTAATGATTTATAAGCATCTTTTAAATTTACATATTTTCCTATAATTGCAATATTAACTGTTTTCCTTGTATTTAAAACAGTTCGTGTGATTTTTTTCCAAGGCAATAAATTAACTTTTTTTCTAGGTTTTAATTTAAAATATTTTAATACTTGTTTGTCTAATTTTTCATTATAAAAACTTATTGGTGCCTCATAAATTGTTTTTACATCTACAGTTTCAATAACATTGTTTATATTTACATTGCAAAATAACGATATTTTTTTTCTTTGGTCTAGAGGTATTGATTTTTGAGATCTGCAAATAATAATATCGGGTTGAATGCCAAGACTTCTTAGCTCTTTAACAGAATGTTGTGTTGGTTTAGTTTTAATTTCATCTGATGATTTTAAAAAAGGAACAAAAGTTAAATGAATAAATAAACTTTTATTTCGTCCTACTTCATTTGAAAACTGTCTTATAGCTTCAACAAATGGCAAACTTTCTATATCACCTACGGTTCCTCCTATTTCACAAATAACAAAGTCTTCATTAGATATATCATCTTTTATGAACTCTCTTATTCTATCTGTAACATGAGGTATAACCTGAACTGTTTTTCCTAAATATTTACCTTTACGTTCTTTTTTAATTATGTCGCTATAAATTTTTCCAGTTGTAATATTGTCAGATTTCTTTGCAGAAATGTTTGTAAATCTTTCGTAATGTCCAAGATCTAAATCTGTTTCTGCTCCATCATTTGTGACAAAAACTTCCCCATGCTGAAAGGGGCTCATTGTTCCTGGATCAACATTTAAATATGGATCCATTTTTCTAACTCTTACTTTATAACCTTGTGATTTTAAAAGATAAGCCAAAGAAGCAGATGACAATCCTTTACCTAGTGATGAAACCACGCCGCCAGTTACGAATATATATCGCGCCATGGAATTATGTTATAGACCTAAATTTTATTATTTCAAAGTATTAATTATTATTTTCTGGAATTTTAGGTGTCTCTTCTTGATTTTCTTCAGTTTTATCTAAAACTGATCCAGCGGGTTCTAGCTCACTCCTTGAAATTATTGTCAGAGACAAGCTACAAATGATGAACAATGTTGCAATTATTGCTGTAGATTTTGTTAAAAAATTACCTGCAGACCTTGAAAACATAAAATTATCTTGCGATATACCAATGCCTAGTGCTCCACCTTCTGATTTTTGGATAAGCACAAGAACTACTAGTATGGCGGCTAATATAATGTTTATTACAAGTAATGTATTTTCCATGCGAACTAATTAATTGTTTTTTTTATTATATCAATAAATTTTTTTGTGTTTTGAGAAGCTGATCCTATTAAAAATCCATTGATACCACTTATATTTTTAAGTGTAGATATATTTTTGTTATTAACCGAACCTCCGTAAAGTATAGGTAGTTTAAATTTAGTTCTATTTAATATTATTTTTCTAATTTTTTTCACATTCATCTGTAATTCTTTATCTTGTGGTATAATTCCAGTCCCTATTGACCAAACAGGTTCATAAGCAATTACGATATCGCGACAATTTTTTACACCTTTAAGTCCACGATTAATTTGTTTTTTTAAAACAGAATGAGTAATTTTTTTTCTTCTTTCTTTTAATGTTTCACCAATACAAAAGATTATTTTTAAATTTTTATTAAGTGCAGAACGAATTTTTTTATTTATATCATAATCGCTTTCACCTGATATTCTATTTTCTGAGTGACCCAGCATAACATATCTGCTTCCAAGTTCTTTTAACATTTTGGGACTAATAGAGCCCGTGAAAGGTCCATAATCTTTTATATGATGGCAATTTTGACCACCTATAGAAATTTTTGTTTTACTAAATTTTTTTACGAAATCTCTAATTAAGGTAAATGGAGGAAAATATATAATTTTTGCATTATTATACTTTTTTAATTTGCTTAAATTGATTAATCTATTTAATGAAGTCAATGATGATGTGCCTCCATACATTTTCCAATTAGCAATAAAATATATATTATTTGTCATATATGATATTTTAATCTATAGATTTGTTTTTTAAAAAATCAATAAATAAAGATTTATTAGTATGATTAGTAAATTTAAAAGTATTACAAACTCTAAAATTTCATGGGTTATAGTAGCGCTGATTGCTATTCCTTTTGTTTTTTGGGGAATGGGTGATGTATTTACTAGAGGAAATACAAATAATGTTGCAAAGATAAATAATAATACAATTTCAATTACTGATTTTATAAATCATGTAAATGAGTCAGGATTAAATGAAAATTTGATAAGAGAAAATCTTGACAAAAATATTTTTGAGGAATTGCTTAGTCAATTAATATCACAAGAACTAATGAATATGGAAATTAAAAATCTAAATCTTAATTTTACTGATAAAACATTAAAAGATAGATTAATATATAATAAAAATTTTTTTGATGATAAAAATAATTTTTCTAGAACTAAGTATGAAAAATTTTTATTAGAAAATAATCTATCAGCAGCAGAATTTGAAAAAAAATTGAAAATAAATGAACTACAAAAGATTCTATTTAATTATATTAATGGTGGATTGGTTATTCCAAAATTTTTAATTGATAAGAAATTTGATAATGAAAATAAAGACATTCAAATAGAATATGTTAGCTTAGAACAAAATTATAAAAAAAAATTCACAAATGATGAAATTGATGAATATATAAGATCTAATGAGAGCAAACTTAAGAAAGAATTTATCAACTTTAGTTATGCCAAGATAACGCCTCAAATTTTATTAAATGTTGATGAATATAACGCTGAATTTTTTGAAATTATTGATGATATAGACAATAAAATACTTAATAATGAAAATATCGAAGCAATTACCAATCAATACAACTTGAAACTTGAAGTAGTTAATAATTATTACCCATATGATAAAAAATTTGAAGTTATTTATTCAAAAAAAAATAATTCAAATCAAATTAATTTAATTGATAAGAATGATCATTACCTACTATTTAAAATAAATAAAGTTGAAAATAAATTACCACATATATTTTCTGATCAATTTAGAAATGAAATTAATTTAAGTCTTAGAAATCAGTTTAAATTTGACTATAATAAGAAACTTTTAGAAGATATTCAGAATAAAAAAATTAAATATGATGATTTAAAAAATTTTGATGATTCTAAAGAAATTCAAAAAACTACAATAAACTCGATTAATGATAATAATAAATTCTCAATAGAGTCCATTAAATTGATTTATTCACTTCCAGAAAAATCTTTCGTTCTAATTAATGATCCTTTGAACAATATCTACTTAGTTTATATTAAAGAAATAATAAATGAAAAAAAAATTACTGAGAATGATTTAAAAAATTATTTATTTAAATCTAGTAGTGAAATAAGAGATACACTTTATTCAAGTTATGATATTTACTTAAGTAAAAAATACGAAATAAAAGTATTTCAAAATACTATTGATAGATTAAAAAATAATTTTAGATAATGTTAAATACATCTATTTCTGAATTCAAAAAAAAACACCAAAATAAAAAAAATCAAATAATATTTCATACTATTAAATCAAATGGAATTAATGAAACAGAAAATTTAATTAATAATTTTCTGATCCACAAAAATAGTTTTATATTTGAATCTGTTGAAAAAGGAAAAATAAAAGGACGTTATACAATATTAGGAAGAAATCCTGATTATATCTGGGAATTTCAAGGAAATAAATGTAAGCAAATAGTAAATGATAAAATTAAAAAATTAAAAAATTCTCCAAAAAAAATAATAGATCAAATTATTGAAAGTTTTAAATTTGAAATACCTAAAGAATTACCCAACATCAGTTCTATTATTTCTGGTTATTTTTCCTATGACATAATTCGCTATGTAGAAAATATTCCCAATAAGTGTATAAACGATTTGAGTATTCCTGACGTAAGATTAATTAGACCAAAATCTCTTATAATTTTAGATAATTTTGAAAAAAAAAATACATTTTATCAGAAATTTCTTTAAAGAAGAAAAGGTTAATAATTACATTAAAACCTTTAATGATGTTAAATCTGATATTGAAAATTTAATTTTACTTGCAAATAGTAAAAATTTCTATGAAGAAAAAGATTTTAGGAGAAAAATCAAAGTTAAATCCAATATTAGTAAACAAAAGTTTATAAATAATGTTATCAAGGCCAAAAAGTACATTAAAAAAGGTGATATTTTTCAAGTTGTTCTTAGCCAAAGATTTAAAGCTAAATTGGAAAAGGATCCTATTGAAGTTTATAAAAAACTTAGAGTTACTAATCCTTCGCCATTTATGTATTTTTTTAATTTTAAAGATTTTCAAATAATAGGAGCTAGTCCAGAAATATTAGTAAGATTAAGAGATAATCAAGTAACTATCAGACCAATAGCTGGGACAAGACCTCGAGGTAAAAATAAAAAAGAAGATATTTTTTTTGAAAAAGATCTTCTCAAGGATAAGAAGGAACTTGCTGAACATTTAATGCTTTTAGATTTAGGTAGAAATGATGCTGGTCGAGTTTCAAAAGTTAATACCGTTAGAGTTACAGAAAAATTTAAAATAGAAAGATATTCACATGTAATGCACATTGTTTCTAATGTTGTTGGAAAATTTAATAATAAATATAGCAAATTTGATACACTCTTATCTGGTTTTCCTGCCGGAACAGTGTCTGGTGCACCAAAAATACGAGCAATGGAAATTATTGATGAATTAGAAACTACGAAAAGAAAAGTTTATGCAGGTGGTATTGGTTATTTTACTGCAGCAGGTGAATTTGATACATGCATTGCTTTAAGGACTGCAGTCGTAAAAAATGGTTATTTATATGCTCAAGCAGGAGCGGGTATAGTAGCAGACAGCAAGCCCATAAATGAATATATTGAAACTCAAAATAAAGCTAAAGCTTTAATAAAAGCTATGGAGTAATTCTGTGTCGAAGCTTCTATTAATAGATAATTATGATAGTTTTACATATAATCTTTATCATTATGTTTCTTCATTTAATAAAAATGTTGATGTTAAAAGAAATGATAAAGTAAACTCAAAAGATATTATTAAAAATAAATATAGAAAAATAATTATTTCACCTGGCCCAGGAAATCCAAATCAAGCTGGAAATTGTTTAAAGATAGTAAAAGATTTTTATAATAAAATTCCTATATTAGGTGTTTGTTTGGGTCATCAAATTATAGGTCAAATCTTTGGTTCAAAAATTGTTCAAGCTAAAAAACTTATGCATGGAAAAACTAGTTTAATTAAAAATAAGAAAATTGGAGTATTAAAAGGAATAAAAAGTAAGTTTACCGCTACTAGATATCATAGCCTTATTGTTGATAGAAAAACTCTCTCAAAAGATTTGATCGTGACTGCTACAACAGATGATAATATAATAATGGGTTTAATGCATAATAAATATCAAATCCATGGAGTACAATTTCATCCTGAAAGCATAAATACAAAAGTTGGCATGAAAATAATCGAAAATTTTGTTAAAATATAAAATGAAAAATTCTCTAAAAAAACTAAAGAATAACATTGACCTTAGTTTCGATGAAACAAAAGACATATTTACAAAAATAATGAGTGGAGAAGCTTCAGAGGCAGAAATGCATGAATTTTTAACTCTTTTGTCTAATAAGGGCGAAGTATCAAGCGAAATTGCGGCTGGTGTTTATGTTCTAAGAGAAAAATCTTCAAGAGTTAATGTTGAAAATGCAATTGATACATGTGGAACTGGTGGTGATGGGAAAAATACACTAAATATTTCAACTGCATCAGCGCTTTTATTGGCTTCTATGGGATTAAAAGTTGCAAAACATGGAAATAAAGCTGTTTCATCCAAGTGTGGTTCGGGAGATGTTTTGGAAAAATTAAATATTAATATAAATCTAGATGCAAAATCTGTAGAAAATAATATTAACAAATTAAATTTTGGTTTTATGTTCGCTCCAAATTTTCATTCAGCTATGAAATATGTGGGACCAGTAAGAAAAAAAATCGGTAAAAGAACTATTTTTAATATGATTGGACCTCTAAGTAGCCCTGCTCTAGTTAAAAAACAAGTTGTTGGAGTATTCGATAAGAAACTTTTACATATTTTTGCAAATGCATTGAAAGATTTAGAAATTACAAATGCTTGGATTGTTAATAGCGAAGATGGGCTTGATGAAATTTCACCATATGCAGCAACTAACGTTTGTCAGTTAAAAAATGGAAAAATATCTAATATTACAATTGATCCAATTGAATTAAAAATAAGCACCACAGGTTTTGATACAATTTTAGGTCAAGATGCAGATTATAATTCTAAAAAAATTATTGAAATTTTTAAAGGTGAAGATAATGATTTTTCCATAGCGGTATGTTTAAATGCTGCCGCAGGATTAATTGTTTCTGGAAATAAAAAAAACTATAAAGAAGCGTATCAAGAAACTAGAAATCATATTTTGTCAGGAAAAACATTTGATCATTTAAAAAAAATTCAAAATGGAATCTAATTCTTTAGATAAAATTATAAATAAAAAAAAAGAAAAATTAAATTTATTAAAAAATAAATATAAAATAGAAGACTTAAAAGATAAAATAGATAAATTTGACAAATATTTAGATTTTAAAGAAAAAATATTTTCTAATTTTTCACAAGGAAAAATTTCTTTAATTGCCGAAATTAAGAAAGCCAGCCCTTCCGCTGGAGTAATAATTGAAAATTACAATCCAGTAGATATAGCAGCAATTTATGAGAAAAATAATGCTACATGTTTGTCAGTTTTAACTGAAGAAGATTTTTTTAATGGTCGCTTAGATCATATTTCTAAAATTAAAGAACAAATTAATCTTCCAATTTTATGCAAGGATTTTTTTGTTGATAAATTTCAAATTCCATTAGCAAAAAGTTTTGGAGCTGACGCTATACTTTTAATTGTTGCAGCTTTAAATCAAAATCAACTAGAAGAACTATATAATACTGCTTTGGAATATAAATTGTCTGTCATAATTGAAGTTCACACTATTGAGGAAGCAAAAAGAATATCTGATTTTAGTAGTGCAATGATAGGTATAAATAATAGAAATTTAAAAACACTTAAAACTGATTTAAATAATACTTTTGAAATTTACAAAACTTTAAATAACTTTGATGGAATTTTTATTTCTGAGAGCGGTATAAAAAATAAAGATGATGTTTTAAAAATTTCAAATCAAACAAATATTAAAACTTTTCTAATTGGTGAATCTTTATTAAAAAACTTAGATAATAATTCGATATTTTCTATTCTTTAATCAAAAACGCTTTATTTATAGGCATTTTTTTGGTTGTATTTTAGTAAGAACTTTTATAGAACATAAATGTACTTGATTTGTTCTATGTTAACAAAAAAACAAAAAAACCTGTTACTTTTTATAAATAAAAAAATTAGAGGCACTGGTGTGTCTCCT
>MDTE01129961.1_pt1 | contig 18296 bp, 11 predicted proteins | sample 811231 | NCBI WGS metagenome assembly MDTE01 (sample SAMN05326651, study PRJNA326480) | marine metagenome | isolation source: seawater | place: Indian Ocean: Red Sea | collected 2010 | reverse complement strand
GAAATGGCATCCCATATGGATGATGCATCAGCAACGATGCCCCCAGATGGACCACCGCCAGGAGATTTGCCTCCGGAAGGACCGATGGACGGCGACATGCCTCCTCCTCCTCCTGAGAGCGATCCAACTGACGATATTGTTTAGTATTGAACAATTTAAAAAAACCTCCTAACTATTCAGGGGGTTTTTTTTTCTTTCATTAATTCAAATATCATCTAGAATATATTTATGATTGCAATGAGAGGGTCACAAAAATCATTAATTTTGATAGCTAGACAACTTGGTGTTCATATTGGGCCAAATGATATACCTGAAAGATTCAGAACTGACGATAGAGAGCTATCATCTGGAGAAATGTGTGAACTTGCACAAAGCTTCAACCTTAAAGCTAAACACAGTAATATTTCAAATGACGAATTAATATCATTAACTAAGAAAAAACAGCAGATACTTAGATTACAAAATGGAAGATTTATTATAGCTTTGAGGATTATACAAAGAGAAGGAGAAGAAGATTCTATATTATTTTTAGATCCTGGAAAATCAGACCCAAAACCTCAGCAGATTGAAATTAAAGAATTAGAAAAAGGCTGGAAAGGAGAAATAATTCTTCTTAAACCTAAACTTAAACTATTTCAGGAAACTAGTGAATTATCAATTGGTTGGTTGATAGGTGAAACTTTAAGAAACAGATCAGTTGTAATGCAGCTTGTAATTACAGGTCTCATATTAAATATTTTCGCAGTAGTTCCAGCTGTTTTTATGATGCTAGTACTTGATAAAGTTGTAAATTATGAGGCCTACGCAACATTATATGTAATTACTTCAGGTGTAGTTGTAGCGTATTTATGTAATGGGGTACTGGGCTACCTAAAACTTTATTTGCTTGATTTTTTATCTCAAAAGGTTGAAGCAAAGTTATCTATTAAAGCTTTCGACAAACTTCTTTCATTACCTATGCAAAGATTTAATAAAGAGTCTATAATGTTTTCAAGGTTTACATCACAAATTACCCAAATAAAAACACTTCTCACACAAAGAATTTTTTCAACTGCTTTGGACTCTATAGCTTTGTTAGTATTTGTACCAATTTTATTTTTTTACAGTCCGATGTTATTTGGTGTTGTATTCTTTTTTAGTATAATTGGTGCGCTTTCTTCAATGTATTTTAGTAAAAAGCAAAGAGATGCTTCTGGTCCACTAGGTAAAGCATCTAAACTAAGAGATGAATTCCTTTCAACTACAGTTAATGGTATTGAAAATGTTAAAGGGCTGGCTTTGGAACCTGGACTTAAAGATGCATGGAGGGACGTAGAAGCAAATTATATTTTAGAAGCTGAAAATGTACAAAAAAAAACTGCCGTTTTACAAAATGTTACATCCACAATCAATCAATTAATGACAGCAATGGTAATTTTTGTAGGAGTCCATTTAGTTTTTTCTGGAGGGCTCTCTGCTGGAATCCTTGTTGGTTTCAATATGTTAGCTTCTAGAGTCTCCTCACCTATTATATCATTAGTGACATTAAAAACTGAGATAACAAAATTATTACAATCAATTCAGATTGTTTCAGGTATAATTGATGCTAATTCTGAGACATCAGTTAAAGGACAAAAACCACAACTCATGGGACAAATTTCATTTAAAAATGTCGAATTTGGTTATGATGATCAAACAAAAATAATTAAAAATGTAAGTCTTGAAATTAATCCACGACAGATTGTTGGGATTACTGGAAAAAGTGGTTGTGGTAAAAGTAGTCTTGCAAAACTTTTGGTTGGTTTATATAGACCTCAAGCTGGCATCATTGCATTTGATGGTACAGATTTAAGACTTTTAGATCTAAGTCATATAAGATCACAGGTCTCATTAGTTGATGATAATAGTTATTTTTTTCCTGGTTCTATCAGAGAAAATATAGCTAGACCAATGCCGAATTCATCAATGGATAGAATTACCTGGGCTGCAAAAAAAGTTTTCGCACACGATGAAATAGAATCATTTCCTGACGGTTATGAAACACAGTTAGAAGAAAATGCAAGTAATATATCAACCGGTATGAGACAAAAACTACAAATTGCTAGAGCTCTAATTAGAAATCCAAGAATATTAATTTTAGATGATGCTATAACAGGTTTTGATGTTGATAGTGAAATTAAACTTTATGATGCGCTTCCAGATATTGCTGTTGGAAGAACAGTAATAATTGTTTCCAATCGATTGTGGCATTTAAGAATTTGTAACAAGGTTTTTGTACTTGATGAAGGAAAGATTTCCCAACAAGGTAGTTTTGACGAATTATCTAAAGCAAACGGATTTTTTAGAGAATCACTATCCAAACAACTGTCAATTCTCGGCAAAAATGATACATTTGCAAAACTAAAAAAGGTCATCTAAGTGGCTAATACAAATCAACCATCACTAAGAAATTTAGCTTCAGGAGACGTTTTATTTAGAGAAGGTGAAGTTGGTGATTTTGCATACCAAGTAGTAAAAGGAAAAATTGAAATATGTAAATTTAATGGAGATGATTATGTAACACTTTCAACCCTAGAAAAAGGTTCACTATTTGGAGAAATGGCCCTAATTGATAAACAGCCGAGAAGTGCCATGGCTAGAGCAGTTGAAGAATCTGTAGTAAAGGAGATTGATCAAGATGCCTTATTAAATTATCTTAAAAATTCACCGCAAACTGCTTTTAATATGATGCAACAGCTCGCAAGTTATGCAAGAAATGCAAACGAAAAGCTATCAGTTGATGCACTTGACTCCCCAGATTCAAAAGATTCAGATAAGAAAAATGAAATAATTGAAGAAGAAATGGATGCTAAGGAATTAGCAAAAAAAAAGAAAATGGATATGTTACTTGATGAATTTGACTCTGACATAGAGCAAATTACAAATAAACAAGTTCCTGAACCGGTGAGGTATACAGTTTATGCTTTTGGATTTTTAATTTTATTTTTAATTATCTGGGGATCAATTTCTGAAGTAGACACATCGGTAACAGCATCAGGTAAAATAACTACAATAGTACCAAATGTTGAAGTACAATCAAATTACAAGTCTGTAGTAAAAGAAATTTTAGTCAAAAAAGGTCAAAGTGTTGATGAGGGTGATCCGTTAGTAGTATTTGATGCCACCTTACAAAGAGCTGATAAAAGAAAGCTTAACTACCAACTTTCTGTAGTTGATGCTAAAATTGATAGATTAAAAAAACAAGCCTTACTCAGATCAGGTAATGAAGTTGATAACCCTTCTGATGAAAGACAAAACGTAATTTTTAAAGATAAAAAAGAACAATATTTAGCAAAATCTGCATCTTTAAATAAACAGATTACTTCGACACAAGATGATTTATCATTCATAAAAGAACAACTTGATATTCAAAAAAAATTAGAGAACTCAAAAAAAAGTCTTTTTGATCTTGATTTAGTTGCAGAAGCTCAAGTTCTTGCTGAAAGAAATAAAAGATTGTCTCTAGAAAAAGAGTTTACAAAAACTAGTAATAAACTTAGTGAATTAAAATCTAATAGGGAGGAATATAACAGTCAGTGGTTTGGTGGAATTAACGATGAACTTGTTACTCTAGAAGATCAAAAAATGTCTTTATTAGAAGACTTAAAAAAGCTTGAAAGACAACAAACGGACGTAACTGTTCGAGCACCACAATCAGGTATGATTTTAAATCTACATTCACTGTATCCTGGTGCAGTTATATCTCCAGGGAAAAGTGTAGTGACTCTCGTTCCTACTGGTGTTGAACTTCTCACAGTATTTGATGTTGATCCATCTGATATTAGTAAACTAATTCCTGATACCTCAGTCAAGATTCAACTTAGTGCTCTACCTGCTCAAAAACATGGAGAATTAAAAGGAAAGATAAGTTATATCTCGGCTGACACCGTTGATAAAGATGTTGACGGCAAACCAGGAAATTTTTATAGAGCAAGAGCTACTATTACGGATAATTTTTTAAAAGACACACCTCCTGGCTTCAATTTAATGCCAGGTATGAAAGTTTCTGGAAAAATCAGAGTTGGAAAAAGAAGATTAATCACGTACTTCATTTATCCATTAATAAGGACATTAGGTAACAGTTTTGCAGAACCATAGTATATGAAAAAAATTAAAATTAAATTTAGAGTATTAGTTACTATAGTTGCAGTTTTAGTCTCTTTTTTTGCTGGCATAATAAGAATAGCAGACCCAGAAATCACAGAAGTATTAAGATTAAAATACTTCGATCAATTACAAAAATATTCTACAAGAATTACAGATGGGCATACTTATACTGTAATAGTTGATATAGACGAAAAATCTCTCGAAGAAATAGGTCAGTGGCCTTGGTCAAGGACAGTGTTAGCTGAATTATTTAAAAAATGTGCTGAATCTGGAATGTTAGTGATGGGATTAGATATTTTGTTCGCTGAACCAGATAGAACGTCACCAAATTTAATTGCCAAAGAAATAGAAAAATTAAATCCTACATTGGCTTCAGAATTAAGTAAACTTCCGTCTAATGAATTTATTGCAAGCCAATCAATGTTAAAAAAAAATGAAAAACCTGACCCTAAAAAACCAAAATTAAAAATTGTTTTAGGTCATTCTGCTTTAAATCTTGAAGGTGATGCAAAAAGAGAAGATGTTCAAGAAACCTCAGTCAAAGCTTTTCTTGGTAAAGACCCAAAAAATTGGTTAACTCCTTCACCTGGACTACTTGCAAATGTTTCTGAATTTGAAAAAAGTGCTTTTGGAGCTGGTACAATTTCTTTAGCCCAAGAACCTGACGGTATCATTAGACGTGTTCCACTTGTTTCCAATATTGCAGGAAAAATTCGCCCTACTCTCGCACTTGAGATGATCAGAGTTGCATTTCAAGGTAATAGTATAGCTACAAAAACAGGTATTAATGGTATTGAAGGTGTTATTATGCAAACTAAGGCAATAGGAAAAGCAACTATTCCAACAGATGCAAATGGACGTGTTTGGATCCATTATGGTGAACCTGATGAAATAAAGATGGATAAATCACGATATTATGTAAGTGCAGTAGATATTATAAAGGGTAGAGTTGGAAAAGAGAGACTACAGGGAAAACTTGGTATAATGGGAACATCAGCTACAGGTTTAAAAGATATTAAGCCAACTTCAGTAGAAGAAAGAATGCCCGGTGTTGAAGTACATGCAAATCTAATTGACACAATTGTTGATGCTATTCTTTTTTACACTAGTTCGAAAAGAGCTGATGATATTTATAACGCTTCATTAAAGCAAGGATTAGAAGAAAGTAAGGCAAAAGAAAACTCCGAGAAGGTAAAAATTAATGGGGCTCCTTTTTTAAAGTCTGGAGTTAATATGCCCTTTTATGAAGCTTTATCCGCAGTTATTTTAGGAATTATTTTCACCGTATCAGCTTTAAAATTTGGACCAATACTTAACATATCGTTTTTTGGATTAATACTGGGATCCGGATTTTATCTCAGTTTAAAACTATATCTTGAAGATAAAATTTTATTTGATCCCACATTCTCAGCGTTTTCAACTTTTATAATTTATTTTGGTACTACTTTTTCAAATTATTTAAGAGATGCTAATGAAAAAAAACAAATCAGAGGTGCATTTTCACAATATTTATCTCCGGCATTAGTAGAACAACTAGCAGCAGATCCAGATAAATTAGTATTGGGTGGTGAAACAAAACAAATGACATTTCTATTTTGCGATGTAAGAGGTTTTACAACAATTTCGGAGGCATTTAAATCAGATCCGCAAGGACTCACAAAACTAATAAATAGATTTTTAACGCCACTGACAAATGAAATTATTAAAATGAATGGTACAATAGATAAATATATGGGAGACTGTATAATGGCATTTTGGAATGCACCCTTGGACGTAAATAAACATCAAAATATATCATGCGAAGCTGCATTAAATATGCATAAAGCATTATTTGAATTAAATGAATTACGAAAAAAAGAAGCTAAAGAAGAAAAAAAAGACTTTTTGGAGCTAAAGATTGGAATTGGTCTTAATACAGGTAATTGTGTTGTAGGTAATATGGGATCAGATCAAAGATTTGACTATTCAGTTTTGGGTGATGCTGTAAATCTCGCATCCAGATTAGAAGGCCAGTCAAAAGGGTATGGAGTTAAAACAGTAATAGGTGAAGAGACAAATAAATCTGCTGCCGATAATTACGCAACTTTGCAATTGGATTTAATCGCTGTTAAGGGGAAAAAAGAAGCAGTATCAATCTTTACCTTACTTGGTAATAAAGCAATGAAAGAATCTAAAGATTTCAAGGAATTAGAAAAAAATCATAATAAAATGCTTGAGAATTATTTTAACCAAAATTGGGACAGTGCAATTGATTGTCTGGAATACGGTGAAAAGTTAATGAAAGGATTAATGAAAGAATATTATGAAATGTTTAAACCAAGAATTTATAATTTTAAAAAAAATTCTCCAGGAGAAAATTGGGATGGTGTTTATGTTGCAACTTCGAAATAGATTATGTCTTTAAAAAAAATTAGACTTCTTCCTGATCAATATCTCTTTCGTCAAGGCGACGATGGAGATACAGCTTATTTACTTTTATCAGGAACAGTAGGTGTTGAAATAGGAGGTAAGTCTGTTGGGAAGATTTCTGATGGAGAGATTTTTGGAGAATTATCACTTATTCTTGAAGAAAAAAGAAAAGCTAGTATTAAAGCTATTGTACCCTCAGAATTGATTGAAATAAAACCTGCTGCATTTGATGAACTACTACTTTCATCAAGCTTAGAACTCCATAAAGTAATTAGAGCTATTGCAGAAGAGTTGGGTAAAACGAGTGGTTTTACATTACCAGTTACCCAAAAAGATTTGACTGAACTTGTTAAAGATGCTCCAGATGTAGTAAGAGCAATGGCACTACAACTACATCACAGACTTTCTCAAATGATTTACTCATGAAAATTGAAAAATTTGGTAATACCAGGAAAATAAGACTTCTACCAAACGAACTACTTTTTAATCAGGGAGATGAAGGTAAATGTGCTTTCTTAATAAACCAAGGAAACTTAGATGTCATTGTTGACGGGAAAAAAGTAGAAAATCTTTTTGAGGGTGAATTATTTGGCGAAATGGCTCTAATATTAAATCAAAAAAGAAGCGCATCTGTTATAGCCAAAAGTTCAACAGAATTAATTGAAATTTCGAAAACAAGTTTCGCAGAAATAATGAATGAAGTTTCAAATGATTTAAAACAAGTAATCCAAAAACTATGTGAGGAATTATCAAAAAGAAATTCAACAGACCTGATAATAGATAAAAAAGAACTTGATGTATTACTAAAAAATGAAAATTCAACAGTGACTGCTCTTACTAGGCAGATTTATTTTAGATTGACAAATAGTACAAATCATCCTGAATAATTTTATTTTTTAATTTTAATCTTTATGGTATATTAATAACATGATGAAGTTTTCTGATTATATTCATGAATCCGAAATAAAACATAGATCACTCAGTTATAATTTACTTACACCTAAACCACAAAAAAATAATCCAGACGCACTTAAACCGAAAAAGATTAAAGTTAGCTTTTTTAAAGCAATTTCTTTATTAATGCCCTACACCTCAGTTAGGGTTATGGAACAACTTAAAGCTGTTTTTCCTTTAGCAGCCTACCTATTCATATTCCAATTGTTAATTTTGAGACAACCAATTAGTTCTGCTTCCACAATATGCCTTGGATTAGTGGCTGTAATTATTGGGTTAGCTGTATTTATGGAAGGTCTAAAAGTAGGTCTAATGCCTTTTGGGAATATTATTGGTGATAACTTACCAAAAAAGGCCTCTATGCCGGTGGTTCTAATTATTATAGCTATTCTGGGCGTAGGAGTTACCTTTGCAGAACCTGCTATAGGTGCGCTTCAAAGTTTTGGCTCTTCAGTAAATCCAGCTGATGCACCATATTTATATGAAATATTAAATAATTGGACACTTCCTCTTGTTTTAATTGTTGGAGCTGGAGTGGGATTAGCCGCAGTGATAGGTACAATTAGATTTGTTAAAGGTTGGTCTTTGAAACCTTTGATATATCTTGCTTTAGCCCCTACCATTGGGTTAACAGTTTACGCATGGCTTAACCCAGACCTTAAAACTATATTAGGATTAGCATGGGACTGCGGAGCAGTGACCACAGGACCAGTAACAGTGCCGCTTGTTTTATCGCTTGGAATAGGTATTGCTGCATCTGCAGGTAAAGGAGATTCATCTCTATCTGGTTTTGGAGTAGTCACACTAGCATCTTTATTCCCAATAATTGCAGTATTATCTTTATCAATTTTTGTATCATTTCAAATAACGCCTGAACAAATTATAAATGGATATGAGGCTAATATTTCAAATATGGAAAACACAAACGATGAAGTTTCGCTCATGAGTCAGACACCCTATCAAGAGATAATTCTTGGAGTAAGAGCAATATTACCTTTAGTAATTTTTTTGATGATAGTTTTGTTTGGAATATTAAAATCAAAGCTTCCGGATAATTTGGTGACAGGTTATGGTTTAGTACTTTCAATTATTGGAATGTGTATTTTTAATATCGGTCTAACTTATGGATTAAGCAACATAGGGCAACAAGCAGGCGAAACTTTGCCAGCAGCATTTATGCAAATTCCAATTAGTTCGGTTTCTCCAATTTATACAGAGATATTGGGTCTTACAATTGTTATTTTATTCGCCTGGTTACTAGGATTTGGTGCCACTTTAGCTGAACCAGCTTTAAACGCGCTTGGTGCAACTGTTCAAGAATTAACTAATGGTGCTTTTAAAAAGTCTATGCTTATGTATAGTGTAGCTGGTGGTGTTGCATTTGGCATATCGCTTGGTGTTGCAAAAATTGTTTTTAACTTAGACCTTGCAACGTTACTATTACCACTTTACGGCATTGGTATTATACTTACAATCTTATCTACAGAAGAATTTGTGAATGTTGCATGGGATAGTGCGGGTGTTACAACTGGTCCGGTTACTGTACCCTTGGTTATGGCAATGGGCTTAGGCTTAGGAAATGCAGTTTCAGCAACAGAGGGTTTTGGAATTCTCTCTATGGCAAGTATCTGTCCAATTCTAGCTGTACTTTCGATGGGAATGTACATACAAATAAAACAAAAAATGCAAACGAGAAAAATGGAGGCTTAGTATGGCAAGAGAAATTACTTATCTTACTGATGTTTTTTTAATTACATGTGTAGTTCAATCAGGCACTGCTGAAAAGATCATCAATGCTGCAACAAGTGTTGGTGCGCAAGGTGCTACAATTAATTATGCCCGAGGCACAGGTATTAGAGACCGGATGGGATTAATGGGTGTAACAATTGATGAACAAAAGGAGATAATCAGAATTATTGTATCAAAAGAACAATCTAATAGAGTGTTCGAATCAATGTATTTAGCTGGAGATTTAGATACACCAGGTAAAGGAATAATGTGGATGTCAAAACTTGATAGAGTTGCAACACATATTCCTAAAGATGTTCTTAAAAGAGTCAGTGGTTAAATTATGTTTGTAGAAATTGGCGGACTTATTAATAAAGGGCTTGGAAAAGGAGTAATAAAAAAATTCCATAAAAATAAGGATGTAATTACTGTTGGTGTTGCCAATGGCAGAGCTCAAGATTTATTTGATATCAATCAATTTGGAGATTCTAGCGAAGCTGAAATTTTAACTTTAATTGTAAAAGAAAAGTCTAGTAATAAGATTTTTAATGAATTATATAAATATCTGGAACTTGATAAAAAAAAACAAGGATTAATTTTCAAGCTTTTTCCATTGATTAAAGGCACATTCTAAATTTTTTAAGCTTATCTCTCTGACAACGAGAAAGTTATCTTATTTAAAAAAGGCGATAAAAAATAGTCTAAAAAACTCCTTCTACCGGTAATAATTCCGACTGCTACTGGCACGCCAGAATATAATTTATAAATTTCATTGCCTTTAACAAATGAGCTTTGATCAGTTTCTATTTTTACAAGATAGTAGCCTGTTTGATTATCAGCTGATATTCTATCTGCTCCAACAAAGACTACTTTTCCACTTATAGGTTTGAATCTCGAACCTTCTGAAGAATTCAACCTTATTTTCGTACTTAGTCCATTTTTTACATAACCAATTTCTGATAGTGGAAGTCTTGCCTCAATTATCAACCTATCATCTTCAGGTACAATTTCAACAACAGTTACCCCTGGAGCAACTATTGCACCTTTGGAATTTACTGAGATGAACTTAACTATTCCAGAAACTGGACTTTTAAGTATAGTCCTATTTAAGCTATCTGAATATTTTTTAATTCTTTTTACTAACTCTGATTTTTCTTTTTTTAATTGTGAAAGCTCACTATTTAATTCTTGATTGAAATTTAGCAGTAAGGTTTCTAATTTACTTTTTTGTTCATCTAATTGTCCCTCAAGATTTGATAACTCACCGAGTAACTCAAGATGTTTCAATCTATTTGTAGCTTCAGCTTTTAATAGTTTTTCACTTATATCAGTTTTCTCCTTGACTAATTCATATCTTTTTTCAATATTTTTTATATTCTTTTTCATTGTTTTTTGTTCTGAATCAATATTTTTTTTTCTACTAAGAAGCAACTCATTTTCCAGTTTTATTTGTTCATTATCAAACCTATCAGTTAAATCTTCTTCGGGAATTTTAATAAGTGACTTTTTCTCTGCATTTATTCTTAAAATAGACAATTCAATAGAATTTAATCTTGATTGAATTTCCTCATATTCTGATGATGCTTTTGCTTTAGATAAGACAACAAGTGGCTGATTAGATTTAACTGTTTCACCTTCTTCAATTAATATTTCTTCAACAATACCCCCTTCAAGATGCTGAATATATTTAATTCTACTCTGAGGAATTACTTCACCATCTGCTAAACTCAATACTTCAATAAATTTTAAATTTATTAGAACAACAGACAAACATAAAAGAAACAGTATTAAAACTTTAATTTTATACGAAAAAACTCCTTTCTTTACCTGATTATTAGTCTTAAGTTCTTCATCAATATTAAAATTTTTCCAATTATCATTATTCATCAAGACTGTACCTTTGATCAGCTATATTCAAAATTTCTTTATCATTACTAAAGCAAATTATTGTTTTTTCTGTTTTTTTATATGACACTAGTAAATTGTACACAAATTGTTTCCCAGAAAAGTCTAAATTTTCAAACGGATCATCAATAATAATTATATCCGCATTCTTTGCTAGTAGTCTTGCATAATGAATTTTTTTATGAATTCCCATAGAAAAAGAAGAATCTAATTTTTTTTCAAAATCTAGATTTGTCTTTTTAAGAATGGGTTCGAGCCCAACGGTTTGTATTAATCTTGCAATTTCATTGTTGTTCAAATCTGGATTACCTAAACTAATATTATCAATTATAGAACTATTTAAACTTCTTGTGTTTTGAGGCACATAGCTTAATTTATTTCTCCACCAAAAATGTGAGAGTTTTTGCAAATTAGTTCCATCCAATGTTACTTCTCCTGAATTAGGCGCGAAAAGACCTAAAAGTATTTTGCAAAGAACAGTCTTTCCTGAACCATTTGAACCAGAAACAACATTAAGTGATCCCTTAATAAATTTGATGTTAAAATTTCTAAATAAAAAAGAAGAGTTTTTAATAAAGCTAAAGTCCATATTCTTACATGAAATACTCCCAGAAACTCTATTAAGCTCCATACCACTTCTTTTTCTGGAAGAAGATTTAAAAAATTCTTTGTTTTTTTTGAAATAACCATTGATTTTTTTCATATTATAAAATGATCTTTGTGCACTCATAGATATTTGTAATGCTCTAGAGGCAAAAATATTAAAACCAATTAGTGTACCAACTGTTAAATCACCATTCACAACAAATGTACTTCCCAAACCTATTACGACAATAGAATTCATTATGAGTAAAAAATGACTCATACTATTTTCATAATTAGTTACTTTAGATAAAGATTTATTTTTAAGAAATTGATTTTCTAATGTTTTTGAGAAATTATAAGCAGAAAATTTTAGGCCATTAAAAACTTTTAAAAATTCTGCCTTACTTAGTATTTCTAATAAATTCTTTGAGTCATTTGGATGACTTTGATTGTTATCTACAATAATTAAGTCTTTTTTTTCGTTGGATTTCTGTTGATAAAAAAATGCAAAAAATAATATAAAAATAAAAACAGTTGCAAGTGTAGCGTTTAGAAAAAATAAAACTAAAATTATTAAAGTAGCAAAAAAGAAATCAATGATATTTGATTGATTTTGAGAATTTAAAATTTTTAATAAATTATTATTTACATCAATTGCTTCAAAAAGTTCTTTACTTTTAGAATTGTTTTTTGCAGAGATTTCTTGATCGAAAAAAATTTTAAGTGCACTTAATTTTATAGATTTTATTGGTTTTATTATTATTGATGAACAAAAATTATGTCTTAGATTTCTCAATATAAATTCGAGTGAAGCAACTATTAATGCACCTAATACAAGAAAAAATAATGTTCCTTCTAAACCAAATGCTATGTACCTATTAAATATGTGAATAATAAATATTGGACTTAGCAAACCCAAAAATGTAATTAAAAGTGACAAAAAAAACAATACACCCATTCCATTGTTTTCATTAATTATTTTAATCCAAAATTTCATTTCTCTACTTAGATTTTAAACACCTATTAAAAATTAAATTGGTGGTGTTAACATAATATCAGATACTGTTAAGGTATCATTATCAAAATCATTTAAAAGTGCAACTAAAGATAGTTCGTCAGGTTCGTTAACAAACATACCATGATCATTAAATAAATCTTGCCATAAAAAGACTGCAGAATTTGTTCCATCACCCGTAATTATTAAAAAGTCGTTTGTTCCAGATACATTTTCATAACTAGTACCTTGAATAGCAAAACTTGTAAAATGATCTGCAACTACATTCTTATCTTTGTAACCAATATTTGACAAATCTGTCTTAAAATTAATAACATTAGGTAAGATATCCCCATTACTATCAACATCATAACTTGAACCGTGTTGTGTGCTATCATTAATAAATCCTGATTTTGTATAGACATTGTGGCTTACAGTAGCATCAAAAAGTAAAGTATCATTTCCAAGTCCAAAATCATAAATAATATCATAAAAATCACTTTTGGATCCGTAATAGAATTGATCGTCCCCTAAACCACCCTTTATTTTGTCAATTCCCTCACCTCCTTTAATAACATCATTTCCTTCGCCTGCATTAATTGTATCATTACCTCCTTTACCCTCGATTGTATCTGATAAAGAGGTTCCAGATAATGTTTCAGCTGCTTCTGTTCCACTTATTGTATTTGTAGTCTCTTGTTCTTCAGTATAATTAGTTTGAGTGTTTTCTATTGTATTGGTATTTCCATACAAAGAAGCATCTTCAAAGAAATATTCTGATTCAGAAAATTCATAGCTATCAATGTTGGAATAAATATCTGTAAACCCCATATCAAAACCTTCAGGACCATAAACATCAAGTCCAAATTCATTCTCAAAAGTATTTTCAATATCTACACCAAATGACCCTAGAGAATCTTGAAAATAATTAGCAACTCCAAATCCAAAATTAATTGGAGAATTAGAACCACTGAAGGTACTTATAGAACCTATACCACTCAGCATCTGACCACTAAAGACAGGTCCAGAATTAAATGTATCTGTTGAAAAATTAGATTCAATTTCTTCACCAGAAAATGCTTCCCTTATAGAATCAAGAGAAGTCTGGCTACTATCAATATCAAAATTATCTCCACCTAAACCAGCTAGTGGAGATACTTGCTCAGATTCAATATCATCAAAAATACTTTCTCCAAACTCAACTGAACCACCTAAATTTTCTGTAAATGGTTCTGTAATATCTGGTGTTAATTCAGCACCGGAAGCTTCAGCTGCAGCTGCCATAGCTTCCTCAGGATTAGCTCCATCTAATAATGCTGTTTCAAATACTTCTTCAGCTGAAACTTCATTATTTTCTTGCATACCACTTTCACTTTCTTGATCTAATTCACCCTGTTCCGGTAGTATTTCTCCTTCAGGATCTATACCTTCAATTGCATCCTCCTCAATTGTTTCATCATCAAGTCCTTCCTCTCCTTCAGGTGATATTTCTTCTTCAACAGATTCTTCAACCTCTACTTCATCCGTTGATTCAGTTGTTTCTTCATCAACATTTTCATTTTGATCTGATTCTTCGCTTGATTCTTCAGCTTGTACTTGTTCTTCTTGAGGTTCAGATTGGGGTTCTGGTTGTGGAGCAACAGCTGGAGTTGGTGGTAAAACTTCTAATGCAGTACCATAATTTGCTTGAATTTGTTCTGCTGATAAAATTATAGGTGGCGGAGGTGCCATATTAATACTAGTAACACTGGTAGTTGCACCCACTTGCGATAGAGTCTGTGTACCAGCTGCATTACTTACTGATATCTGTCCAACTGTACCCCCAGCATCCTGGAGCAATGTAAACGAATTTTCATTACCTTCGACAGCTGCTTTACCAGCAACCGTTGTTCCTCTTATACCTAAAGTTGCAACTGGGGTACTTACAGTCATTGCATCCGATCCAGTTTTAGCAATCTCGCCACTCACAAAACTGAAAGCGCCCTCCACAATATCAATAGCCATATTACCTTCACCACTAGTTGGATCAAATACTAGTTCATCTAAAACCATTTTTCCTCCATCAGAAAGCGACATTGTGGTTTTATCCAAAAAAACTAGTCCTACTGAACTATCTCCAATTGTTTCAATAATATCTCCTTTGAACACTGGATCCCCATCTGATAAGGTAAATACGTTACCATCTACTCGAGTAGCTTGAACCTTACCTTTAATAGCTGAAACTTCACCAATTGATAATGTATCAGAATTACCCACCTGAGCATATTGCATTGGTGCTATTGGTCCGGCTAATGCTTTTATTAATGAACCTTTTAATAATAATCCATTTTCTGTTTCAATAGATTTTAAATCCTGATCAGAAAAATAGTTCTCAAAAATTATTTGTTCACCATTTCTATTTTTTGCTATTAAATCACTATGAGTTCTACTAAATTCAGACTTTGGAAGCCAATAGGGTGTATTTGTTATAGTATCTTCAAAAGCTGTTTCTTTATTTTTAAGCTCTATTCTAGATTGTAAAAGCTCTTCTCTTATCTCCGATAAAATTAACTCATTCCTAATATCAGATATATTTGATCTTAGTTCGCTTACTTTTTCATTATGGTAAAAATCTCTATGCACTACATTAAAAAGCAATCCATATGCCAGATTATACAAAATTAAAAAAAATCAATTCTTAATAAAAACACACTAAAGTTATGTTTTATTAGTAATTTATAGCTACAATTTAAAGTATCACTAGACTCCTGATATCGTCTGAAACGAAAATTCTACACCTGATAAAGTGTCATTATCTACGCCTGTTAGATTAGCCATGTGATAAAGTTCACTGCTTGCAACCACTCCATTTCCAGTATCCTCCCATACGTAAACAGATGAATTAGTTCCATTGCCTAAAATCATAAAAAAAGATTCGGCTGCTGAAATAGCAGTAGAACCATCAGTGGTGACTTTAAATCCTGATAATAAAGTAGCAACAGCTCCAGCAGAATTATAACTATTTGTATTTGTTGTAAAATTAAATATGCTTGGAAGCGTATTATCTGTACTTATATTATATGTACTACCGTTTGCACCTGCATCGTTTTGAATGGTTCTCCTAGTATATGAACTTGAAGGTGTTGCCCCAAATAGTAAACTGTCTTGATCACCTGATTGTCCAAAATCTGTTATCGTATCTGTACCATCATTTAAAGCGGTAAAGTAAAACTGATCATTTCCACCGCCACCAGTGAGAGTATCCGCATCTAATCCACCAAATAAAACATCATCTCCAGTTCCCCCTTTAAGTATATCTGTTCCACTAAATCCCTTTAAAGTCCATGATGAAGAATCTGAGCTTTTATCAAAAGTATCTGCAGCATTAGTTCCTGATTGTGTAAAATCTGTTGCTTGAATAGATGATGTTCCTAAACCACTGGAGGAGCCACCAGTATAATAATCACCGTATAAAGATGGATCATCATAAAATTCTACAGTAAATGATTCACTTCCAGAGGATCCCACCATAGCTGGTCCAAATCCAGGACCAAAAGCTGGACCCCCAACAAAGCCGCCTGGTCCTCCATATCCTCCAGGACCGCCAGCAAAACCTCCGCCTGGCCCACCTGCAAAACCTCCGCCGGGTCCACTTGCAAAACCTCCGCCGGGTCCACCTGCAAAACCTCCGCCTGGCCCACCTGCAAAACCTCCGCCGGGTCCACCTGCAAAACCTCCGCCTGGTCCACCTGCAAAACCTCCAGGTCCACCATCAAAACCACCTGGAGCATATCCTCCTCCTGAAAAACCCATATTAGCTTGACCTATAGGATCTGGACCAAAAGCAAAATTAGTTGGTTGGCCCAACGGTGCAAAGGACGCTGCCCCGGGTGGTTGGGCGCCCATAAATTGATTTGGAACAAAACCACCTGGACCGCCACCTGGACCGAAATCTGCTGGACCTCCAGGGACTCCACCTGGAGCACCAATATCACCCGGTCCCCCTGGGCCGCCTGGACCACCAAATAAATCACCTGGACCACCTGGACCGCCACCAAATAAATCGCCTGGACCTCCTGGACCGCCAGGGCCAACGCCAAATAGATCACCTGCACCTCCTGGACCCTCAGGTCCACCAAATAACCCTTCATCTCCAATTTCTCCGAAAAGATCTCCACCACCAAATCCTTCAGGACCACCTGGACCAAAATCACCTGGTCCCCCTGGACCTCCTCCTGGACCAAAATCACCTGGTCCCCCTGGACCTCCTCCTGGACCAAAATCACCTGGTCCTCCTCCAGGAATAGGTCCGTCAAAACCTGCTTCTGCTGCTGCTGCTGCCATTGCCTCTTCTGGGGTAGCACCGTCAGCCATTGCTGTTTCAAAGGCTTCACGCGCTGCCGCATCTTGTTCTGGACTTGGACCTCCATCAGGACCAAATTCAGGGCTACCCTCACCTGGTGGTAATGGTTCACCGTCTGGTCCTATTGGTGGACCTCCTTCACCTGGGGGTAATGGTTCGCCATCTGGTCCTATTGGTGGACCTCCTTCACCTGGCGGTAAAGGCTCTCCATCTGGACCTACTGGAGGACCTCCATCTTCTGGAAGTGGTTCACCATCTGGACCTACTGGGGGACCTCCATCTTCTAGAAGTGGCTCACCATCTGGACCTAATTCTCCTTCGCCTTCTGGAAGTGGTTCTCCATCAGGACCCAATTCTTCTTCGCCTCCAAGAAGTGGTTCTCCGTCAGGACCTAACTCATTTTCCTCACCTTCGCCCTCCTCACCTTCAACTACTGATTCCTCTTCAACAATTTCTTCATCGTCAGACTCATCTTGATCTTGTTCTTCCGAAACATCTTGAACCTGTTGTTCTTCTTGTTGGGGTTCAGGTTGAGGCTGAGGTTGTGGTGCAACTGCAGGAGTGGGAGGTAAAACCGCTAAAGCAGTTCCATAGTTTGCTTGAATTTGTGCTGCTGATAATATTACAGGAGGAGGAGGAGGAGCACTAAAACTAGCAATACTAGTTGTTGCTCCCACCTGAGAAAGTGTTTGTGTACCACCAGCATTACTTACTGAAATAGTACCAACACCTCCATCTGCGTCTTGTAACAATGTGAATGAGTTTTCATTTCCTTCAAGAGCAGCCTTACCTGCAACTGTTGTACCTCTTATTCCAATGGTCGCAACTGGTGTACTAACACTCATGGCATCAGGACCAGTTTTTGCTATTTCTCCACTAACGAAACTAAATGCTCCTTCAACCATATCTATGGCCATACTTCCATTTCCAGTGTTAGGATCATAAACAAGTTCATCTAAAACCATTTTTCCACCTTCAGATATCGATAATGTTGTTTTATCCAAGAACACTAATCCTACGGAACCATTTCCAATTGTCTCAATTACATCACCTTGAAAAACTGGATCACCTTGATTTAAATTGACCTCATTACCATCAGAACGAGTTGCTTTTGCCTCACCTTTAATAGCAGTAATTTCACCAATCGATAAAGTCGCATCATTAGCTTGTTGAGCTTGAGCATATTTTAAAGGGTTAATATTTATAGCCAGGTTTTTGAGTAAATTTCCATTCAAAAAAAGTCCATTTTTAGTG
>MDTE01050352.1_pt1 | contig 18300 bp, 28 predicted proteins | sample 811231 | NCBI WGS metagenome assembly MDTE01 (sample SAMN05326651, study PRJNA326480) | marine metagenome | isolation source: seawater | place: Indian Ocean: Red Sea | collected 2010 | reverse complement strand
TTCTGTGGATCCTTTAATATGTCGTATGCTTCATTTATCTGCTTGAACTTTTCTGCATCACCACCTTTGTCAGGATGATATTCTTTAGCCAACTTAAGAAATGCTTTCTTGACTTCACCAGTTTCCGCATCGCGAGAAACACCTAGAGTTTTATAAGGATCTTGCATACTATTAATATAACACAGATCTTAAAAAAGTCAATAGTCTATTCTGGTTTTTCTTTTGATTTTTCTAAAGTTTCTGGCTCGTAGTACTTTTTGTACTCTTCCAGTAGGTTATTTGTTTCTTGTAGTTTCGCTCTGATCTGAGCAAAGTTCTTAGCCAGGATTTCAAAGTCCTTGTCAGTCAATCCAAATAGGACAGGATCTATTCCTTCCTTTTCTAACTTGGCAAATACCTCAGCGGCGTTATCTGATGTGATTATTATCCATCTTACTTTTTCAAGTTCTAATGCAGTTGGCATCTTATGATTTAGATTCTGCCTTGGTTCTTCAACAGAGAATATCTTTATCTTCTTCTCTCCACCTATGGTGCAACCTGTAAGTGCAACAATTATTAATACGAGTAATGCACCTTTTATAAAAGATATCCAAGATACAGCATACCAGCTGACTCCTAGCTTGTTCTTCCACCAATCTATTTGTCCGTTATGCCATTTAATAAATTTATTCATATGGTACATATGAAGGGTTTGCCAAGTCCGGACATTCCGGATTTATCTGTGATTTCTTGGTTGCCTTCAACTCCTTTTCTGTGTGCTCGGCACCTGATGCCAATTCAATACATCTCGCGGCATTATCGGCGCCTTTGTTTATTATTCTTTCTAACACCTTTGGTTTCTCAACTGCTATCTTGCCCACATCTCTCTTGCCCTTGTTAAATCTTTTATCTAAAGCGTCCATGTCTTTTTTGAGTGTGTTGATTAGTTTGTTTAACTGTTGGTTTGATTCAGTTATTGCTTTAAAGTCTGCTTTCTGTTTTTCAAGAAGTTCTTTTTGTTTTGTTACTGATTGTTCTAAGGCTACTTGGTTTGCTTTTAAAATGGCATTATCCGCACGTAATTTCATCACGTACATACCTGCGCCGGCTATACCTGCCACAATCATTACTGTAAAAATTAATCTAACGTATCCAAACATTGTACTACTATATATGACTCTATTTTGTCTTCTTTAGAATCTGATAATATTCTCCTATGCTATGGTCTCTTAAACCGTCACCAATCCTATGAAACTGCCCTAAAAACCAATTTGAAAACAGTGTCCACCATTTAACTTGTCCTGTGTGCATCTTACCTTTTCTGTCAAGGTAACATAATTTACCTATGTGTTTATATCCAAAAAATGAAGGTGGTACTTTAGTTACTAAATCATTATTGTTCCTTACACGATAAACATTTGTCTTAAATGAATTTGCATACTTCCACCCGCCTGGTCTTGGAGAGCCGAAAGTGTAACAAGCCTTGACATGAAACTTTTCAATGTCTTCTAATCTATTTGTACAAATCAAAGCAGATGCTCCACCTAAACTGTGACCTGTCACATAGATGTTATACCAATGATCTCTAGTTATCTTTTTTACCAGCTGATAAACATCTTCATAAACTTTGTCCACGTAACCTTTGAATCCTCTATGTACATTTCCTTCGTGTCCTGATACTTTTCTAAATTTTAAATCAGCAAGTACATCTTTGTATTCTCCGGGCTCAGTTCCTCTCCATGCAATTATGATTGTCTTATCTTCTTCACCCCAAACCACATATGCCTGTGCATTGTCATTTTCAATTAGTTCGTATTCGTAGTATGGCATATTCAAAGCTCTTAACTGATGAACAAAGGCTTTCTTAGTTCTATATGCCGCCGCTGATATGGCCGCTAACTTGACACACATCTCATGACTGTATTCAGGATAGGTATACCTTTTGGTTTTATCTTCCTTAGGTGCTTCCTTTATCTTTCTCGGTTCACCCGATGATTTTTTTATAGTCTGCGACATTTATTTTTTTAGTTCTTTTAATTGTTTTTCAATTTTTTCTAATCTCTCTTTGAGAGCTGGAAACTTGGCCATACGTTTTTCTTCATCTGTCAGCAATTTCACGTTGTAACGTTTTGCCGCCCAGTTGTATAAAGAATCTACCTTATTGAAAAACCATACACCTAGTTTAGTGTCTTTGAACCAATTGGCTGTTGCACTACCTATTATTGAACCTGCTATAGATTTTACTAACCAAAACCACATACTAGTCCCTTATTGCTTTATAAATTTTATAGATACCATATGCTAATCCACCATATGCAAGAAGTTTTGCAATAGGACCAAACACGATAACTAAAAGACAAAAAAGAACAATACCTAATCCTTCTATTGAATCAAATTTTCTTAACTTATCTATAATCATTTGAGAGCCTCCTTTGAAATTTCAATGGTAGCACCTTTGTGAAATTCGAACTGCCATTGTTCAATGTTAACTAATCTCGTTACGTCTTTCACTATTGCTTTTACTGTATCAAATAGTGAATCATTTCTCTTAATCTCAACAAAAACCAAATAGTTTCCATCCTCATCAACTGATGGAGAAACTTCTGTGTCTAATATGTCATGCGAACCCTTTTCAATAAAACTTGCAAGATCATTTGCTGGTTCATCATCTTTAGCTCTAAACGTTACAACAACAACTTCATCTTCGCTACCACTTTTTGGTTCAAAGTCATCTATAGTGATTTTAGATAATACTAGATCGTCAAGATCGTTCTCTCTTAAACCTTCATCTAATTTAGATGTTTGTTTCTGTTTCGTTTCCAGATTGCCTATTCGCATCGTCTAATCCTTGTTGGTATCCTTGTTGTAATTCTTCTTGATCTGCTTCAGTTCTGTCATAAACCATTAAGTATTTCTTCGGACACTTAATTGTTACTATCCATACAGGAATCTTATCAATTCTTGGCTTCTTTGTGCCTGGTTCATAATCATCTGGTGACTCAACTTTACGTGGTTCCATGTAGTGATCTTCTTTGTATGAAACTTTACAGTCTCTTGCTAATAATCTCTGACCACCTTCCGGATCTGGCATTGCATCATAAGGATACATCAAACTGATTTCACACCAATGTCTTGAAAGATTTGGTCCGTCTACTACTTCTCCATCGAACCAATTCTTGTATGAATACACATTTAAGTCGTCTAAGAACTGGTCAAATTCGATTAGCACATCTAGTAAAGATGCACGTTTATGAACTTTGAAATGATTTTGTACTGTTTTATCTAGATCTATCATACTACTATTTATGTTATTATAGTGTATTATGATAGTTTAGATACGTCGTATTCTATTAACTGCTGGTATCCACCTATGCTTTTGCCGTCTACGTAGATCTGTGGCATAGTTCTATGCCCTTCATTGATCACGAAATCACGTGCTTCTGGCACTGATTCTATGTTAACTTCTTCGAAGTCAATGTTCTTGCTTTTTAGAAAGTTCTTTGCTTGAACACAGTATCCACACATATTTTTAGTATATACTTTTACTGACATCTATTTCTCCTTGTATGTTCCTAATTTAATTTCTAACTTTATTATTTTTTTGTTTCTGTAAACTTCTACTTCAACAACATCACCTGGATCTTTCTTCCAAAGTATCTCAATTATATCAGGTGCTCCTGTAATTTTTGTTCCGTCAAAAGATACAATTACATCACCTTTTTTGATGCCTGCTTCTTTGGCAGGTTGTTTTGCCACTACACCTTTTATTTCTAGCAGACTGTAATAACCTAAATCTCTTATGTCGTAATACATATCTCTATCTTCTAAAAGTCCCATCTGTATGCCTATATTGGGTCTGTCATATTTTCCATCAGCAATTATTTCATCAACGACTGCCTTTGCTAATATACTTGGTATAGCATAACCATATCCCACATAAAAACCTTCTGGTCCTATGATTAACGTGTTCACTCCTGCCACGTGTCCATGCTCATCAAATAATGGACCTCCGGAGTTACCTTGATTTATTACTGCATCAGTCTGATAATAATGAACAAATGAAACTGGATTCCTAGCATTACTTCTGTAAGTTGTACTGATTATTCCTTTTGTCAAAGACCAAAACTGTCCTAGTCCGTGTCCAAGAGCCCATACATCATCTCCTGTGTTTGGCTTATCTAGTTTCCATTTCATTATTTCAGGCTTGAAGTAAGGTATGGATTCATTAATTCGAAGTACCGCTATGTCTATGACTTTGTCGTAACCTATAACTTCAACATCTTCTATCTCAAAAGGATGGTCATATGCCCATATCTTTATTTGATCGGCTCCGTCGATAACGTGATAGTTCGTTACAATAATATTTTCTGCAATAAAGAATCCTGTACCCATGCCAAAGTCTCCTGGATCTTTTTCAGGCTTTGGTGCTTTCTCTGGTGCATTCTTAAGAAACTTGTTAAAAGGTTGTCTGTCTGGTATTGTCTTTTTTCTTTCAGCACTGACTAGAACCAAACCAGATTCTAGCTTTTCATACTTGAGTTCATCACCTTTGTAATGATCCGCTGATACAGTTGCTGGTACAAAAAACAGTACCGATAATATAATAAAAAATTTTAATAATCTCATTTAAATCCGCCTGCATCAAATTCTATGATGTCAGGCACTATTGCTTTCTTATTTGGCTTTTCTTGAGATGATAGTATTTCAGTAACTTCTGATAACACCATAACTGCGTCATCAAGATCAATACGCATTTCACTTTGTCTTCTGTTCTTTGCGTTTTTAATCATCTTACTAAACTTTTCTATGCTCGGGTATGCCATTAAATTGTGCCTTGTTTTACTTTCTTTTTCCTTGTACTGATATTTATGTTTGCTTCCATTTCAGTTTTATAAGGTCCTATGAAATCCAGGCACTTTTCAGTAATGGTTGTTAATTTAGGATTATTGCTTAAAAATGTTCCACCTTCGAATCTCACTCCATAAAATCCTGCACAATATCTGTCCAATGACTTATCAGTCTTTGTAAATGTAGGTATTGTGTCAAACCACTGTACATTGTGAGGTTTTACTTTTGTTGGATATCCTTCGATAGCAAAGTCCTGTTTGACAGGAGTCTGTTGTTGCTTTGGTATGTTTGCGAATATGTTCTGCTTGAAATGTTCCGTTAGCTCTGCTTCTGTGTTATATACAACCTTAACGTTATTTTCAATTACCACATATTCTTCTTTTCTTTTTTCGATCGTTGCGATGTTTACATTATCATCTTTCACTATCCAAAATTTATCTTTGATTACTGGTTTCGCGTATCTCATTATCCGTATGCCTGGTTCAAGTATTTTGCATGATCAGTTGGATGTTCACTTAATCTTGTCAACCCATACCTGTTACAAAATTTCATAAACCTAACTCCTACTTGATCTAGCTTCTTAGAGTTCTGTGCTTCTACAATATGTTGGAACACTTCAACTTTTACGTTTTCTGGCTGTTGCGAAAGATCAATAAGTTTCTTATTTCTTTCGTAGCAGTCTTTGACTCTCTGTTCATTGCCTTCATGATCTGTCCACCTGTTCAACATAAAGTTGTTCCAAGTGAATCCTTGATTGTGTCTATCTTCAAATGCTTCTTTAATTTTAGTTGTTCTTGCTTTTGGAAAAGCAGTAAACACATTATCACTACTGTCACCTCTAATACATTTTTCAAATAACAACCATTCAGGGTCGGGTGCTGTCTTAGGTTGACCTGTCTTCTTGTCAATTACTGGTCTATCTTTCTCATCATAGAAACCGTTAACTGTAACTATCTGATTCGTTACACCATTGTATAAAGAAACATTAGGATTTATCAACTGATAAAAGTCACTGTCTGTGCTTACAATAACATTCTTATCATCTTTGTGTGCCTGTATCCACAATGCTATAACATCATCTGCTTCTGCATTAGGTGATCTTATAGCAGTGCAATTTGTTTGTTCCGCAACAAATTTAAGAAAGTCATCATATGCTTCCCACCAAAACTCATCTTCTTCTTTTTCTCTAGCTGATCTTTTGTCTGCAACTACTTTTCTATTTTTCTTATAAGGCTCATACTCATCTTTACGCCAGCTTCTTCCTTCCATACAAAATACAACATGACCTCCGTTAAACATATTGTGAGCTTTCTTAACAGAGTTAAACATTATATGAAATGCTAATCCTATCTTCTCATCAAGGCTACTTGCTCGTCCTGCCACGTGCCTTGCTCTAAAAAACATATTCTGAGTATCAACTAAAATATAAGTCATTAGAAATCAATTTCCCTTCCTTTGCTTTCCCAAGTGCCGTATCTTGTAGGTTCAGGTTCACCTTTCGATCCCCACTGGTTGTGTCTTGAGTCTGTTTGTTGCAAATATAATTCATGTTGTACCCAGTTGCCGTTTACCATGAATCCCCAATCTTTTTTCTTCTTGCCCATGTAAAATAAACTCCAACAAGGAATGTTATTACCGTGTTTGTCTTTTGCAAGTTCTAACCAATGCAAGTCTTCTGCTTTTCTAAATCGCATACTGCCAGGTCCTCTCCAAAACTTACCTTCTGGAGTGTGTTCCCAATATCCACCTTTTAATATCAATGCACCCCAATCCCATGGATGGTCATGTAGTTGAGGTTCATCACTTTCAAGTACTTTGTGTAAAGTAACATTGAAAGGAAAGTTCTTTCTGTCTTTCATAAAAACATAGTATCTTACTAGATAAGGTATGTCTCCACCTCTATCATATATAATTCTTTTCCTGTCCTTAAAAAAATTAACTATACTCAACTTTCCCATCTCCTAGTTCTTTTTTATTTTCTGCGATGTTTTCCTTCATTTCATTTAAAACATCTTGATCCATATCTTCCATCAGTATGTTTTTACAAAGATCGTTAAACCATTTATTAACTGCATCTTCTTCTTTTTCTCCATGATAACCACTTGCGTTCAAGTCTTCGATAAACTTTTCATTCCAATCAAGTTCAAAGAATCCGTTCTTTGGCTTCTTTGGATCAAAGTGAGTATTAAGTACTCCCACATATGGTTCTCCTTTGATAGTTGCACTCTGCTTGTTAAATTCTACGTCACTCAACTTGCCATACTTCCTATCTACTTCAAGAAGTTTTATCTGTCTCTCCTTGTCGTCTCCGCCTTCATAATCTATCTCGATCAGCTTTCTTTCTAGTTGCTCACCTGCTAGATTGTGTTTTGCTTCGGAGATCTTTTTGTCTTTACCTTTTTCTGTCCAATATTTCTTTGTAAACACGAAAGGCAATTTTACTTTGTTTTTCATTTGTTCTCCTTTACGTTCCTATTGCATTTCCGAATAGATAAACATGAACTCTTGCCGCCACGTTGTATCCTCTTTTGAATGCTTTCTCCGCCACTGCACCTGCTGTGGCCTGTTGTTCTTCTTCTCTTGCACCTGTAGGCATTATCCACACAGGCCAATCAACACCTGCTTCTCTAAACTTTGCCACTACTGATTCCATCTCATTCCATTCCTTGTCAGCAGATCCTACTACAAACTTTAGTTGTCCTCTATCACTGCACTTTCTATACTCTGAGACTATCTCAGGCTTTATTGCTTTTTCTGGCTTCTCGCCTGATACTGTAAACAGTTTAGGACTCACACTAAAGAAAACTTCTTCAGGTATTTCTTTTACCCAGTTCTTAAACGTGTCAGTCAATTTCTGTGTACCATTAGTTTCAAAAGTCATTGACGCCGGCAAGTTACTTCTTTCTTCTAACTCTCTGTATATGCCTACACTAGCTAACTGACTAGATGGCATCAAAGGTTCTCCTCCTGTAAAACAAAGATGTTGATGTTGTCTAGATACAGGATGTAAAAACAAACCGTTCCAGTTCTCATCAGTCTTCATTATGTCGACAATTTTATCTGCTAACACCTTTGGAGTCTCATATCCCATTAACTTCTTAAACTTCTTTGCCCAAGTGTAACTACTGTCACAGCCTTTTTCCCAAACAGGTAAGTCTTCGACTCTGCTCACACTATCAACATCAAAGTCTTCAAATGGTAATTCATATGTGTCTGGATTAGTTGGATCTATCTGTCCAAATCCATTACATTGTAAATTACATAAGAAGAAACGTATCCAAGCAGTAGGAACACCAGTGTAATGCCCTTCTCCCTGTATACTGTGGAATATTTCAGAATAATAATATTTTTTCTCTTGCACTTTATCCATACCTTTATTATACATTATTTGCAGGATTTGTCAATATGGAATCTACTTATTTTCCGGATTATATGGATCTATTTCTGCCACTGCGTTTCTGATCCCGGCATTTCTACCTTTGACATCTCCTTTGTGTCTGGGTAGGAAATGAATGTGTGGCCAAAATATGCTTTGTCCTGCCGCGGCATTCTGGTTCATTGCAATATTGAAACCATCTATCTTTCCTTCTTTGACCATTTCCTGTCCATCTCTGAATGCTTCTTGGAAACACAATCCAATCATTCCTGGAGCATCTTTCATCTTTGGAATGTATAATTTGTGTCCTTCCACTGCCGGATACTTGTCCATGAAAACTGCGTACTGTGGTTCATCTTTTATTGGTTTTGAATTTTTCCACCAAACTGCATCTTTATAGTTGTCTGGGTGTTTGTTATAGTCTTTAGTTTCTTCTTGGTAAACTTCCCAAGGCCATTTTTTATCTTCGCTCATTGCATCCTCCCTATGATGTCATTTACTATGGTGTTTTCGACTGCATCTCTTTCCCACCAATCTTCCCAGGGATAGACTAACCATAAGTCTTGTTTTTCTTTATCAATAAAACTTCCATACCAATCTATGCTAAAAGAACTTGGCCTGTTGTAATGTAGACAAGCGAATCTAACATCAAGGTCTGGAAACTCTTCATTTAATTCTGCTTTTAATTTTTTAAACGTTGCACCTGTATCACATATGTCATCAATTATGACAACAGTTTTTGCGTCGGCCAAGTCTGCTTTGTTAGGCTTCCATACTGGATGATCTCTCAGTGCTGTCTGAAAAGGTATGAATGGTACATTCATAAAATGACTCATCATTGCTCCTGGGATCAATCCTCCTCTACTCAACCCAACTACAAGATCAGGTGTAAAGTTATCTTTTCTCATCTTCTCAACTATCACTCCAAGGTAGGCCGCTACCGTGGCATGATTGATAAATTTCTTTTTAACATCACTCATATCTATTAAACACCTCATTTACTTGTTTGTTGACTTGTACGAAAGTTGCACACTTGGGCATATCTTTTACTCGTCTTGCACCAATATATGTACAAGCAGATCTAACTCCTCCAATTATCTCAACAAGAGTAGGTTCTACTGGTCCTTTATGTGGTAAGGATACAACTTTTCCTTCTGCACCTCTATAACCATCTTTTCTACTTCCGTGCTTTGACATGGCCGCATCTGAACTCATTCCATAGAACTGAACTTTGCCATCTACTATTTCTCCTTCTGATTCGTCATGCCCTGCTAACATACCACCTAACATAACAAAATCAGAACCGGCCGCAAATGCTTTTGCTACATCTCCTGGATAAACACAACCGCCATCAGCGATAACTTGTCCTCCAACTCCATGGGCCGCATCTGCACATTCTAGTATTCCACTAAACTGAGGAACACCTACACCAGTCATTAATCTAGTTGTACAAACACTTCCAGGTCCTATTCCGCATTTTACAATGTCGGCACCACTTAAAATCAGTTCTTCAGTGGCTCCTGCTGTAATAACATTACCAGCTATGATAGTTTTATCAGGAAATTCATCTCTGACTTTCTTAACAAAGTCAATAAAATTTTGATGATATCCATTTGCAACATCTATCGTGATAAAGTTAATGTCTGGAAATTTAGATAGCACTTGTTTCATTACTGAATAATCTTGTGCTTCTTCACTCCATATTCTACCTGTGCCTGTACAAATAGAGACGTACTTTAATTTTAATCCATCTCCTACTGCATTTTCCCAATCATCGACTGTGTAGTGTTTTCTCATCACAGTTATCATTCTGTACTTCTGCATCTCCTTTGCCATAGAAAAAGTTCCTACTCCATCCATGTTAGAAGCCATTATAGGTAATCCCTTGAACTGCTTCTTTGAATGTAAAAAAGTAAAATCTCTTTCCATATCGATATCTTTACGAGATGTAATCTCTGATCTCTTTGGCTCTAAGAGTACGTCTTTATAGTCTAGTTTAATGTCTGGTCTGATCCTCATTGTTTTGCACTTTCCAAGTAAGCAACCATTTTTTCTGGTGTGGACTCTACATAAGGATCATCATCTAATCCTTCATTGTTTATTCCTGGTTCTTGCCACCATTTTTCGATAACACCGTCATTAATGACTGCCATGTATCTCCAACTTCTCATTCCAAAACCTAAGTGGTTCTTACCAATAAGCATACCCATAAACCTCGTAAAGTTTCCTGATCCGTCTGGAATCATCTTTACACTCTGAACGTTCATGTGTTCGCTCCATGCATTCATCACAAATGAATCATTTACTGAAACACAGTAAATTTCATCTACACCTAAAGTCTTGATCTTTTCATATTCTTTTTCAAAACCCGGTAACTGCTGAGATGAACAAGTAGGAGTAAAAGCCCCTGGTAGACTGAAAACAACTACCCTTTTACCTTTAAAGTAATCATCAGTAGTCTTGTTGATCCATTGACCGCCGATTGCACAACCGCCATCTGTTTCAACTTCATCACCTTCTCTAGTTCTGAAAGTAACTTTTGGAATTATCATTCCTTCTTTCATTACCCGTGTCCTTTCATTGATAAGCAGATTTTATAAAACTCATCACGTGTTGCAGGATCTTCTTTAAAATGTCCTAGCATGATTGCAGTTGTCATATCTGAATCATGTTCTCTAACACCTCGATGTGTCATGCAATGGTGTTCTGCTTTTACCACTACTGCAATATTTTTAGTATGTGCATACTCCTGTAAAGCCTCAGCAATCTGAGTTGTCATTTCTTCTTGTATCTGTGGTCTTTCTACAATATGATGTATGATCCTATTAAACTTACTCAAACCAATCACTTCTCCATTTGGAATTATACCTACCCATGCATTACCAACAATGTTCTGAAAGTGGTGGGCACAAGTTGATCTAATCGATATCGGACCAGATGTGTACATACTTTTATATCCCATGTTAGGAAAACTTGTTACTCTCGGTTCTGGTATGTACCTACCACCGAATATTTCTCTTATCCACATCTTCGCAACACGTTTTGCAGTTTCTTGTGTGTTATGGTCGTTTGCAGTATCTATAACTAAAGTATTCAAAACTTCTTGGAACTTTTCTGTTACTTCGTCCTGGAGTAGTTGTAGTTCTCCTTCTTTAATATATTCTGCAATGTTATCATTACCATGGAATCTCTTTCCTGCTTCTTCTAGTCTTTTTCTAATCTCTTTACTAATACTCATTCTTATCTCCCGATGTTAAGGCAGAGGGTTGCCTTTTTATTAAAATTCTAAACACTATTGTACCACCTTCTTGATGTCAATGCTTTTGTAAATATCTGTGTCAAACCATTTTACAGTATCTTGGCATATGGTGTCAATATCACTTTTTTCAGGTTCCCAACCTAGCATTCTTTTAGCTCTGCTGACGTCTGCTATAACACACTCAGGATCACCATCTCTGGGATCGTGTTTTTCCACTGGAACCTTTTTACCTAAAGTCCTTTCCATTGCGTCAACTACTTCCTGTACACTATGTCCTCCAGATGCTCCTATGTTAAAAACATGGTCACCTGCATTTAAATTATTATTCATAAAACCTATACTCATCTCAAATGCTTTTGCAACATCCCATACATGAGTGTAATCTCTAATAGCCGTTCCATCTCTTGTGTCATATTCTGTTCCAAATATCTTAAACACATCTCTTCTTCCTAATGCCGTGTCCATTACACTTGGAATCAAATGTGTGGGTGCATTCTTAACTTCACCTAACTTATGTTCTGGATCTGCACCACAAACATTAAACAATCTCAGTGTAACACTATTCAATCCATATGCTTTGAAATAGTCAGTCAATATAAATTCTATCATTAACTTACTACCACCATAACTTGTTAGTGGTTTCTTATCTACATCTTCTTTTATAGGTGGTTCATGCCCATTACCATAAACAGAACTTGTAGATGTAAACACGAACTTATTCACTCCATACTCAACACACTTTCCAAGCAAGTGTATAGTTCCAGATACATTGTTATCATAATACTTGTGAGGATTCGTAACACTTGGGCCTACAAGACTACTTGCTGATAAATGCATAACCACATCAGGCTTTTCTTTGGAAAAGACTTCATCTACAGATTCATCACCATGCATCGCTTCATAGAATTTTGTTTCTGGCAACTGATCTGTAATATACTTTCTTTGTGCTATGTTCCTATCAATTCCTACAGTCTTGTATCCTTTTTGATTTAAATATTTTACAACGTGTGATCCTACGTAACCAGTAGCACCTGTCACTAACACTTTAGTATTTTGATTGTGAACAGTCGTGTCTTCCACACCTTCTTTAGTTATTGTTATTTCAGTATTTTGATCCTGAGGCATAATCCCTGTAGTCCCTTCCTGAACGTTCCCACTTCTTGGATCTGTAATCTTTAAGCATGATATCAATCATTCTATCAATCGTGCCGTTAGTCCAATCAGATATTTTACCTTGATCTGAATGTGGCTGTTCTATTAGTTTTTTCATTTTGCTTATTGCATCTTTCTTACTCCAAGGCACATAAAGTCTGTCAGGACAATTTGAAAACGTCTCTGGAAAACTTCTGTATGCTGGATATAAAACATTACAACCTAGTGTGTCTCCTTCGCTCACTGTATTCGACACCCAATCCTGTAAAGCACAATTAAACAATAATTTAGAATTGTTTAACAAATTGTAATATTCATTTTTCTTCAAGTCTTTATAAATTTTAAGTAAACCTTTTTCTTCTAATGCTAATGCTCTGTTAACATATTTCTTTGCATTAGATCTTAAAGGACCACCTATGCACAATGCAAACTCATAGTCTTTACCCCAATCAGTTGCTTTGACTTGTTCAATGACGTCCATAAAGAAACCAGGCTGTTTTTCTTGATCCCATCTAGCCGCAAATATGATTCTATCTTGTCTTTCGCTCCACGGTGTTAATTTGTTATCTACTCTTTCTAAAACTTCTTCTTTACCAAAACTCAAACCAGATATATTGTATATAGGTGCTTTCCAATTTGCTATCCTCATGTGTGCAACCATTTCTTCATTGGTTGCAAGAATGTTGACATTTGGAATCTCATTACACATCTGTTCATACAAGCTCATCCATTTACTCATTCCCCATACATGAACAAAATCATCTGGATCAATCGCCTGTGCAAGACATCTTAAGTATATGCTCGGCCTGTGTCTTTCATCTACTTGATGTAAAATGTAAGGTAAACTTTCCATACCTGGCTGGAACATATCTTCAAAAAAGATTGCATCTTGATATGTGACTTCGCCATTACGCATCATCTGTACTAAATTCATTAACTGACTCATACCAAAATAACTTCTACCATGTGCATCTAGTACTTGTCCTACACTGATCGATTTGGTGTTATCAATTGTTTGTCCAGGCACCACTACATAATCAATATTACGTTTCTTAAAAACTCTTTCCGACCAATCCTGTAGTTGAAGTGTGTACCTGCCCTCATACGGCTCTAGGCCCATGTAAAATAATTTTCGCATATTCTTATATTATAACCTTTCTTTCAATTTGTCAAAGTTTTTTTGCATTTCTTTTACCATATCAAAATGATTTTCCAATGTCCATTCCTTGATATTAATCCTTTGGTTGTATTGTGTAACAAACTCAGATTCAATTCCTGCCTGGATATATCTTTGAAAAGGATATTTCCAACTAGGTGTCTTCGTTCCATATCCTTCTTCCTGTAACAATCTATCCGAGACATTTGAAAGTTTTACCATAGGCATACAGAGAACCTGATTGAAAGTTAACAAATCATCAATGTAAGCATCAATAAGAAGATTCTGTGGTATAAGATGTTCTTCTGTAAACTTCTCTTCTTCCGATACTTCCACATAATGACAGCCAAACTGTTCTGTACCAAGATATTGCTGACACCTTCTTATAAAAAGATTAATTTGCCTTCTTGCTTCTTGTGTCTGTTGTGGACTCAACTTGCCACTCAATATTTCATCTTTCATAGCATCACATTTGGGTTGATACCATTTATAAAAATCTCCAATGTTATCTTCGCTACGACTCAATCTTGACCTTGTAGGAGGTGTCCACGATTCTAAGTTTTGTATCTGTTCTGCTATCATACTTCTACTGCCTTAAAATTTTGTAGTCCAAAACCACTGTACTTGCTGGCACTACCATATCTCATGTAACACATCTTACACGCCTGTTCAGGAGTTAATGCTTTTACCATATCGATATATTTTCCTTTACAGTAAACATTATAAATTTTAAACATTATGCAACTGCCACCATTTCTAAAGGAGACCAGAAACCTTGACAAACGTTGTTTGTTTCTATCTCCATGCTCGATCCTTTTCCGTGTGTTGGTAGTTCTAATTTGTCAGTATCAGATGTTTTTACCAAATACACTTCTCTTATAAAATTACACATGGCTTCAGGGGCTGACCAACTGGCACCTGGCCTGATGTATTCCCATTGTCTCTTTGCTTTAGTGTGTGCAGTATGACTTGATCCAAATTCATCTTTTATTGTTTTAAGAACTCTATCTAACCAGTCTTGTGGTAACTTGATATTAAGTTCTCTGCTTAATCTTGATAATTCGTATAAACCTATGTACACACCTTGATCAACTTCTTCTTGATTAGGAAACGTATTAGTCACTGACTCTAAAATATCATGTAGTGTGTTTCCAGTCTTATCAAGTTCAATACCTTTGTAGGCATACTTGAAATGACTGAAGAAATGTTTACCTGTTCCTTTAGTGTTAGGATTGGATCTTGTTTTCTTATCTTCGAGATCTATATCAAGTGTGTCAAACTGATCTTGTAAAGTTCTTGCTTGTACTGATTTTATTTCTCTTGAACCTAGTTTATATCTTGTCAAACTATTTCTATGCAAGTCTGCAGGTGTTAGTCTTTTAACTCCTGTGTCATTTAATAGTTCAAAGGCGTAAGAGGCAAATGCAGGATCATCTGTTTCTACCGGACAACAAGGTACACTATCATATCCTAGCAATGCCAGAGCAACTATTCTATGTTGTCCATCATATGTAAAAAGTTTTCCGTCCCATTTACCGTCTTTAATAATCTTAACACCAGCCGCCGGCATACAAACACGAGGATCAAACTTTCTCATTATGTTGACAACGTGTTTTAAAATTACATCTCTTTGCACTTCATAATCGATCCAGATAGTTTCTATAGGTTCCCATTCCACATTCGAGGGAAAGTCTACACCTTTGCCATCAACTTTTGCTCTGAACTGATCTAGTATCTCTTGTGTTATACTGAATTCTTGTAGTAAGTTATTCTTAATTTCTGGTATTATATCTACCAGCTTTTTTGCAAGTCTTTTCTGTTGCATCGTTTTCTCCTTCATTACCAGTACAATACTGGATTGGTTAAAAGTAAGTTAACTATAACATATTTTAGGAATATGTCAACCTTCTTTTCTTACGTGTTCTAAGAATTCTTCTTTAGATATATCATAAAAAACTATGCAATCGTAGTCTTCTTTTAGTTCTTTGAATAAATCCCAGGATTGTTTTTTAGTGATCTTGCCATGATATCTCCAACTAACTTCATCACCTTCTACTAGATATATCTTAACGTATCCTGTAAATTCGTCAATCATGCCCACCAGCTAATTTTTTTCTTCTTATTAGGATCCAAACTCCTAGCAAGTTTTCTCACTCTATCCATATGATTATCGAATTCCTTTTTATCCATGCCAGGTAACACAGAATAAAATCTTATATATTTTGTAACCATTCCTCCAAGATTGAATACTGCCTTCTTGATTCTTCTGTAAGGAATATTATCAAACAAACTAAAATTGAAATAAGTCACCATAGGTCCACCATATGTGATTGATATCAATCCTAGCTTACCATTCATTGCACCCGGTACCGGATATCCATAGTTCTTGAAAAATTTACTTCCTGGAACTAGTGCCCTATAACTGAAAAACCATTTAGGGTGAAGTACCCAATCCACCCAGTTTTCTAGTATAGATGGCATTCTCAGATTGTGACAAGATCCTATAAGGAACATAACATCACAATTTTCTAATCTTTTCCTGTAATCTAAAACTAACTTAGGTGGAGGATTAAAGTTTGAATTGTAAAATGGTAACTGTTCTTCTTCTTCAAATAAATTTATTAAGTCTATTTTATGTCCGCACAGAGTGGCTTCTTTAATAAAAGTATCTCTAATTGCGGCGTTGAAAGAGTCTTTTGTATTATGATGGCCAAATATTATGCAGATTTTCATTTTTTTATTCGAAAAGGTTTTCGAAGTTTGATGATGTTTCCTTAACAACCTTTTTCTCTTTTGTTACTAATGCTGGAGTATGCTCAACTAGATTATCAAATGTGGTTGTTCTAGGAGCACCACTAAACTTGGCTTTACTTAACTTGTTTAGTAATCCTGAATTCTTTTCAATTAATTCCATAGGCTTTTCAGATTGGAATACTTCTTTTGTCAAGTCAACAAATTCTAACACATTCTCTGGAATACTTTTTACGTCTTTGTTATCTGTTCTTCTGTTTGCTTCTTGTACTGCTTCTATCTGTTGATACACATTATGAGCCATCAATAAAACATAACTCAAACTATCCCAACTTGTCTTGCTTTCAAAGTCTTCACCTCTGCAACAAATATCACCTTCCATGTAACAATCCATAACCGGAGTATTGTTAACAAATGTTTCATACTCGCCTGGCACTATATCAGCATACTTTCTATCAAAGTTACCTGCATACTTCTTGTTGTCTTTTGCTTTGTCCATTGTAAATCCAAAACGTGGATTCTTTCTCATCATATCAAATTCATTAACTGTGTAAACAAGTCCTCTTGCTACACTGACAAATGCTGATGCTGAATCAAAACTAACTTCAATGTTTGGATTAATCTTTACTAATTCTCTTTTTATTGCTGTTAACATCACAGCTGGTTCTAATGCTGATGTACCTAAGAAGTGTATCCAATCTTTTCCATCAAAATGTCCACCATCTCTCATCTTAATCATTCTATATAAGATAAGTTTCCACCATCTCATATGTTCACCACCCATAGCCCAACCTTCAAATGCTCTGTCGCCATAAACTTTTGGATCACTAAATGGTGCCATTACATCAAACCATTCATCTGCACTAGGTATATCATTACCTTGAATAACATTTAAAAATTTTGTTGCACCTGGTACTCTATTGTTTACAAAAAACTCATTGTTGTAAGCCGTGTATGCCATACAATCTTTTACTGTATTAACACCAATGCCTAAACTTACAGAAAAACTTGGAATATCTAAACACATACTCCAATCAGCAGTATGTTCTAACCATCTTAAAATTTGCATTCTTACTTGATCATTTTTATGACCTGGTGTAAAGAAGTTATCCCAATCAAATTTTAAAATGCCTTTTGCTACTTGGAATCCACCTGAGTCACCTAATATAATTGTTTTGTCTCTTGGTCTATCTTGTACAAATGCTTCTTGTACTTTTGACTTTTCAATATCTAACTTGGCGTGTCCTGCCGAATACAATCCCCACTTGTAATTAAACATAGCTCTGTCTTCATACAAGAACTTTAAACTGTCTAATCCTTTTGGTAATAGTGGTGGTATTCTGTCACCCCATTTTTCTTTTGCGTTTTTAGAAAGTAAGTCTGCGTATATAAAACTTATTGCTGGTAAAAATACCGCATAGTCTTTATTTGTCTGTGTTAGATTTATTGTCATCAGTTTTTTTCATCCACAATTTGAAGTCATTTGGAAAATGTTTTTTTAAATGTTCTAAACATATTTGAATTGTAAAATTATCAACTCTATTTTTCTCAAATGTTAATGTATCAAGATTTAAAATATAAGTCGCTGTATCCATATGAAACTTTTTTAATCTTACAGCATATTCTACATCTTCTAAAATTCCTTTTTGATAACCTTTTTGTTCAGTACGAGCACCATCCGCCGGTCTTTCTATGTGTGTACCAATTATAAATCTTCCTTTTTTACTTGCCATTATATTGTCCCTTGTAAGAAGTTTAATATTAATGCTAGTAAAAATA
>MDTE01125999.1_pt1 | contig 18301 bp, 13 predicted proteins | sample 811231 | NCBI WGS metagenome assembly MDTE01 (sample SAMN05326651, study PRJNA326480) | marine metagenome | isolation source: seawater | place: Indian Ocean: Red Sea | collected 2010 | reverse complement strand
TTCTCGAGCGCTTGAAGCATGAGGGGGAGGTGGCGGTCGACTTCCTGCTGCCGGCTTCCGGGGAGAACGGCGATGCGCAGTTCCCTTTCCGGATCGGGGAGGGGAACACGAGGGTTGACCTGGAGCGGATTGGGAAAGCAGCTTGCCATGGGATCGCCAACGAAGGTGACCGGCAATTGGGGAAACCGGGCTTCGTACCAGTCCCGTTCGAAGGGGAAGATACTAATGACTTGGTCGACGGTTTCCGAGAGGGTTCGGGCGCGTCCTTCACGCGATGCCCACACCTGTGGGGGAACGTAGTAGATGATCTTGGGATGCCAATTGTGAAAGGGGCCAGATTCATTGTTCAAGGCCTTTCGCAGCGCTTTTGCAAAACGCAGGTTGAAGCCGCCGAAGTCAATCAGGAGAATGATGTCCGGTCGGCGTGTTTGGGCCGCCTTGAGGGCTCGTTGGAGAAGGCGTTTGAAGATTGGGTAGCGGCGGAGGGCTTCCACCAGGCCGAAGACGGTGTGTCGGGTCATGTCCTCAAGGAGCTCGACCCCGGCCTCTTTGAGTCGAGGGCCGCCAAGGCCGAAGCAATGGGGGTGAACCTGCCCCACGACCTGACGCTTGATTGCCGATACCAATTCGGCACCAAGGGCATCACCGCTGGGTTCACCGGCCAACACCATCAACTGAATCGGGCGCATGGTCAGCCGACTTCGAGGTGGGATCGTCTGAGGGGGTTCTGACGCACCCCATGACCTTATCGCGGACGGTTCGTTCTGTCACGTCTCCCCGATGTTCCCTTTAATGTCGGTAGTTGGGTTCAAAAGGAGCGGGCCTTCAGAGTGATGGTTCGATTGATTGGTCTGGGCATCGGATTGCGGACTCGGCGTTTTTTTTGGGGTAAGAAAGGGTTGAACTATCCTCCGGTTTCGGGAAAGTAACGGTCCTACGCTCCCGGTCATCAAGCTCCCTTGGCGCTGCGGGTGTAAGAGGATACGGGTCGATGACTCGAAATTAGAATCAGTGAGCAAGTCTTGCCGATGAATGCCGTTGAAATCCAGGGTGTCTCAAAATCGTTCGGCCATCATCAAGCCGTTCAGTCGCTCGACCTGGCCGTCCCAGAGGGGAGTATCTATGGGTTTATCGGACCCAACGGCTCGGGGAAGACGACGACGATTCGGATGATTCTCCACATTATACTGCCGGATGCGGGAACGATTCGAGTGATGGGGCAAAGGGCGACCCGTGCTTCCAACGATAGGATCGGATATCTTCCGGAGGAGCGGGGGCTCTACAAGAAAATGACCGTCAGTCGGCTGTTGCGATACTACGGGGCCATGAAGCAGATGCCCCCTGTCGACGCCAAGGAGCAGGCTCGGGTTTGGCTGAAACGCATGGGACTCTGGGATTGGCGCAATAAAAAGATCGAAGCGCTGTCCAAGGGAATGGCCCAGAAGGTGCAGTTTATCGCGACAGTTATTTCCCGTCCGAAGCTGGTTATTTTGGATGAACCTTTCTCGGGCCTGGATCCGGTTAACCTCGATGTGATTCGAGAGGCGATCGTGATGCTCAAAGGGGAGGGAACGACCGTGATCTTCTCGACGCATGACATGGAAATGGCCGAGCGAATGTGCGATTCGATTTTCATGATTAATCGAGGCAAGAAAGTGTTGGATGGGACGCTTCGAGAGATTCAGCAGGCCTATGGCGAAGATACCATTCGCCTGTCGGGGTCGGGAGATCGTCATCGACTCCAGCGAATGATCGGGGTGGAGGGGGTCAGAGATTTCGGGCAATATCAAGAGATTCGCTTTTCCGGAAGCGCCCAGGCCCTCCTGAAAGAGTTGGTCGGTGCGATGGAGATTCAATCGTTTGTGGTTACGAAGCCTTCGTTGCACGATATCTTTGTCCGAATTGCCTCCCCCAAGGATGTCGAGCATCATGAATAAGATCCTCACCATTGCCTTCACCGAATACGGCAACGCGATCCGGAGTAAGGCCTTCATCGTCGGGTTGCTTGCCATGCCGGTCATGATGGGACTGATGATCGCGGTGCCCCATTTGACCAAGGACAAGGTGGACTTGAGTGATCGACGGTTCGCCGTGGTCGATTTCAGTGGTCAGTTGGTCGATGGCATTCGGACCCGGGCCATCGAGCGCAACGAGCGCTCTGTCTTTGCTCCGGGCAAGGGGCCGGATCGCAGGCAACTGCAGCCCAAGTTCGTGCCAGAGGTGGTCGAGCCTGGCTCGGATGACTGGGATGAGCTTGTCGCGGTCCTCTCTGATCGCGTTCGGTCAGAGGAGTTGTTCGCGTTTGTTTTGTTGGGTGAAGACGTGCTGGACGGCGTTGAAGGTCGGTTGGCGTATCACACCCGCACGCCGACCTTTCAGATGTTACCGGCGTGGTTGGAGCAGGTGATTAATGAGGAAGTCAGGGCCCTCCGCTTTGAACGGTCGGGCCTGGATCCCGACAGGGTGAGGGAGGTCACCCGGGGGGTCTCCATGGAACGACTCGGATTGGCTCAACGGAGTGAGAGCGGAGAAGTGGAAAGCGCCAAGAAGGAGAATCAAATCGCCACCTTCGCGGTTCCCGCGATTGCCATGTTCCTGCTTTTCTTGATGGTGATGTCGAGTGCACCGGCCCTGCTCAACAGTGTGTTGGAGGAGAAGATGCAGAAGATTGTCGAATTTCTGATTTCCTCCGTGACGCCGTTTCAACTCATGCTGGGCAAGTTATTGGGCGCCACGCTGGTTTCGTTGACCCTTTCGGTCCTCTATCTCGGCGCCGCGACCTATGTGGCCTGGAGTCAAGGGATCATCGATTTGATTCCCCTCCATTTGTATTTCTGGTTTTTTCTCTTCTTGATTTTGGCGATTCTCATTTACGGGTCGGTGTTCCTGGCCATCGGGGCCGCTTGCAACGAGATTCAAGACGCCCAGAGCTTGATGTTTCCGGCGATGATGATGGTGATGGTGCCGGTCATGACGTGGATGCCGGTGATCCAATCCCCGACGGGCGCTTTTGCTCGTTGGCTCTCTTTTTTTCCCCCGGCAACGCCCATGATCATGATGCTCCGCATGGCGGTGCCCCCTGGTTTACCGCTGTGGGAAGCGGTCCTCGGTGTGGTGGTGGCGATTGGCTTCACCTTGTTGATCGTCCTCGCTGCGGGCAAGATCTTCCGAATTGGGATTCTTGCTCAGGGCCAGACCGCATCCTTTGGCAACATGCTCAAGTGGTTGCTTTCCAAGTAGCCATGACGCGGCGCGGTGAGCGGTTGGGGCGTTGAAACGAGTGATGCGATTGGTTTCTTGATCAAGGATTACCAGATTTCTGATCGCGACGAAGCGTGTTGAATGGTCCTTTTGACGCGCTTTAGAAGGGGGATTGTCCTGGGCGAGATTCTCGAAGGTTGTGCTTGAATTGCCCCCATTATCTTCTACAGTCTCGGCTCCCTAATCTTCGGATCGGACCGAAGAGGTGACAGGGAAGGGCGTGATTTCGTAAGAATTCCAGGCGACCGATATTGAGTGATCCCTCGGCTCTGGCGATTCTGGAGGCAGCATTTAGGGCACAAAAATGGGTGAGCCAATCGCGCCTTGAACCGTAAAGAAAAACAACGATGACAGACCTCTCCCGATACCGAAATATCGGAATCTTCGCTCATGTGGATGCGGGCAAAACCACGACGACGGAGCGAATTCTCAAGCTCACGGGTAAAATCCATAAGATGGGGGAAGTGCATGATGGTGCCGCCACCACGGACTTCATGGAGCAGGAGCAGGAACGGGGTATTACCATCCAGTCCGCGGCCACGACCACCTTCTGGAAGGATCATCGACTGAACATTATTGATACCCCCGGACACGTTGATTTCACCATTGAGGTCTATCGATCGCTCAAGGTGCTCGACGGTGGCGTGGGGGTCTTCTGCGGGTCGGGCGGAGTGGAACCACAGTCGGAAACCAACTGGCGCTACGCCAATGACTCCAAGGTATCGCGAATCATTTTTGTCAACAAACTCGATCGAGTGGGGGCGAATTTCTACAACGTGGTGGATCAGATCAAGAAAGTGCTGGGTGCCAAGCCCCTGGTGATGGTGTTACCCATCGGGGAGCAGGAAACCTTCACGGGAATTGTTGATCTCCTGACAGAAAAGGCATTGGTGTGGGATGACTCCGGGGATCCCGAGAAGTTCACGGTGGAGGAGGTGCCCGCCGATATGGTCGACAAAGTCAAGGCCTACCGTGAGGAGATGATCGAGACGGCGGTGGAACAGGACGAAGAGGTGATGGCGAAGTATCTCGACGGCGAATTGCCCGATGTGGAGACCATCAAGCGCTGTATTCGCAAGGGGACCATTGAACTGGCATTCTTCCCGACCTTTTGTGGGTCCGCGTTCAAGAACAAGGGCGTCCAGTCGGTTTTGGACGGCGTCGTCGAATACCTGCCGGCTCCAACGGAGGTGCCGCCGCAGCCTGAGGTGGATTTGAAGGGGGTGGAGACGGGTGAGATGGCGACGGTGGATCCTGAAAAGCCGCTTCGTGCTCTGGCTTTCAAGATCATGGATGATCGCTACGGGGCGCTGACCTTTACACGAATATACTCCGGCCGTTTGGACAAGGGGATGAGTATTCTCAACACCTTTTCCGGCAAGGAAGAACGGGTGGGGCGAATCATTGAGATGCATGCGGATTCCCGGGAAGAAATCGAATCCGCCCAGGCCGGCGACATCGTCGCTCTCCTGGGGATGAAAACGGTTCAAACGGGGCATACCTTGTGTGATCCGGACAAGCCCGCCACGCTCGAGCCAATGGTCTTCCCCGACCCCGTGATTTCGGTCGCGATCGAGCCGAAGGATAAGGCGAGCGTCGAAAAGCTGGGAGTTGCCCTCGGGAAGATGGTCAAGGAGGATCCCTCCTTCCACGTCGAAACAGACCAGGAAAGCGGGCAGACGATTTTGAAAGGAATGGGCGAGCTGCATCTGGATATCAAATGCGACATTCTGAAGCGGACCCACAACGTGGAAGTGAACGTTGGCAAGCCCCAGGTTGCCTATCGTGAGACCATCACCAAGCCGGTGTCCGATGTCTACACGCACAAGAAACAGTCGGGCGGTTCCGGTCAATTTGCCAAGATTGAATACTCTCTCGAACCCCTGGATGCGGGTTCGGGGTTTGAGTTTGAGTCGAAGGTGACCGGTGGCAATGTTCCCCGGGAATTCTGGCCGGCCGTTGAGAAGGGGTTCCGAAAGTCGATCGATAAAGGCGTGTTGGCGGAGTATCCCTGTCTGGATTTCAAGGTTGTGCTGAATGATGGGGCGCACCATTCGGTGGACTCCTCGGCGGTTGCCTTTGAGATTGCGGCCAGAGCAGCTTACCGACAAACGGTTCCCAAGGCCGGTCCCCAGTTGCTTGAACCGATCATGCAGATTGATACCTTCTGCCCCAACGACAATGTGGGGGATGTCATCGGTGATCTCAGTCGGCGTCGAGGGATGATCAAGAGTCAAGACAGCACTCACTCCGGAGTGCGAGTGAAGGCGGAGGCTCCCCTTGGGGAAATGTTCGGCTACATTGGGGATCTGCGGTCGATGACCTCTGGTCGTGGCCAGTTTTCGATGGAATTCTCCCACTACGCGCCGTGTCCGTCCAACGTATCGGAGGAAATCATCAGCGAGTTCCAGAAGAAGAAGAAATAGCGAGCGAATGCGCTTTCGAAGTGTCGCCCAGTTCCCCTCTCGGGAGCTGGGCGTTTTTTTGGCGCCCATTCCGGCGACCGCGATTCGGGGCAAGCGTCAGATTTGAAAATCCCGGTCGCTGGCGGGGCGGTTCAACTTGGAGGAGACTTTCACTTTGACATCGTCAGCCACAACCAGGGAATCCGCGGGCACACTGTGGGTGAGAAACACATTGGCGCCGATGGTGGTTCGAGCTCCCACCACGGTGTCTCCGCCCATGACCGTTGCGTTGGCGTAGAGCGTGACGCGGTCCTCGATCGTCGGATGACGACGTTGACCTCGCAGAGCTTGCCCGCCGGATAGAGATCGACCGATCAGGGCGACGCCCTGATACATTTTGACGCGCTCGCCGATCTGACTGGTTTCCCCGATCACCGTGCCGGTGCCGTGGTCGATAAAAAAATAAGGCCCGATCTGGGCGCCGGGATGGAGGTCCATCCCAGTGCGGCCATGGGCCCACTCTGTCATGATCCGCGGGATGAGGGGAATGTCCCGGCGATAAAACAGGTGAGAGAGTCGCTGGACCGCAATGGTTTCGATAAAGGGGTAGGCGACGATGACCTCTTCCCGGCTCAGGGCTGCCGGATCGCCGTTGTAGGCGGCCTCGGTGTCCGTGGCCAGAATTTCCCGAACGGCGGGCAATTGCTGCAAGATGCACCGGCTGGCTTCGGTGGCCTCGCTTCGGAACTGGCTCTTGGCTAAGCCTTCCGGGGGGAAATGTTCCAAGCTCTTGTAAATTTCGTCCTCGAGTCGGGCGCAAACGGAGGCAATCAGATTGCTGGTTTCAATCATTAATTCGGCGCGGTGGATCTGCTGATCGTAGAAATACCCCGGGAAGAGAAGCTTCAGGAGATCCTGGGTGATTTGTGCGATGGCAGATTTCGAGGGAAGATTCACGCCGTCGACGTGATTGATGCCCCCGTGCTTGACGTAAGATTGGAGCAGGTTGTTGGCGAGAGTCGGGACCGATTCACTCACGGTCGAAGTATAGTTCAGGTGGGAGACACACGCAAGCGGACGCAGGTGGGCATGTGGAAAAGGAGCACGATAAACGGCAGTCAGAGTCGCTCCAGGGCATAGGATGCCAGCCAAAGGAAGAACAAGAAGCCGCCGATATCGGTGGCCGTGGTGAGGAAGATGCTCGAAGCGAGTGCGGGATCGACACGGATCGCTCTGAGCGTAAGGGGGATGAGAACGCCGGCAAGGGCGGCGGTGAGCTGTGTCATGACCATGGCGATTCCCACGACCCAGCCCAGGGTTGGGTTGTCCTTCCATAGGAAACTGATGAGGCCGACCACCAGGCCGATGGCGATTCCGTTGATGAGTGCGATGCAAAGTTCCTTCATCAAAGCCCGGCGGCCGTCGCCGGGGTTCAGTTCCCCCAGGGCGATATCCCGGATAATGATGGTGAGGGTTTGCATGCCCGCGTTTCCCCCCTGCCCGGCAATGATGGGGAGGAAGATCGCCAAAACGGTCCACTGGGCGATGGTCTCCTCGAATGCGGAGACCACCATGGCGGCCGCGAACGCGGTGGTGAGGTTGACGTAGAGCCATGGCAAGCGTCGCCCGATGGATCGGTGCCAGGGCGTCAGGGCGCGCTCTTCGCCCGAGAGTCCCACCATCAACTGCATATCCTCGGTCGCCTCCTCTTGCGCAATCTCGAGGGCGTCGTTTGCTTCGACCACACCGACCAGCCGATCGCTTTCATCGACCACCGGCAGCGCCAAATAGTGGTAGTGTTCGAACTGTCGGGCGATCTCCTCTTGGTCGTCGCTGACGATCAGCCGGGTGACCTGGCGGTTGGTCACCTCCGAAAGGGGGGTGTTTGGTTCGTTGAGGACGAGATCGCGAAAGGAAACGACGCCGACAAGGCGTTCCTCCGGATCGGTCACGTAGAGATAGGAAACGGGGTGTTGGCTTCGTTCCGGTTCCCGGAGTCGGTCCAAGGCGTCTCCGATGGTACTCCGTGCATCCAGGGTGGTGTACTCGTCGCCCATGATGCCCCCGGCCGTGTCCTCAGGGTATTGGAGAAGGTCCCGAACGGGTGACGCCACCTCGCTCGGAAGTTCGCTGAGGACCTCCTCCTGTCGCACTTCGGGCAGTTCGCCGACGATGTCGGTGGTGTCGCTGGGAGGCAGGAACTGAAGGAGTTCGACCAACTCCTCCTCCTTCAGCAGGGCGGCAAGATCCTGCATCACCTCAGGATCGAGTTCGGCGAGGGAAAGGGCGGCCAACCGGGAAGGGAGGAGGCGAAGCACGACGAGGGCCTCCTCGGGCGCCTCTATCCGTTGGAGTTCGTCGGCCACATCGGCGGGATGAAGCGCCGAGAGCTCGGGAATCCGTTCTGAAAGTGGGGGCGCCATGGTTGAAGCAAATCAGTGAACTGGTCGCGTGGATTCCCGATCCTTGGGGGGCAATGGCACGGGGATGGAGCGGTAAAGATCCTCGATTTCCTGGGCCCCGTATTTCTTCTCTAGCCGTTTGACGGTGAAGTGGCCGCGGGCCATGCGCTGGAAGTGGCCCATGAAAATCAGGTTGATGGCGGAGCTCGACGCGGCTCCGACCAGGGGTACGGCTTTGGCCGCGATCTGCTCCGAGACGATCACCCCAAATCGTCCGGCAATGGCGGCGATCAATCTGACGATGGCCGGGGCGGTTTCGTTCACGATGCCGCGATTGGCGAGATAGGTTGAGGCTTCGCTAATGGCTCGTGCGAGACCAGCCCGGATGATCCAGTATTGGTTTTCCTGGTCGCGTGGTCCCGGAGGGCGGCCTCCGAGGGCGAACACTTCGAGGCAGGCGAGTTGGGTTTCGAGGTCACTGAGGCGGTGCCCCTCACTGCGGGCAATGTCGGCGATTGAACGAAGCATCGCAGCGGTCGAGAGAGGAAGCTCGACCGGAAGTGAAGCGAACCCGAAGGTGCCGGCGACGGCCCCCGAGGTGCCGACGATTATCTTGTGAAAGCGATCGGATGACGGGGTTTGTTGATGGCTCCCCAGGCTAAGGGTCGCGGCTTTTAAGGTTTGAAAGAGCGCTGCGCGAACGGAGCGATGAACCAACTTTGCACAACCCTTTGGGAGGAGCTTGAACCCTTTCTCAATCGGAACCCCGAGAAGATTGGTCATTCGAATCGCCAGCGAGGGGTGCTCCAGGATCCATTTGGCCCGGCGAAGTTCCGAGAGTTCCTCAGAGGTCAATTGAACCGGTTCGACAACGCCTTCCATCAAAGGAAAAGCTGCCATGGAAAGGAATTGAATTGAAGGGGCAAATTTCGATTCTTCTCTGGAAGCTGTGTTGCTATGGATATTTGCTGGAAGCAAAGCTTTTATATGCGGTAGTAGCCCGCTTTAATGGCGGCAATGTCAGAGGCGATTTTGGTGGAATTGACGGGGATAGTGCTCCTTGGGATCGGATCCCAGTGGTTGGCCTGGCGTCTCAAGGTTCCCTCGATTCTTCTTCTTCTTGCGGTGGGTTTCTTGGCCGGTCCGGTGCTGGGGTGGTTGGATCCCGATACGGTTCTCGGCGATTTGCTCATGCCCTTGGTCTCGCTATCGGTTGCTCTGATTTTGTTCGAAGGCGGGTTGACCCTCCATGTGAAGGAATTGCGGGAAGTGGGCCGCGCGGTTTGGAATCTGGTCTCCATTGGCGCAATCGTGACGTGGGTGTTGGCGACTGCTTCTGCCTGGTTGTTTCTGGGCTGGTCAGTGCCGCTTTCATTGCTCTTTGGTGCCATTTTGGTTGTGACAGGACCGACGGTAATCATGCCGCTCCTGCGGCATCTTCAACCGAGTCGGCAGGTGGCGTCGGTTCTGAAGTGGGAGGGCATTGTCATCGATCCCATCGGGGCCCTGCTGGCGCTGATGGTGTTCGAGGCGATGCATGCGGGGGCGGTGTGGCAAGAGCTTCCCATGCAAGCGGTCAAGGGCTTTGGCAAGACCTTGCTGGTGGGAGGGGTTCTGGGGGTTGTCGGGGCGCGCTGTTTGAGTGTGAGTTTTAGCCGCTATTGGGTTCCCGATTACTTGCAAAACTCGGTGAGTTTGATGGCCTGTGTGGTTTTGTTTACGGTGTCGAACCATTTTCAACACGAATCAGGATTGCTGACGGTGACACTGATGGGGCTTCTTCTGGCCAACCAGAATCGGGTGACCGTCGATCATGTTATCGAGTTCAAAGAAAACCTTCGGGTGTTACTGATATCGGGCCTCTTCATCACGTTGGCGGCTCGATTGGAGCTGGAGTCGTTCCGGCAGCTCCCGGTGGCGGGGAGTTTGGGGTTTCTGGCCGCGTTGGTGCTCGTGGTGCGTCCGGCCACTGTCTTTGCCGCCAGTGTGGGAACCTCACTCAGTTGGAAGGAGCGGTGCTTTCTTTCCTGGATGGCACCAAGGGGGATCGTTGCCGCCGCGGTGGCCGCTATTTTTTCCCTTCGACTGGAGGAAGAGGGTGTAGCGAAAGCCGGTGAATTGGTGCCGGTGACCTTTATTGTCATTGTGGGGACGGTCACCCTTTACGGACTGACATCGGGATGGTTGGCGCGACGACTCGGCGTCTCGAATCCCAATCCACAGGGTGTTCTTTTCATTGGAGCCCACCGCTTGGCCCGGGAAATGGCCAAGGCCCTTCGTGACGAAGGGGTGGGCGTGTTGCTGGTGGATAATAACCGACAGAACATCGGAGCGGCACGCATGCAAGGCTTGCCGGTTCACTATGGAAGCATCCTCTCGGAACACACGGAAGAGGATCTCGATCTGACGGGCATCGGCCGTTTGGTGGCGGTGACCCCGAACTCGGAGGTGAATGGATTGGCCTCACTCCATTTTATCGAACACTTCGGTCGGTCGGGCGTCTTTCAACTGCCCCTGAGCCCGGAGGAAAAGAATCCCCGAACGGGCCTTACCGGCGCGGTGAACGGACGTACCCTGTTTGGTGAGGGCGCCTATTACGAATCCCTGGAGGGTGTGCTGGAGGAGGGCGGTTCGGTGAAGAAGACTAAGCTCAGCGACAGCTTCAATTGGAAGTCCTTCCGTGATCAGTACGGTCCTGATGCCGTGCCCCTTTTCGTGGTTTCGTCCTCAGGCAAGGTGAACGTGGTGGAGGACGGGGAGACGCTCTCCCCGTCGAGCGGTGATCGGATCATTGCCTTGGTCAAAACGGGGGGGGTGCCGGGAGTCGGCGAGAGCGGCACTTAGGATGAAGCTTTCGGTTGTCATTCCTGCGTTTAACGAGGAGAAACTATTGCCCGACTGCCTGCAGTCGGTGGCCCATGCGGCGGCGGTTTTCGGAAAGCGTGGCTGGGAGCATGAAGTGATCGTCTGCGACAACAACTCCACCGATCGGACGGCGGAGATCGCAGCGCGTTATGGAGCCAGGGTCGTCTTCGAGGAAATCAATCAGATTGGGCGAGCTAGAAACGCCGGGGCGTCGGTGGCTCGGGGGGAATGGCTGCTCTTCGTGGATGCCGATTCGCGGGTCTCCTGGCGACTCTTTGAATCGTTGACTGAAGCAATCGGGAGTGGATGCGTGGTGGGAGGAGGGGCCTGTCTACTACCCAGCGGCGAATTCTCTGCGGCATTCTGGTTGCCGCTGATGATTTGGAATCGGATCAGCCGCACCCTGCGATGGGCGGCGGGGTCCTTTCTTTTTTGTCGTCGCGATCTCTTTGGTGAACTAGGGGGGTTTAGTTTGGAACGATATGCGGGCGAGGAACTGGATTTGAGCCAGCGGATCAAAGGGCGGGCGCGGGATCTTGGAAAAGGCTTTGTGATTCTCGATCGGGGATGGCTCGAAACCTCGTCTCGAAAGGTGGGACTGTATTCGAGCCGCGAATTGATGATGACCTTCTTCCGATGTCTCATTTCGTATCGATCGACGACCGGAGATCGTAATTCATGCTTCCTTTGGTACGACGGGCGACGATAGGGTTCGAGACGGCCAGCAATGAGGCCGCGCTTCATGGCGCGGGAAACGCTTCCCCTTCATTCACTTTGTCTCGAATCACCTGTTGACCGAGGGCGGGATCGATCGGTGGCAGACCGCCGTCTTCGCGTGCCGAAGACCGCTGACGACCCGGGCGGGATCTTGTTGGCCGAGTGTCGCGATGGGAGGCATGATTTCCAATTCAAGCGTTTTTCCATCCAAAAGCTGTCGGTGAGGCCGTGGAGAACGATGCGGATCAACCGTTCCGGGGAGGGCAGGACGCGAGGCGAGTGGCGGAGGGAGGAGAGAGGCGCTTGCTGGGGACCGGGGATGGTCTGCCTCCCATCGGTTGGTCCATGGAACTCACACGATTCAGGGGGCTGAGGGTTCGTTGACGGGCAGGGGCGATTCGACGGGACGGTCAAACCATGAAGCCACCTCCCGCAGTCCGGTGAGAGGATCCTTGGTGGGCCAGTATTCAAGTCCGACATATCCTCGATAGGCCGTATTCTGAATGGCCTCAAAGACCGAGGGGTAATGAATTTCACCATGGGTGAGCTCGTGTCGCCCTGGATTGCCCGCGGCATGAAAGTGGGCGATGTGATGGATATGGTCGGTGAGATTGCGGATGAGGTGTCCCTCGCTGATTTGCTGGTGATAGATGTCGAAGACCACTTTGATTTGGGGATGGTTGACCGCCTCAATGATATCGAAGGCCTCCTGACTCCGAATGAGATAGTAGCCCGCGTGATCGACCAATTCATTGAGGGGTTCGATGACGAGGTTAACCCCCGAGCCTGTGAGGACGTTGCCCGCGGCTTGGAGCCCTTCGATGAGACAATGGCGTTGAGCCTCTCGAGACACCTGGGGACGCGCATCGCCGACCTGGGAAATGAGGGTGGAGCAGCCGAGTTGCTTTGCGGCTTGCACGGACTCGGTGAGGCCTTGCAGGTAGTCCTCTCGAGTGGCGGGATCCACCAGGCTGATAAACTTGGTGCAACACGCGGCAAGGGAGAGATCGAATTCCTGCTTGGCCGCTTCAATGGACTCGAGATCCCGGTCCCACCATCCCCAGAACTCGAAGGCACCGATGCCCGATTCCTTGACGAGAGAGAGGGCTTCGCGAGGGGCGAGATCGGCCAGAACGGCATCGATACAAACTGAAGGGGTAAGTCCGTTGGGCATTGTGCGGTTAAGGCTACGTGTTGGTGGAGAGTAGGCCAAGCCCTTCAACGAATCAATGAAGAGGCACCGGCGGCCTCGTTCGAGGGCGGGCTCCATTCTGATTTCGATTGACTCCTGGTCTTCGCCTTCGTTAGGTCACGTTTGATGCGTGCTCTGATGGAATGGGGGCTTCGGTTGGTGGTGGCGCTCCTGGTCGCGCTCGGTGGCGCCGTCGCAGCCGCAGCCGAAAAAGGCCCCAATATTGTTCTCATCGTGTCGGACGACATGGGGTATTCCGATCTGGGATGCTACGGGGGCGAGATCGACACGCCGAATCTCGATGCCCTGGCATTGGGCGGACTCCGGTTTTCCAACTACTACGTCAACAACATGTGCTGGCCTACCCGCGCCAGTTTGATGACGGGTTTGTATCCCCGCTCTGCATTTCTGAGTTCCCGAGCGTCCGGGATCCGACCGGAATGGATCACCTTGCCAGAGGCATTGAAGAATCGGGGGTATGGGACGTATATGGCGGGGAAGTGGCATCTTTCAGATTCCTCTCAAGATGACGGACCGGGGGCGCCGCATCATCAAGGATTTGATCAATTCTACGGAACGCTTGAGGGGGCTTCGGATTTCTTTGCGCCCTATGGACTGCAGCTCAACGGGCGTCGGGTGACGCATGAGTGGGAGAATCGGCCCGATTATTACTACACGGACGCGATCACAGACTATGGGATCGGGTTTCTGGAGGAACACCGCCAGGCCCATCGGGGGAAGCGCCCCTTTTTTCTTTATCTGGCCTACAATGCCGCCCACTGGCCGCTCCACGCCAGACCCGAGGATATTGCGCGCTACCGGGGGAAGTATGCGATGGGCTGGGATGAGCTGCGCCGGGAGCGTCACCGCCGGTTGAAGGAGATTGGGATGGTGGATCCCGCCTGGCCGCTCACGCCACGGCCTCCGAATGTGCCCGCATGGGAGCAGGAGGAACACCCTGATTGGCAGCAGCGCCGAATGGAAGTGTATGCCGCGCAGATCACCCGGATGGATCACAACATTGGGCGGGTGGTCGCGCGATTGAAGGCGATGGGGATCTTTGACGAGACGTTGATTCTTTTCCAGCATGACAATGGTGGGTGTCATGTCGAATATCCTCCGGAGCGAACGGGATCTTGGACTCGTCCGTTCACCACGGATGGACGGCGTTTACCCATTCGGCCCGGGAATCTGCCGACGGTCGAACCAGGCCCTCAGACGTCGTTTCAGTCCTATGGGTATGGATGGGCGAATGCCTCTAATACGCCATTTCGTCTCTACAAGCAATTCGATCACGAGGGCGGGACGCGATCGCCCTTGATCGTTTCTTGGCCCCGGGAAATTGATTCGGGCCGAACCGGCGCGATCGTGAGGACGTTCGGCCATGCGATCGATATGATGCCCACGCTTCTGGCGGCAGCGGGGGGGTCTGATGGGGGGCAAGGACGAGTGCCATTTGAAGGCCGCTCCTTACTTCCCGCCATCCGGGGAAGAGCCTTTCTCGGAGCTCGGGCGAGGCCCCTGTTCTGGGCGCACAGTCAAGGCCGGGCCGTCCGGTTCGGAGATTGGAAACTGGTGGCCTACCGTAAGCGTCCCTGGGAGCTTTATCATCTGGTTCAGGACGGCGTGGAACTCAATGATGTGGCCGATGTTTATCCCGGCAAGGTTCGGGAAATGGCGGCCTGGCACGCGGCTTGGGTTGAGCGGACGAGGCTGCGAAGGCCTTAAAGGGTCGACAGGTTTTCGGGAGTGATTCTTGGAAAAGGCCTCGATTCTAGCCGCGAGCTACCCCAGCGCGTTGAAATGCTGAGGCCATGGAACGGTGGCTGGTTTCGAGGGCGAGTTGGGGATCGTAGCCGGGTCGGTTCCATACGTGGCTGCTGATCTCGCAACAGAATGATCCGCGATAGCCATGGTCATAGAAGGATCGGATGAGGTCGGCGTGTGACCACGGGTTCGTTCGGCTCGGAAGACCGAATTCGACGTTCGAGGCATTCTGATGAGCGTCCTTGAGAACCACGTAGTTGACCCAGGGGGATGAGGTCCGGATCGACTCGTTGAGGGGGATGTCTCGGAAAGCAAAGTGGCTATAGTCGAACACCATTCTGAGCCGCTTGGATTGACCAATCTCTTTGAGGAGTTGGATGGCGGTCCGGGGACGCGATATGAGATGACCGCGGTGAGGTTTGATCGAGATGGTGACTCCAGACCGCTCGGCTAGTTCCCGCCACTTTTGAAGCTCGTCGATCCACGGCGTCGGCAGGGGTTGTTTCGGCGGACCGCCAAGGATCGTTTGAACGATGGGCTCCTGGTCGGGTGTGGCCAAGGTTTGAGCCAGTTCAAGGCACTGCTTCATCCGCTCGAGCCGATCCGCTTGGCCGATGGCGTTGAGGCCTGGTTTGATCCCCGCCATGATGGCATCGAGCCGAAGATCAAGATCAATTAATTGATGCCTGAGCGAACGGCGGGTGGATTGGGAGAGTCTCTCAGGATCACCAGGGTATCCGGGCATGGCCGCAATCTCGATGCCGTCGAAGCCCGCCTGAGAGACCTTTCGGATCGCCTCTTGGAGGGACCAGCTCTGGAGACCGTAGGTGCCGATGGAGAGACCGCAAGCGGACCGGGTTTGAGTCCATGCCGAGGGGAGGGAGGCACACAGCCATCCCAGGTGGAGCAAGGCGTTGCGGCGATTGGTGGTCAGCGCATTGGAAGGCAAGGTTGGCATCATGGATCGGGGTGGTGTTGGCGACTCGATTCCTCACCTCTGCCACCGCTCAGGGCACGGGCGTGAGGATCCCGGTTTTTTGGAATTCGTTGAGCTGATCGAGATAGGGTTCGATGTCGAGGTCCTGCTCCTTGAGCCAGGTTGGGTTGTAATAGGTGTCGAGGTAGCGTTCTCCCGGATCACAAAGCATGCTGGCAATCCCCAGGGGCTGGGTGGACCCGGAGTGCTCGGCGAGGATCTTGAGGCAACCGTAGACGTTGGTTCCGGTCGATCCGCCGCATTTACGGTTGAGAATGGACTCGAGCCACCAGATCGTGGCGATCGAGGCGGCGTCCGGTACAGGAATCATTCGGTCGATGACCGAAGCCAGGAAGGAGGGTTCGACCCGGGGACGGCCGATGCCTTCAATTCGAGAGGCCTTGGCCGATCGATGCTCCCGATTTCCATCTTGAAAGAAGGGGTAGAACACGGAATGTTCGGGGTCCACGACGCAGAGCTTGGTGTGGGCAAAAAGGTCGGGGCGGTAACGGATATAGCGACCAATCGTTGCGGAGGTACCGCCGGTGCCCGCCCCCACCACCACCCAGTCAGGAACGGGTCGGGGTTCCTCGGCCATTTGTTGAAAGAGGCTTTCGGCGATGTTGTTGTTTCCTCTCCAGTCGGTGGCCCGTTCGGCAAAGGTGAACTGGTCCATGTAGTGTCCCTTCAAATCATGTGCCAAGCGGTGGGCGGTGTCATCGAGTTGCGAGGGAGGGACGCTTTGGCAGCGCCCGCCGTAAAACTCGATCTTGTCAATCTTCTCCTGGGTGGTGGTGTCGGGGATCACTGCGATGAACTCGAGGCCCAGCAGTCGTGCGAAGTAGGCTTCCGAGATCGCGGTGCTTCCGGAGGAGGCTTCGATGATTGGGGTGTCACGATGGATGAGCCCGTTGACCAAGCCGTAAAGAAAAAGGGATCGGGCGAGTCGATGCTTTAGGCTTCCCGAGGGATGAGTGGATTCGTCTTTGAGGTAGAGCGTATGGGGTTCGAAACAAGGGAGGCGGAGCTTGAGGAGGTGGGTGTCGGCCGATCGATTGAAGTCCGCCGCGATCTGTCGCATCGCTTGGCACACCCAGTCGCGATCCCCAGGGGTGACGCTGGAATGGGAGGGGGATTCCACCGGTTGACGTTCCAATGCCGAGCGCTAAGGCTGAGCGTTGGAGGCCCAGGTGCTCTGAAAGGCCTTCCGGATGAGTTTCTCCGTGCCGACTGCCGGAGGCGCGAGATAGGGAGACATCGTTTCGTGTCCCCCCCAATTGGGTAGGCATCCCGCCTCGTAGCCTCCCTTCGGCCCTCGCGCCAGGGCCTGATCCGTTCCAATGTAGGCCCGGCCTCCGTTGGTGAGGCTGAGGGTCATGGTTCGCTCAAAGGGTGCGTTCCGGTCGATCCAAAGTTCATATTCGGCGAACATTTCGTAGGACATCCCGATCAATCCCCATTCGTCCCCGATGAAGAGTCCATAGACATCAAAGCGACGGGGTTTCGGAACGGTTCCATTCTGGTGGTGCGCCACGATCTTGTTGAGTTGGCGGAGGCGTTCCGGTTGGTCTTGGTTTTGTGCAATGAGCGCCTTGGTGACTTCAAGGCTGGGGAGCTCGCGGGTCGGTAAGGTAATGCGTTGGTGTCCCGAGCGCAGGGTGAATGTCTCGAGGGCGTGGCTCTGTTCGACGGCCTTGATCACCGCATCGCCGAGCCGATGGCCAGCAGACTCGGCATCCTCGTGAGTGCTTCGGAGGGGGTAGCTGTTGATGTTGCCGCAGCAACCTTGCCCGAAGAGGGCAACCACGTTGTTGCCGAGTTGTTGCTTGATTCGAGTCACAGCGGCTCCGGGGAAATCAGCGCTGACCAGCCTGCTGGTATGGGGCACGGTCACCGGGTGGGCCGGGTGTTCGAAGAGGATGGCGATGGGTTCTTTCGAAGCCTTGGAACGGGCGGTGAGGACATTGACCCAGGGAATGACGGCCCCTTCCCGATTAACCCCCATGTAGGTTTCTCCCTGCTCGTTCTGGAGTCTCCGATTAAAACCCACTTGAATCGGTTCTCGGCCGACTTCCAAGGTGACGGGTTCGAGCTGATTCAAGGCCTGGGCAGTGAGTTGAACGGCGAGGTCATGAACCGACTGGTTCCACTTGGCTTCGTGGGGTGATTCTTGGATGGGACGGTCGCGATATTCGTCCCACTGGAGAGCCTCCGTCCAAGGGTCCCCGACGCTGCGATTGGAGCACAACCATCTCGAGGAATGATTATGGCTACAGTTGAGCCAAACTTCCTGGACCCGGGTTTCGGCCTTCACCCGCTCTCGAAGCTGATCGGAAGCCGCGAAGCCGGCACAAATGAGATCGGCTGTGAGAAGGGCGAAGGTCTTTCCTTCCGCGTCCTTGAGCACCAGAGCGCGAAGGTAGAGGGGATCGTGGATGCCGATGTTGTTCCGGAAGTAGTGGAGAATCTCCATTCCGGGCGGGGGCGAAATATCGTGTTCAGCCGCTCCGGCTTGGAATCCCGCCTTGACATCGCTGAGGGCGATCAACGACAGACAAAGGATGGTTGCCCACTTGAGACCGGGAAGCTGGGGGAGGCGATTCATGCCATTCCTTCTGGGTTGCGAGGACGTTATTTGCCTCGGGCCGCTTCCGCTTCTCCGGCCGTGGAGGTTCCCGAGAGAACCCAGGCGAGATTGAACCGTGCCAGGGTCGAG
>MDTE01107443.1_pt1 | contig 18308 bp, 20 predicted proteins | sample 811231 | NCBI WGS metagenome assembly MDTE01 (sample SAMN05326651, study PRJNA326480) | marine metagenome | isolation source: seawater | place: Indian Ocean: Red Sea | collected 2010 | reverse complement strand
TATTATCTAATTATTTAGTTCAATTTCAGGTAAATTATTTGGGTTTACAAAATATTCTCACCTACGGTGCTTTTAGTTATCCAGTTACCTTTTTAATTATTGATTTAGCGAATCGTGCATACGGAAAAAAAGATGCTAGGAAAATAGTTTATCTTGGTTTTATAATCGGCGTTACAACAACACTTCTTATTTCTACAAATTTTTCTGATTTAATATCAATTAGAATAGCGGTAGGGTCAGGAACTGCTTTTATAATTTCACAAAATGTAGATGTAAATATCTTCGACAAACTAAGAGATAATAAAATTTGGTATGTAGCACCAATTATTTCATCTTCAATTGCATCAATTATTGATACCTTTTTATTCTTTTCAATTTCTTTTTACAATTCAGGAATTGGTTGGATCCAACTAGCATTTGGTGATCTATGTGTTAAATTAATTGTTGCATTAATAATGTTAGTTCCATTTAGATATTTGATGTCAAAAATTAAAGATTTTTCACAAAAAGCTTCAATTGAAAAGTCTTATAAAATTTAATGAATTGTTTTATTTTTTTTATTTGAAAATAGTTCAGTAAGTTGATCAATCATAACGTCACCTAAATCTTGCACATCTGTGATTTTAACTGCACGTTTATAGTATCTTCCCACATCGTGACCTATACCTATGGCTAATAGTTCAACTTTTGAATTTTTTTCTATCCATTTAACAGTATTTTTTAAATTTGTTTCTAAATAATCACTAGAGTTTGTAGAGAGAGTCGAGTCATCAACTGGGGCTCCATCAGAAATAACCATTAATATTTTTCTTTCTTCTTTCCTTTTGGTCATTTTTTCGTAAGCCCACTTTAAAGCTTCTCCGTCTATATTTTCTTTTAACAAACCTTCTTTTAACATAAGCCCCATATTTTTTTTTGTTTGTCTCCATGGTGTATCAGCAGATTTATAAATAATATGTCTAAGATCATTCAATCTTCCAGGAAAAGAGGGTTTTTCGTTTCTCATCCATTTTTCTCTTGATGAGCCTCCTTTCCAGTGTTTAGTTGTAAAACCAAGAACTTCGACTTTTACTGCACATCTTTCTAAGGTTCTTGATAAAATATCTGCACAAATCGCTGCAACAGATATTGGTTTACCCCTCATAGATCCGGAATTATCAATTAAAATTGTTACAAGAGTGTCTTTAAATTCTATGTCCTTCTCTTTTTTAAAAGAAAGCGAATTAAGAGGATCGATTATAACTCTAGTTAGTTTTGATGTATCCAAAGTTCCCTCCTCTAGATCAAAATTCCATGATCTATTTTGCTTTGCTAATAATTTTCTTTGTAATTTATTTGCTAGTTTTGAGATAAAGCTTTTTAATTGTAAAAGCTGTTGGTCTAGAGACTGTCTTAATCTTATCAGTTCATCTTCATTTTCTAATTCTTCGGCTTTAATGATTTCATCAAACTCAGTACTGTAGATTTTATATTTTTGGTCATTTAAATTTTTAATTTGATTTTTTCTTTTACTGTTCGAATCTAATGTATCTTTTGTTTCTAAGATTTCTGTATTTTCATTTGTTTCATTTTGGGGTTGATCAATATCTGGCACCCCTGCATCTACAGTAACTTCTTCTTGAGTTGATTCTTTTTCTTTTGAATTTTTTTCACTTTCCTGAAATTTACTATCTTTACTCTTACTTTCAGGATCATCCGATAATTCTTTTTTATCTAATTTGTCGTCTATTTTCATTTCTGATATTAATGAAGATAATAGAGAATTAAACTTTTTCTGATCTTTTAGGCAATTTTTAATAATATCTAGTTTTTCTTTAAAGTTATGATCAAGATCTTTTTTAATATGCTTTGAATTTTTTTCAAGATCTTTATTTTTTTTAACACCAAATACATTTACTCTTAAATAATATTCAAAACTTTGAATGAATTTTTCTTCTCCTTTCGTTAATTCAAAATTTTTAAATTTTTCATCATATAATGTGTTTATGTTGTTTCTTATTCCTTTAAAATTAACAGAACCAATATTTTCACATCGGATTCGTTCAGAAGCTAAATAAAGTTTGTTTGACAACTCTCCCTTAGGTGCGTGAGCGTCTAGTATTTCCTTTTTACTATATCTTATTTTTAATGCCTCAGAATCTGCAACTGCTCTGGTTTTGATACAATCTATCTTATCTACTATTTTTTCTATATTAGGTAAAAAAATTGTTTTTTTATCATTTTTATTTTTTTTTGTTCCAAAAATTACTTCAATATTTTCTTTATCTGAAATCGATCTTACCGTTGAGGATATTGCAGTTTTAAAATTTTCTAAAATTTCTTCTTTTTTTTCCATTTTAGGAAATACTTACATTAATCGAAGACTCAGGTAGTTCCTCACCGAAACATCTTTGATAGTATTCAGAGATTATTTTTTTTTCAATATCATCACATTTGTTTAAGAAAGTTACCCTAAATGCATAACCATGATCTTTGAAAATTTTTGTATTCTCTGCCCAGTGTAGAACAGTCCGAGGACTCATAACAGTTGAAATGTCTCCATTCATAAATCCTTTTCTTGTAAGGTCTGCCACTTTTATCATATTAGATAAAATCTCCTTACCATCTTTATTATTTAAATTTTTGTTTTTTTGTAACATTATTTCAAACTCTTTTTCAAAAGGTAGATAATTTAAAGTTGCAACTATATTCCATCTATCCATTTGCCCCTGATTAATTTGTTGAGTTCCATGGTAAAGACCAGTGGTATCTCCTAGGCCAATTGTATTAGTAGTCGCAAACATTCTAAAGAAATCATGTTGTTCTAAAATTTTATTTTTATCTAGGAGGGTAAAATTTCCCTCACTTTCTAGAATTCTCTGAATCACAAACATAACGTCCGGCCTTCCCGCATCGTACTCGTCGAATACAAGAGCCACAGGGTTTTGAATTGACCAAGGCAGGATACCTTCTTTAAACTCTGTTACTTGTTTACCATCTTTTAAAACTATTGCGTCCTTACCAATCAGGTCTATTCTACTTATATGACTATCTAGATTAACTCTCACACAAGGCCAGTTTAATCTTGCAGCGACTTGCTCAATATGAGTAGATTTTCCAGTGCCATGATAACCTTGAATAAGAACTCTTTTGTTGTGCGCAAATCCTGAGAGAATTGCTAAAGTTGTGTCTCTATCAAATTTATAATTTTGATCTATTTTGGGAACATATTGATTTTTTTTTTCGAAAGCGTCAACTTCCATTTCAGTGTTCAAACCAAAAGTTTGTTTGACAGAAATCTTCATATCTGGTTTTTGATCCGCAAAGTTAAACATTATTTCCTTCCAATCCTCATTTTAAGTTGACTATATGCTAGTGTAATCTTTTTTAGTTTATCTTCAAATTTTTTATTCCCTGAGTTCTTATCAGGATGGTATTTCTTTACAAGTGTTTTAAATTTCTTTTTTATATCTTCCCATTTTGCATCATGTTTAAGCTCCATAATATCAAAGGCATCCTTATCTGTTTTGCTTAGTTTCGACTTTTTAAATTCTCTAAAGTTTGAAGAGCCAAAAATGTTGAATTTATCCTCAAGAGCATTATTCCAAAGTATATTGAAAAAATTTTCTGATGATCCAAATTTTTTAGTCGATTTATGCCACGTTAGGTCAGACTTTATAAAAAACTCTATCTCTTCTTCATTCATATCAGAAAAATAATTCCATTTTTTATTGAAAATTTTTATATGCTCTAAACATAATAACCTATATTTTCGGCTATTATCTTTCTCATATGGCGCTTTATACTTGCCTACTTCTTTACAATTATCCCAGTCACAGATTATTTTCATATCAAATTTTAATTTATATAGTAAAATCAAATTTTATGAAGGATTATTTAAAACTTATAGAGGAAAAAATAAAAAAAAATTTAGAAGTAGATAACATTTCTATCAAAGATAATTCTCATAGGCACGAGGGCCATTCTTCATTTTCTAATCAGATGTATCATCTTACTTTAGAAATAGAGTCAAAATCTTTGAAAAAACTAAATAGGATCGAAGCTCAAAGACTAGTAATGAAAATTTTAAAAGACGATCTCAAAACTAAAATCCATGCTCTTGAAATAAGAATTAAGTAATTGAATTTAAATTTTTTAACAAATCTTTAGACGAAATTTTGTACTTTCCAGGTACAGTTGTTTTTCCAATTTTTTTAAGTAAAATTAAATTTATTTTTTCATCATCATTTTTTTTATCTTTTGACATATATTTTACTAAATCTTTATTATCTTTTTTATTAAAAAAATTTGTTAAATCATAATTTAAATTATTTATTTTATAAATATTTTGTATTTTATAAAAAGTTGAAAAGTTACAAATCTTTTTTAAATACGAAAGTTTCGAAGCCAACATCATTCCAATCAGAACTGCTTCACCGTGATTTAAATTTTTTGCATATTTATTTTTTGCCTCAATTGCATGTGCAAAAGTATGACCAAAATTTAAAGTCATTCTCAAATTTGATTCGTGAATATCTCGGCTTACAAAAAAAATTTTTATTTGACAACTTTTTTTAATCGCAACTTTTAATAATGTTAAATTTTTGTCGTGAATCATTTTGTGAGAATTTTTTTCAAGCCATTTAAAAAAGTTTGAGTCTTTAATTAATGCGTGTTTCAAAATTTCTGCATAACCACAAATTAATTCTCTTTTCGGTAAAGTTTTTAAAAATTCAACATCTATTAAAACAAATTTTGGTTGAAAAAAAGTTCCAATTAAATTTTTTCCTTTTTTAGAGTTTACTCCAGTTTTTCCTCCGATAGATGAGTCTACCTGTGCAAGTAAAGTTGTTGGAATGTTTACAAAGTTTATTCCTCTTTTAATTAAACTAGCAGCAAAAGCAGATAGGTCACCCAATACTCCACCACCAATAGTAATTATAACATCAGATCGTTTGAAGTTTTTCGCAATACATTTTTCAATTAAATCATTTGCGTTTTTAAAAGATTTCAATTTTTCCTCAGAAGAGTATTGAAAGAAAAAAGTTTCGTATTTTCTTAGAGCACTTTTAACCTTTGATTTGTTTTTTTTTAAAATTTTTTTGTCGATAACTATGCCTACTTTATTGGCGTTTGGACAAAATGCTTTTAATTTTTTAGGAAGTAATTTTATAATATTAGCACCAATAAAAATCGGATAGTTTGCCTTTTTGTTAATAATTTTAAGTTTAGTTAGACTCATATAATTTTAATATTTTATCTACAATTTCTGTTTTTTTAACATTATTACAATCAATTCTAAAGTTAGCTAAACCATATTTTTCCTTTCTTTTAATAAAAAGGTTATTTAACTCCTCTTTTAAGTTGTTTTTTTTTAATAGTGGCCTTTCGTAAGAGGACAATAAACGCCTAGCAAGATTATCTACACTTAAATCTAACCAGAAACTTGTGCAATTTTTTAAAACTTCTTCTCTTATTTGTTGATCAATAAAGGCACCTCCTCCAAGTGCAATAATTGAATTCTCTCTTTTTAATTCACCAAGACTTGTCTTTTTTTCGATTTTTCTGAAATACTGTTCTCCTTTAAGTTTAAAAATTTCATTAATGACCATATTTTCTCTATTTTCTATAATTTTATCTATATCGGATAAATTCATTTTAAGTTTTACAGCCAAAGATTTACCTATCGTGGATTTGCCCACACCCATCATTCCAGTCAAAACAAGGTTTTTTCTCAAAAATTTCCTAATTTATAATTTGATTTAACACAAATTTGTCTTATTTATTAAGTTTAAATATATTTAATGACTATGCAACTTAAATTCCATAAACATAGCAGCATTAAAGAAACACTAGCTAAAAGTATAATCAAAATAGTTATACTTTGCTTAATTCTTTTAGGGGTAATATTTTTATTAGACAAGGTCGATTTTCCATCACCTGAAAAACAAATTAAAAAAGATATCACTAATGAAATTATTAAACTTAAATAGATATTTTTTTTATTTATTATTTATTTTTTTATTTTCTCCCCTGAATTCAGAGGAGTCAATTGATATTTGGAAAAAAGATAAGATTGATAATTTTTCAGGTAAAGATTTAGAGCAAGAGTCATTAATCCAGAAAAAAGAAAATAATTCAATTGATCAAAAAATTTCTCTTAATAACAATATTCAAATTAGTGAAGAAATTGGAAACCAAATATTAGATAAGCCTCTATACGGAATATACGATCCTGAAGAAAGTGATTTGAGTTTAAATATGTGGATAAAGACTGACGGAAAAGAAATTAAAGATATATTCAAAAGAATTAATAAAATCAAGTTATCCAGGTCTTCCGAAGAATTTTTTATTAATACTATAATGACTTACTCATATTCTCCGACTAAAAATTTATCTGAAGAAGAATTTTTAAATCTAAAAATTAATTGGCTTATTTCAAACGAAAAAGATGAACTTTTAGAAGAATTTTTAAATAAAAATAAAAATTTTAACGGAAAAAAAAAAATTATTCAGTATTTAGTTGATAAGAATATTTCTAAAGCCAATTTAAATGAAGGATGTAAAAAATCAGAATTTATAAGTAAAGATATAAAAGACTCTTATTTAGAAAAATTTAAAATATACTGTTTAATTTTTAAAAATAAAAAAAATGAAGCACAATTAGTTTTTGATATTTTAAAAGAACAAGGTTTATCTAATAAATTTTTTGATAGTAAAATAAATTTTCTTTTAGGGATAGACCCAAAACCTAACAATCAAATTCGTGATGATAATCTTTTAAACTTTTATCTTTCTTCTGTTACTGTACCAAATTTTTCATATGAACCATCAAACAAAACTAATAAGTTTATCTGGGAATATTTAAATGCCGCAAACTTAGTTAAAATAGAAAATTTTAATGACAAAGAAAAAATTAAGACGCTTGAAATTGCAGCAAATGACAATTCTTTAAATAAATCAAAAATTTTTCAAATATACAAACAAAAAAACTTTGATCTAAATAGTCTTATTAATGCTGATGAAATCTATAAATCACTAGATGAAATAGAATCACGTGCATTGATATACCAGAAATACCTTTTATCAGATAAACCAGAAAACAAACTTAAATTTTTATTTTTACTACAAGAACTGTTTGAAAAAGAAAAATTATCAAATTTGTATGCTGGCTTTTTAAGTGATGAACTCAAAAAATTTAAAGATGATGAAATACCTGATTCCTACAAGAATTTAGTTGAAAAAAATATTATTACCGAAGAAGAATACAGACTAGGGAAAATCAAGTTTAACGATAAGATATTACATAGATCAAGAGTAATTAGATATTACACTGAAAAAGATACTCCAATTCAAAAATCTCAAAAAGATTTTGTAAATGTCTACAAGAAGATTAAAAAAAATCGAAAATATTTTTTTTCAGCAAAAGATTTAGCTCTCATCGAGTCATTAGAAGTTGATGGTTTTGAAATACCAAAAGAAATAAAGCATAAAGAACTTGCAAAAAAATATAGTATTCCTTCAGGATTAAACAATCTTATTAAAGATGACAAAATTGGACTGTTGGCTTTAAAGTTTGTTGAGATAATTGGAGAGGACGAGATATCAGATTTAGATCCTGAGACTGTGTATTTTATTACTCACTTATTAAATAAAGCAAATTTGCTTAAATTTAGAAATCAAGTTTTAATTACTGCACTACCTTTAAGGTCCTAATTATAATATAAATTTGCCATGAATAAGAGAAAGATACTAATAGAACCCGATCCCATTTTGAGAAGAAAATGTGAGCCTATAAATCAAGTCAATAATGAAATTCAAAAGCTTATGAACGATATGCTTAAGACCATGTACGAAGCTCCTGGAATTGGGTTAGCTGCAATTCAAATTGGAATTTTGAAAAGGATTGTTGTAATAGACATCTCAAGAGATGAAGATAAAAAAAATCCATTATTTATGGTTAATCCTGAAATTACTTATAGATCAAATAAAACGTCCATTTATGAAGAGGGCTGTTTATCACTGCCAGGCCAATTCGCAGAAATCGAGAGACCTGCAGAGTGTCAATTAAAGTATATAGATTATGATGGAAGACCTAAAGAACTTAAAGCAAATGGTCTTTTATCAACTTGTATACAGCATGAGATTGATCATTTAGATGGAATTTTATTTATTGATTATTTATCTAAATTAAAAAAAACAATGATTATAAAAAAGTTAGCAAAACAAAAAAAGTCATCAGAAAGAATAGTAGTTTAAATTCGAAAAATTAATGTCACAAAAAATAGTTTTTATGGGAACACCTAACTTTGCTGTCCCCTCCCTAGATATTTTATTGAAATCAGATCACAAAATTCTATCTGTATATACCCAATCTACTAAGAAATCTAAAAGAGGTCATAAATATCACCTATCGCCTGTAGAAAAGTTTTCCCTTGAAAAATCATTGAATGTAAGATCGCCAGAAATACTTGATACCGAAGAAGAATATAATTTTTTCAAAAGTTTAGATATGGATATAGCGGTGGTAGTTGCCTACGGAAAGATTATTCCAAAAAGATTTTTAAATTTACCAAAATATGGATTTATAAATATTCATGCGTCTATATTACCAAAATGGAGGGGTGCAGCACCTATACAAAGAGCAATAATTAATTTAGACAAAAAAACTGGCATAAGCATAATGAAAGTGGAAGAAAAATTAGATTGTGGTCCAGTTCTCCTACAAAAAGAAGTAAATATTAATGCAGATGACAATTCAAAAAGTTTAGCTGAAAAATTATCCTTTTTAGGTGCAAACAGTTTAATTGATGCTATTGAACTTTTTAAAAAGGATAAAGTAAAATTTTCTGAACAAGATCATTCTAAAGCTTCATATGCAAAAAAAATTACTAAAAGTGAAGCACGGATAAATTGGGATAATGATGCGAAAAACATCTTAGCCAAAATAAACGCTTTAAATCCAAATCCAGGCGCTTGGTTTGAATTTAAAAAAGTAAGATATAAAGTTTGGAAAGCAAAAATAAATACCGACAAAGGATCACCAGGCACAACTTTAAATGACAAATTACTTATAGGATGTAAAGATATGTCATTACAAATTCTTGAAATTCAAAAAGAAGGAAAAAATAAACTCAGCACAGGATCGTTTTTAATAGGCAACAAATTTAAAAAAGGTGAAAAATTATTTTAAAAAAGGTGAAAAATTATAATGATGATTAACTATCAAGTAATTATTGAATATTTGGGAAATAATTTTGTAGGTTGGCAAAAACAAAAAAATGGACTTTCTGTGCAAGAAATTTTAGAAAGAGCACTTTCAAAATATTTTGGATGTAAGATTATTGTTCATGGTTCAGGTAGAACAGATGCCGGTGTTCATGCGTTAGGTCAATCAGTTACATTCGTAGTATCTCCAAAGAAAAAAATTTTCAACAAACAAACATTTATTAATTCGATAAATTTTTTTTAAAAAAATATCCTATTTCTATTTTGAAACTAATAAAAAAAAAGCCCAACTTTCATGCCAGACATAGTGCAAAAATAAGAACCTATAAATATATAATAATTAACAGGCCATCAAATTTGGCTGTTGAATTTAAGAGAGCTTGGCATGTCAAAAAAAAATTAAATATTACATTGATGAAAAAAGGGATTAAATTACTAAATGGTAAACATGATTTTTCCTCTTTTAGAGCATCTTCTTGTGGCGCGAAGTCCCCAGTTAGAACAATTAAAGAAGCCTCACTAAAAAAAAAAAATAATAAGATAATATTTTCATTTTCATCCAAATCGTTCCTGCAAAAACAGGTAAGATCAATGGTTGGTTGTCTCAAATATTTAGGTGAAGAAAAGTGGGATTTGAAATATTTTAAATATGTTTTTAAGTCAAAAAAAAGATCTTTATGTGCTCCTCCAGCTCCACCTTACGGTTTATATCTATTTAGAGTGGGTTACTAAATTTATTTTAATCCATATCTTTTAAGCGAGCTTATTGAAATTGAAATCACTGAAATTAAGTTTCTTATAAAACCTAGTTTATTTAAATCTTTATTAATTTTCCAAACCCAAAATAAATTTTTAAATTTGTTACTTTGCAGTGAATTATTTCTTATTCTATAATTTGTCAATTTTTCCTCAAGAGCAAAAGCAAAAGTGATTTTTTTTAAAATTTCACATTTAAAAAAATAATCTTCACAAATTTTTGTGTCAGGAAATTTAGTTTCACCAATAATTTTTTTTTTCAAGATCATCGAACTTGTTGCTATAGAGGTATCATTAATAAAAGTTTCATATGACATTTTTCTTGGTGGGTTAACTGTTTTGAAAAAATTTTTTCCGTTTTTCGTACTAAAAGTTGAATATTGAGTGTAAGTAAAATCATATTCATTCTTTTCCATAAAACTTAATTGATTTTTAAGTTTATTTGTTTCCCAAGTGTCATCAGAGTCTATAAATGAAATATAGTCAGAATTTGAAATTTCAATGCCTATGTTTCTACAATATCCTGCTCCTTTGTTTTCATCCAAAAATATAATATTTATTTTTTTATTATTTTGAAATTTTTCTAAAATTTTTTTTGTTTCAAAATCTGAATTATCATCAATTATAATAAGTCTCCAATCCTCAAAGTTTTGTTTCAAAATTGAGTTTAAAGTTTCTTCAATATATTTCGAACTATTATAATTAGGAAGAATAATTGAAACTTTACTCTTCTCCTCTATTTTTGGATAAAAATTCATTTGATAGAAGATTTAATATTTAAGTGTTTTTTTCCAATCCAAATACATTTGCTTTAATTCAAAGTTTTGATAATGAAAAATATTTTGAAAGCTCATTTTATAAAAATCGTCTATTATAAAATTTTTGTAACCTTCCATTAATTCTTTATATTGTTTCTCATTTCTTATATGTTTTCCCCGATCTAGCGCAAGCATAAAAGAATTGATTAGCTTATTGTTATGGTGGATGGGGTCGACTGAGAGAAAAAAACTTTGTTTAAACTCTGATAATATAATTGAAATTATTGTCTTCACAGTTTCATCATTTAAGTGATGGATGGCCCCATTAATAAATATAAAATTTGGGGAAAATTCCCTAAGTCTTTCTAAATTTTTTTTCTCTGTCAAATCTAAGTTTAAAAACTTAAATTTTTGCCATTTTTTCTTAGAGTGATCAAGGTAGTTTTGATTGTTATCTGCACCCAAGTAATCTTCTAAATATTTTCCTACAAAGTTTAAAATAAAGCTATCCCCACAACACAAATCTAGCATTCTTATATTTGTGTTAAGTTTTGAAAATATATATTGAATAAAATCATACTCGCTATATTTTGTTCTCACAGTTTTTTGGTAGAGTCTGTAAAATAGAGGATATTTAAGAATTGCATTTATCATAGTTTAAAGTTAACAAATACTTTATCTTTAAAACATATTCCTATTATATAAAATAGTAAACGAGAAAATTTTATAAAATGATTAGTTCATTAACAGTTATATTTCCACTCTTTAATGAAGAGATAAGACTAAAGCATGGGATAAAAAAGATACAATCTATTATAAAAAAAAACAAGAAAATCAAAATAGAAATTATATTTGTAAACGATGGAAGTGAAGATAACTCAAAACTTATAGCTTTAAAATTTATTAAAAATTTTAAACAACGAAACACAAAAATTAAACTGATTAATTTAAAAAAAAATTTTGGCAAAGGTGCTGCATTAAGAGAAGGTATTTTAAAATCAAAAAGTAAATGGACTTTGACTGCTGACATAGATATGTCTGTATCTTTAAATCAAGTGTTTAAATGGTTTAAATCAAATTTAATATCAAAAAATAATTTTATTTATTTTGGTTCTAGAGAATTAAAAAACTCTAAAATAAAAACAAAGTTTTACAGAAGATTTTTGGGACTTGTGTTTAGATTTTTTACTAAATTACTTCTTAAAATAAATTTAAAAGATACACAGTGTGGATATAAACTATACCCTACTAAATATGCAAAAAAAATATTTTCAAAACTAAAGTCAAACAGATTTGAGCACGATCTTGAGATTGTTATGCTTGCCAAAATACAAGGTTTAATTATAAAAGAACTACCGGTAAGTTGGGAACATAAAAGTGGAAGTAAGCTAAATATTTTATCCGATTCCTTTAAAATGTTTTTAGGAGTGCTTAAAATATTTTTTGTTTATAAATTAATTAAATAAATTGTAATAATAAATATTACAAGCTGTTAAAAATATTCCAAAATAAAAAAATAAGAAAAAAACATTGTTATAATTTATTTTTTTATCAAATTTACAAAAAGTAAAAATTAGTAAAAAAATTATTGGATCAAAATATTCTTGTAATAGGGGCCAGAAAAAAATCGGTATTATTATAAAATAAGATATAATAAAATTATTAATTATCTTTCTATCTTTAATAAATAAAATTATCATCCAACATATATAGAAACTTATAAATAAAAAAACTTTTTGCAAAGTTAAATTACTAAATAAAAAAATTGTAACTTTATAAAGAAACCCTTTACCAAGAGTTATTTCGTTTTCATATTTATAAAAAAATATTAGATAAAAGATGTAAAATAAAAAAAATACAAGAAATAATAAATTATTTTTATTTCTAAAAAATTCGTGAAAAGATTTCTGAATTGAATTTTTTTTAAAAAAAATTAATGGAAAAAGGTAAAATGCTAAAATTGTTATTGAGTAACCGATGTGATGAAAATACAAATCATTACTTAATCTCGAAGCAGCATCTCCAGTTGGAATTATGTGACCCCAAAGCTTGATTAAATAAAGAAAAGGAATGGAGAAAATAAAATATAATATAACTGACAATAATTTAATAGATTTTTTTTCTGAAAAAAATATACTAAAAAAACAAATTATTGGAATTAATAAAAGTTTGTGATCAAAATAAACGCAAAGAGAACTGAATAGAATTACACAAAAAAGGTAAATTCTTTTTTGAAAAAAATTTTTTGTTTCAAAAAATAATTGTAAAAATAAATAGGACAATAATGTGCTTACAATTCCGAAGTTTTCTTCACCACCCCAGAATGCAGATGTTCTTAGGTAAGGACTAAGTAAAACAATTGATGATATTAAAATTAAAATAACAACGTCAGTATTTTTGTATTTTTTTCTTAAATTTAAAAAAAAAAGAAAAGGTATTAATAAAGAAAAAATAAAAACACTTATTCTAAAGTTCATTACGCTATCAGTGAATGGATTGAAAATTTTGTGGAAAATATAAATCAAAGGTGTCCTGCTACTCTTATAAACATCAGTATCAAGAGATGTAGTTAGATGTATACCATCTAAAATACTATTGTTTAAAAAGGTATTTAAATTATTCCAAGTATTTTTTAAATCACCAAATATTAATGATCCAGCTCCAGCAGAATTTTCATTTAAATAAAAACCTATAAAATACGAAAGAACAGACAGTATTATAAGAAAATATGAAATTCTTTTTTTTGAAACTTGATCCATCACTCCTTTTTAAATTGCATTAGAGCATTAACATGTTGCTCTGAACTTTCTGCTAATGCTTGTAAATCATATCCGCCCTCTAGTATCGAAACTACATTTCCGTTACAATATTTTTTTGAAACTTCCAAAGTTCTCTTTGTTATTTGATAAAAGTCTTTAGATCTTAAATTAAAATTAGCCAAAGGATCATTTTGATGTGCATCGAAACCTGCAGAAAAAAGAATGAATTCTGGCTTAAAAGTATTTAAATTTTTTAAAACATGCTCATAAGCATTAAGATATTGTTCAGAGCTTGTACCTCCAGGAAGTGGAAAATTTTTAATATTATTAAATTTACCTTTTTCATTTTCACTTCCAGTTCCAGGATAAAAAGGATATTGATGAGTGGAAATATACATTACTTTTTTGCTATCATAAAAAATATCTTGAGTTCCATTTCCATGGTGAACATCAAAATCTATTATAGCTATCTTTTTATATCTATATTTTTCTAATAAGTAATGAGCGCCAACAGCAACATTATTGTAAATACAAAAACCCATAGCTTTATTTTTCTCTGCATGGTGTCCCGGTGGGCGAACAACACAAAAAACATTCTTGAGTTCATTGTTATGTACTTTGTCTATAGCTGTTATAATAGAGGCTACAGCATCAGTAGCTGCATCTTTACTTCCTGGTGAAACAATAGTATCTCCATCTAAAAAAAATAAACCTTTCTTTGGAAATAATTGTTCAACTTCTTTAATATAATTTGAATTATGGGCAGATAATAAATACTTGTGATCAAATTTCTTAGGTTTGTTCCAAACCAAATCTTTTATCTTTTTTAAACTTTCTATGACCACAGAAACTCTGTCAGGCCTTTCTGGATGCCCTAAGCCAGTTTCGTGACGAAGATAGGAGTCTGTGGTTATAATTCCTGTTTTCACTTAAAATAATTTATCAAAATATTTTGGTATATTTTAGTTAATTTTTTTAAGTCTGAAATTGACGTATTTTCATCAATTTTATGCATAGTCTTACCTACCAATCCAAATTCTAAACACGGAGCAATATTTTTTATAAATCTAGCATCTGAAGTACCGCCAGTAGTAGATAGCTTAGGATTGATACCAGTAATTTTTTTTATAGTCTTTTTAATCATCAAAGTAGTTTTGTTTGGTTTTGTTAAAAAAGCCTCCCCAGAAACAACATATTGAGATTTAAATTTACATTTTGTTTTTTTGGCAACAGTTTTAAATATTTTGTTTAATTTTTTCTTTAATGAATTCGCAGTATGGCGGTCATTAAATCGTATATTAAAAACCGCATGAGCTACACCTGGAATTACGTTATCAGCATTATTATCAATATTGATTTTTGTAATTTCAAGATTTGAAGGTTGAAAATTTTTTGTCCCATTGTCTAATTTTAACTCTTTAATTTTTCTCAAAATTTTAATTATTGCATTAGAGGGATTGTTGGCCATATTAGGATATGCAACGTGACCTTGAGAACCAATTATGGTTAGTTTTCCTGTAAGACTTCCTCTTCTTCCAATTTTAATCATTTCTCCAAGTTTATTTGGATTTGTTGGTTCACCAACTAAACAAAAATTTATCTTCTCCTTTTTTCTTTTAAGATATTTGACAACTCTTTTTGTTCCGTTTAATGCTATTCCTTCTTCATCACCAGTAATTAAAAGACTTATTGTTCCTTTAAAATTTTTATTTTGCAGTTTAAATTTACTAACTGCTGAAACAAAACAAGCTATTGAAGCTTTCATATCACTCGCTCCGCGTCCAATAAGTCTATTTTTTTTTATCACTGGTCTGAATGGATTCGAACTCCATTTACGAACATCTCCAGGAGGCACAACATCGGTATGACCCGCATAACAGAAATTTGGGGAAGATTTTCCAAGTTTAGCATATAAATTTTTTATATTTTTAAAATTTATTATTTTGCAATTAAATCCTAACGATCGTAAATTTTTTGCTAATAGATTTATTGCTCCAAAATCTTTTGGGGTTATACTAGGTTTACGTATTAGTTCTTTAGCTAACTTAAGTTCGTTTATATGCATTATTTTCTTAATCTCTCAACAAATCATTAATTGAAGTTTTACTTCTTGTTTTTTCATCAACTTTTTTAACAATAACTGCACAATACAAAGATGGTCCACTGGGATTTTTTTTGCTCGGCATGGATCCTGGCACTACAACAGAATACGCTGGAACTTTTCCATAATGTATTTCACCATTCGACCTATCAATAATTCTAGTTGACGCACCAATGTACACTCCCATAGATAATACAGAACCTTTCTCTATAATTACTCCTTCAGCAATTTCTGATCTTGCACCTATAAAACAATTATCTTCCACTATAGTTGGATTAGCTTGCATAGGCTCTAAAACACCACCAATTCCTGCACCACCAGATATATGGCAGTTTTTTCCGACCTGAGCGCAGGAGCCCACTGAAGCCCAAGTATCTATCATGCTTCCACTATCAACATAAGCTCCTATATTTACGAAAGATGGCATCAAGACAACATTTTTTCCAATAAAAGCTCCTTTTCTTATTACGCCATTAGGAACATACCTAAATCCTGCTTCCATCATTTGTTTTTCGTCCCATCCCTGAGTTTTTCCCTCAATTTTATCATACCAAGTAGAGTATGGACCTTTTGAAGCTTTCATTTTATTAACTTTAAAACTTAATAGTATTGCTTTCTTTATCCACTGATTTACTTCCCACTTTTCACCTTTTTTTTCAGCTACCCTAATTTTTCCTTTATCCAATAAATCAATTGTTTCTTGAACTAAACTATTTAAAGATTTATCTGAACTATCAATCTTTTCTTTATTTGAAAAAGATTCATTTATTTTATTTTTAATTTCGTCTAATTTCATTTATCTCCCCTAAAAATTCAGTTAAATTTTCCGTACGATAATTTATAAAATTTTCATCAGAAAATTCTGCAGCCCAAGGCTCTTCATTTTTAATCCAAACAGTTTTCATTCCTAATTCATAAGCTGGTTTTAAATTTCTCGCGATATCTTCTATAAATATACAATATTGTGGCTCAATTTTGTATTTTTGAATTAATTTTTTGTAAGCTTCTATTTTAGGTTTGGGAATAAAATTAGCCTCTACAATGTCAAATACACCATCAAAAAGCTTATGAATACCAATCTTTTTTGTGACATTGTCTGCATGGGCTTTTGACCCATTAGTAAAAATAATTTTTTTTCCTGATATTTTTGAAATTTCTTTTTCAAGTTTTTCATTTTTTCCTAAAAAATCTAAATTTATATCGTGAACAAATTCTAAAAATTCATTCGCATCTATATTATGGTGCTTTATCATACCACTTAAAGTCGTATTATACTTTCGAAAATAGTCTTTCTGAATCTTTTTTGCTTTATCAAGACTAACTTTCAGCTTTTTTGAAATAAACGAAGACATTTTTTTATCCACTTGATCAAATACTTTAGTTTGTCCTGAATAAAGAGTGTTATCCAAATCAAATATCCAATATTTTATGTTTAATAAGTCTTTCATTTTCTAATTAGCGTTCCAGCACCTTTGTCAGAAAATATTTCGTAAAGTATAGAATGTGACTTTCTACCATCTAGAATAACAACACCTTTCACACCATTTTCAACTGCATCAATACAATTTTGTATTTTTGGTATCATTCCTCCTTTAACAATTTTCCATTTTATTAAATTTTCAATATCAAATGGTTTTATTTCAGATATTAATTTTTTTCTATCATCATAAACTCCTTCAACATTTGTCATTAATAAAAGCCTTCTCGATTTAAGTTTTTTTGCAATTGCATTGGCCGCTGTGTCCCCATTTATATTATAAGTCTGATTATTTTGATCTAACCCTAATGGTGCAACTACAGGTATTTGTTTTTTATTTATGATATCTTTAATAACATCAATATTAATTTTATATGGGATACCCACAAAGCCCAGTTCTTCTTTATCAGGCACAACACTAATTATATTGTTAATCTTAGAATTTATTGGAATCCCTACAGAGTTTTTTTTCTTTAGAGAGCTTACTATATCCTTATTAAAATCTATCAACACTTCTTCAACTATCTTAATAACCTTTTTATCAGTTACTCTCAAACCATTAATAAATTTTGATTGAATGTTTTCCTCGTCTAACTTTCTCTTTATTCTTGGTCCACCTCCGTGAACAACTATAATTGAAAGTCCTAACTTATTTAATATGCTAATATCATCTATAAAATTATTAAATATGGTTCTTTCAATTAAAACATTACCCCCATATTTAATAACTATTAAATTATCTTTATATTTTTCAACGTATTTTGGAACATTCTTTATATCAGGAGCTCCTTTTGGCCAAAAATTCTTAATTTCTTCTAAAGAAAGATCTTTTAACATCTAAGTAGTTTTAACTTTTGTCTTTCTCATTATCACCCATTGTTGAGCAATAGTTAAAATATTATTTATAGTCCAGTAAACAACAAGACCAGAAGGAAAAGGCGCAAGAATAATAGTTAAGAAAAGAGGAAAAAACATAAATATTTTTGCCTGTATCGGATCTACAGGTGTCGGATTTAATTTTTGCTGAAGATACATTGTGAGTCCCATAAGTATTGGCCAAATTCCTATTATTAAAAACCCTGGTGGATCCCAAGGGATTAATCCAAAAAGATTAAAAATCGACGTTGGATCTTGAGCTGATAAATCTTTTATCCATCCAAAAAAAGGTTGATGTCTCATTTCTATGGTTACAAACAACATCTTATAGATTGCAAAGAAGAACGGTATTTGAATTAAGATTGGCAAACAAC
>MDTE01012568.1_pt1 | contig 18309 bp, 11 predicted proteins | sample 811231 | NCBI WGS metagenome assembly MDTE01 (sample SAMN05326651, study PRJNA326480) | marine metagenome | isolation source: seawater | place: Indian Ocean: Red Sea | collected 2010 | reverse complement strand
ATTTTGAACAGGAGTTAATTAATCTTGGATTCGATTTTATTATAGACGATTACGTTGCAACTAGTAATATTGATACCGTAAGCTCCTTATTTATATATTCAAGAAATATTTCAGATTTAACAGGAATTGAAGATTTCATTGCATTGGAAAATCTTTTCTGTGGAGATAATAATTTAACTACACTAGACTTAAGCAATAATCCTATTCTCTTTGAAGTAAATTGCAATACAAATCAACTTACAAGTATTGATGTGAGAAATGGGAATAATCAAGGTCTTTGGTATTTTAATTCGATGTTCAACCCTTCATTAAACTGCATCGATGTTAATGATGTTCCTTATGCACAGTATGCATGGAATGTAGATAGCTGGACTTCATTTAGTATTGAATGCAATCCAAGCTCAATAACTAATCATAGAAATCTAAATCGGAAGCATCTGATTCGAGTAGTTGATCTTTTCGGTAAAGAAATCATCCCTAAGCCTAATATTGCTCTTTTTTATGTTTTTAGTGATGGAAGTGTTGAAAAGAAATTGTTTGTTAAGTAATCGCTTATTTTCTAGTATCTTAGTAAGATTTCCTATATTCGCAATCCAATCCAAAACTATAGTAAATTATGAAAAATTTTTTGCGTTATATTTTAGTTATTTCTATCTCTTTTTTTTGTAATAATAATTATGCTCAAGTTATTACAACAAATGGAATGTCTTTCTCTCCAGACACATTGAATGTTTCTGTTGGAGATACAGTGATTTTTAATCTAGGATCAACACATAATGCCGTAGAAGTAGATGAAGCGACATGGCTATTATCAGGAACAAATTCTAACGGAGGATTTAATTTTAGCTTTGGATCAATAGGGAATCTTATAATTGATTCTGCAAGAACATATTATTATGTTTGTCAACCACATGCATCTTCTGGAATGAAAGGGGTTATTATATCAGAAGTTATAAATATAGACTGTAATGGTATTGCAAATGGAACATCAATACTTGATAGCTGTGGAGTTTGCCAGCAGGCTTATATCTATGATGTAGTTACACATGCAGTTACTTTACTAAATGACACTTCTAATATTGCATTAGGACCAACTGAAATATTAGTCTTACCTAATGACCCTCAGAACCCATACTGGAATAGTAGCTGTGTCACTATTCCTGCTTCTAATATTTTCTTTTCAGAATATGGGGAAGGCTCTTCGAATAATAAATATCTTGAAATATACAATGCTACTAACGATACAGTCGACCTGACAAATTATGCCTTGGCAAGAGTAAATAACTCTCCAAACAATAATGGGGTTGGAGTCTATGAGTATTGGGTAGACTTTGATTCTGCAGCTTACATTTTACCTAATCAAGTATTTGTAGTTGCTCATCCTTCTGCAGACTCTTTAATCTTAATGCATGCAGATATGACTTACGGTTCTTTAAGTAATGGCAATGATGGTTTTGCCCTAGTATATGGCACTGAACCTACAATAGCAGAACCTCCTGGAAACACGTATATTGCTTTAGACTGGATAGGTACTTGGGAGGGTGATTATATTAATAATCCTGGATCAGCTAATGATGGTTGGAATGTGGCAGGAGTATCATTGGCTACTATTAATCACACTTTAATTAGAAAATGCCCAGTATCTTCAGGTGATACTTCATGGTATAATGCAGCAGGAACAACAAACTCTAACTCTCAATGGATTGTGAAGCCAAATGATTATTGGGATGATATAGGTCAGCATACTTATAACATAACCTCTTATGATTCAGTTTCTTATTCAATATGTAATGGATTGTCTATTACTGTTGGAGTCAATAATTATGATTCTACTGGAATATATTCTGATACTTTGATTGCTACAAATGGCTGTGATAGCATAGTCACCACTTTATTAACTGTCCTGAATAGCTCTGCATCAATAGTTACAAATAACTATACGATTTGTGATGGAGATAGTGTTGTAGTGTCTTCTAATGTATATATGTCTACAGGATTTTTTGTAGATACTTTAATAAATAATTCTGGTTGTGATAGTATTATATATACTAATCTTACTGTACAAACTCCTGTTTATCAAGAATTCTCAATATGTGATGGTGATAGTGTTGTTGTTGGTAATTCTACATATTATCTAAGCGGAAATTATTCAGATACGATACAGAGTTCTATCGGATGTGACAGTATTATATATACAACTATTACTGTATATAATCAGTTCAATCCTATAAAAGGAGGAATATCTGATAATTCAGTTGGAGGGGGAGGGTTCTATAGTGGCTCCCAATATTTAGAATTAAGCTGTTATCTGCCTTCTGAATTAGTTTCTGCAGTTGTATATTCACAGGATACAGTATTTGCTACTTTTGAGATACGGGATGCTAATGGTAATGTGTTGTCAGACACTTCCCATCAAATCATCCCAGGAGGCCAAAGAGTATATTTTAATTATCCATTGTCTTCTGGTATAGATTATCAGTTAGGTATAAATGGTGCTAGCAATAACCTTTATAGAAATAATTCGGGAGTAAACTATCCATATGACTTTGGTAATTTAGCATCAATTACAAGCTCGAGTGCTGGAAGTAATTATTATTATTTCTATTATGATGTTGAAATTAAACAGTCACTACAGCCAATCAACTATTCTATCTGTGCTGGCGATTCTATTCAGATTGGAACAAGTATATATACATTAACAGGATCTTATACAGATACTTTAATATCTGCTATTGGTTGCGATAGTATTATTTATACAAATCTTACTGTAAATACAAATGCCGCTTACACAAATAATCAAACTATTTGCTCTGGAGAGAATTATACTATAAATGGTCATATTTATGATTCTACAGGTACCTATTTTGATACCTTGCAAACTCAATATGGCTGCGATAGTGTAGTTACAACAAACTTATTAGTTTTAAGTATAATCGGAACCGGAAGTACGATTACAAGAACAATTTGTATTGGAGATACAATGTTGGTTGGAAGCAGTGCTTACTCCAATACAGGGACATACTTTGATACACTTACAAATTCAAGTGGCTGCGATAGTGTGATTACTACTGTACTGACAGTCACTTCAGCATCTTATAATAGTATAAATGGGGGAATTCCTGACACCGTAGTAGGTCCAGGAGCTTATAGTAGTTATAATGGTCAATTAAATCTTAGTAGTACGCTACCAAGTCTTTTAAAATCTGCTACAGTTTATTCTGCTGACACAAATACAGTTACATTTGAGTTAAGAGATAGCAATGGTAATTTATTACAAGACATAACTCATTTGATAAGCCCAGGAATGCAGGTGCTAAATTTTAATTTCTTCATACCGATAGGCTCAGATTTTCAATTAGGAATTAGTTCAGGAGGATCTGGCTTGTACAGAAGTAATGTAAATGATGGTGGTAATTGGAGTTATCCTTTTTATTTAGGACCTGTGACTATTAATAGTGCTAATACAGGAACCCAGGATTATTATTATTTCTATTATGATATAGAGATTATGCCATACGCCACTTTTAATGAAACAAATATTTGTTTAGGAGATAGCCTGCAAGTAGGATTAAACTATTATTCTAATCCAGGAACATATGTAGATACTTTAGATAATACTATTCTTTGCGATAGTGTTGTCTATACAATTCTAGATATCTATCAAACTCCCAATCTTTTTATTGATTCAGATCCAGATCCTGCAATAATATGTTTAGGAGATACTGTTGTTTTAGAGGCTTCTTCAGGATTTTCAACATATTTCTGGAATAATGGTAGTTCTACCCAGTCTGTTTTAGATTCCCCTAATGCTGATACTTGGTATTTAGTTGAAGCAGAAGATTCAAATGGATGTATTGTTAGAGAAGATATATGGGTATATGTTGATTCTTGTATATCAGGTTTCAATAACTACGCCATTAACAACCTTTTAGTTTATCCTAATCCAGCTACTAATTATTTAAATGTGATATTTGAGTCGTTAGCTAATGAAAAATTAGGCCTTCGTATTCTTAATGCTGTAGGCGAGGATGTTATAAATGAATCATATTTAAATTTTGAAGGAAAATATGAAAAAAGGTTTGATTTAAACTATCTATCAAATGGGGTATACTTTATCGAGATAACAACAGAAAACAGAGTTATAAACAGAAAGATAATTTTACAATAATTATTAATTAAGCGTTAAGTTGGCTGGTTATGATAATGAGAAAGTAGCTACTCTTCCATGTTTTTAATTCTCTTTTCTAAGATAAGAATTTTTTCTTTAGCATCTTTTTTCTTCTTTCTTTCTTTTTCTACAAGAGAGTGTGGGGCATTTTTTATAAATTTTTCATTTTGTAATTTTGATTCTACAGAATTTAAAAAGCCATTCATGTAATCTAATTCTTTTTGTAGTTTCTTTATTTCTGATTTAACATCAATATCTTGTTCGTAAGGAATAAAGTACTCATTCGACTCTATCATAAAAGAAAAAGTATTAGATGGTTTACGATCTACATAATTGATTACCTCTAAATTTGCTAGTTTGCAGATAATAGAATCTTGATCCTTTAAAAGTAATCCATTCTCTTTTATAAGCAAAGTGATCTTTTCTTTTGGAGAAATTTGTTGCTGTTTTCTAAAATTACGAACAGAGGAAACCACTTCACTAGTAACATGAAACCTCTTCAATATAGATTCTTCTATTTTCTTTGATTTCGGCCATTCAGCTATTATAATATCTTCTTTTCTTTCGTCAATAAGATGCCATATCTCCTCTGAAAGAAATGGCATAAAAGGATGTAGAAGTTTCAATAATTTCTCAAGATAAATAATAGTAGACTTATAAGTGTTACGGTCTATAGGGCTACCATAATTTGGCTTGATGATTTCTAAATACCATGAACAAAAATCATCCCAAATTAATTTATATGTACTCATCAGAGCTTCTGAGATTCTATAATTAGAATATGACCTATCTATTTCATGAATACTCTTATTTAATTTATTTTCAAACCAAGATACAGCCATTCTGGCATATTCTGGCTGATCTATTTTAGCAATATCCCAGCCAGTTATTAATCTTGATGCATTCCAAACTTTATTAGCAAAGTTTCTTCCTTGTTCGCATAATTTCTCATCAAACGGTAAATCATTTCCTGCAGGAGAACATAACAACATTCCTACCCTGACCCCATCCGCTCCATATTTATCTATTAACACAAGTGGATCTGGAGAGTTTCCTAAAGATTTACTCATTTTTCTTGCTTGACTATCTCTTACTATTCCTGTAAGATATACATTTCTAAAAGGAAGATTGTCTTTATATTCGTAGCCAGCCATTATCATTCTAGCAACCCAGAAGAACAATATTTCAGGAGCAGTTACTAATTCATTTGTTGGGTAATAGTAGTTTATCTCTTTATTATTTGGGTTATTGATTCCATCAAAAACCGAGATAGGCCAAAGCCATGATGAAAACCATGTATCTAAAACATCTTCATCTTGTCTTAAATCTTCAATTGTAATATTTGGATTTTCTTTTTGAGCTAAAACTAATGCATCTTCTTTTGTTTCTGATACAACAAATTTATTTCCTTCATAGTAGAATACCGGTATTTGCTGTCCCCACCATAACTGTCTAGAAATACACCAGTCTTTTATATTCTCCATCCAATGACGATATGTATTTTTAAATTTTGATGGATGAAATTTAATATCATTATTCATAACATGCTTGAGCGCTGGTTTTGATAACCCCTCCATCTTTAAAAACCATTGCATGGAAAGTTTCGGCTCAATGACAACATCTGTTCTTTCAGAGAATCCAACTTTATTTTGATGTTTATCAATTTTTTTTAAAAAACCTTTGTTTTTTAGATCAATAGCAATTTGTTTTCTTACTGAAAATCGATCCTGTCCTACATACATTCCAGCTGACTCATTTAAAGTACCATCGTCATTCAGAATATCAATGATATCTAATCTATGTTTATCACCTAATTGATAGTCATTAATATCATGAGCTGGAGTAACTTTCAGTGCTCCAGTCCCAAAATCCATGTCAATATATTCATCAAAAATAATAGGAACAACCCTTCCTATTAACGGAACTATTGCATTCTTACCTTTAAGATGACTATATCTTTTGTCATTTGGATTTACACAGATTGCAGTATCTCCTAAAATAGTTTCAGGTCTTGTTGTGGCAATTGTCAAATTTTCAGAGCTATTCTCAATTTTGTAAGTAATATAATATAGATTTGATTCAACCTCTTTATAATTTACTTCTTCATCTGATAATGCAGTTTTAGCTTTAGAATCCCAATTAATCATTCTGATCCCTCTGTAAATAAACCCTTTGTCATATAGGTCGCAAAAGACTTTGATTACAGATTTATTCATTTCCTGATCCATTGTAAACTTAGTTCGATTCCAGTCACAAGAAGCCCCAAGCCTTCTAAGTTGATCTAGTATAATTCCCCCATGCTTTTCTTTCCAGTCCCATGCGTGGTTTAAAAACTCTTCACGAGTAAGATCATTTTTATCAATCCCTTTTTTTGATAATTCTTCAACTACTTTTGCTTCAGTTGCAATAGAGGCGTGATCAGTTCCAGGAACCCAACATGCGTTGTAACCTTGCATTCTTGCTCTTCTAATTAGAACATCTTGCAAAGTATTATTGAGCATATGACCCATATGTAGCACTCCTGTTACATTTGGAGGAGGTATAACGATGGTATAAGGAGTTTTATTATTAGGTAAAGAGCTAAAATAGTCTCTCTTTATCCAATGATCATACCATTTTTTTTCAATTTGCTTAGGCTGATATTTTTTTGTTTCCTGATTCATTATATTAATTCTGCAAATCTACAAATTCTATCATTTAAAGTTTTAAAAAATCAGATTTGTGTAAAGAAAATAAATTCTTAAATTTGTCGTTATTATTTGAAAATTAAAAAACAAAATAATGAAAAAGACAACAATTTTCTTAATCTTATTTGGATTCTCAACTTTATCATACTCACAGCAGGATGTATCTACGCAAGAAACACAACAAGAGACTACTACAAAACCAACTATGGATTTTGATTCCAAGGTTGTAGATTACGGAGTTATTGAACATAATTCTGATGGAAATCGAGAGTTTGTCTTTACAAATAATGGAGATGCTCCTTTATTAATAAAATCTGTAAAAGCTTCATGTGGCTGCACCGTTCCACAGTATCCAAAAGAAGAAATTGCCGCAGGAAAATCTGGCGAAATAAAAGTTAAATATGCAACTAATAGGGTAGGTAAATTCACAAAAACAATTACAGTTGCTACAAACGCTGATAAGAAACCAATTATTTTAACTATTAAAGGAGAGGTTAAACCAGCTAAAGAAGAAAATACAGTTCCTGTAAAAGATACTCAAGGATCACCTCTTGAAAAAAAGTAAAGCAGCCTTAGATTTTTTAGGAATTTATTAAAATGCCAAATATATCTAGAAAAGGAGCGTTAATGCCTGAATCACCAATTAGAAAATTGGTTCCATATGCAGAATCTGCAAAGAAATCTGGAAAAGAAGTTTTTCATCTAAACATAGGTCAGCCCGACATACTTAGTCCTAAAATTGCGCTTAAAACTATTAAGTCATTTAATGGTAACTTGATAGAGTATAGTCATTCAGCAGGATTTGAAACTTATAGAAAGGGATTAGCCATGTATTATCAGAAGATGGATATTAATATTGAGTATACTGATTTAATGGTTACTACTGGAGGCTCAGAAGCTCTACAGTTTGCATTAAATTCATGCTTAGATCCTGGAGATGAAATTATTGTACCAGAGCCATTCTACGCTAACTATAATGGTTTTTCAGTAGCTTCAGGAGTAAAGATAAAACCAATTACTACTACTATCGAGAACGGGTTTGCTTTACCAAGTATTGATGATTTTGAGAGATTAATTACATCGAATACAAAAGCAATTTTGATTTGCAATCCCGGAAACCCTACAGGATATTTATATTCACTTGAAGAATTGAATGTGTTAAAAGATATAGTTGTAAAACATAACTTGTTTCTTATTGCCGATGAAGTATATCGTGAATTTGTTTATGATGGAGAATCGCATCACTCAATTCTTAACTTAGAAGGATTAGATAAGCATGCTATAATGATCGATTCAACTTCTAAAAGATATAGTATGTGCGGTATTAGAATTGGATGTATTGTTTCTAGAAATCAAGAAGTTATTAGTACTGCTTTAAAATTTGCACAAGCACGGCTTTCACCTCCAACCTTTGGACAAATAGCAGCAGAAGCTGCTCTCAATACTCCAGAAGAGTATTTTGTAAGAGCGAAGTCCGAGTATCTTTTAAGAAGAAATTTATTAATTGAAGGACTTAATAGTATTGATGGAATTATTTGCCCTAAACCAAAAGGAGCTTTTTATGCAATGGCTGAGCTTCCTGTTGATAATGCAGATGATTTCTCTCAGTGGCTTCTGCAAGATTTTCATTACAAAGGAAGTACAGTTATGGTAGCTCCTGCTGCAGGTTTTTATTCAAGCCCAAATACAGGAATGAATCAAGTTAGAATTGCATATGTTTTAAATGAAGAATCTTTATTAAAATCAATTGAGTGCTTGAGCAAGGCCTTAAAACTATATAAGAATTAATCGTATATTAGATATTTCTTTCTAATCTTATTAAAATTAGCAATATCTTTCTCCCAACTCTTTTTTATCTCATAATCAGACAAGCCTTTGATAATATCCTGTCTTAATTTATTGGTACCTGCTAGTTTATCAAAAAACTTATTAAAGAATTGACTCTTATCTTCTATTTCTCTATAACAATTTATAAGCCATTTCAGATTAATTTCTGTAAGATGAATATCAATATATCTTAGATCTAAACCATAACATTTTTTATTTTCATGCTTAGGATTCGAGCTACCATATCCTTTTACTGGAACAAATGAATAGTTACTTTCAAGAAGCGGAGAGCCAAAATGCTGAAAAGGATATTCAGTTCCTCTACCAACACTTATAGATGTTCCTTCAAATAAGCAAAGAGATGCATAAAGATTAATAGATTTTGAATTAGGTAAATTTGGTGATGGTCTTACAGGAAGATCATAAGCTTTTTCTCTATTATAGTTCTCAATAGGGATAACTGTTAGATTACATTTTGATTTCGCCCAATTTTCTCCATTGATCATTTTTGCATATTCTCCTATTGTCATTCCATATAGAATAGGAACAGGGTGCAATCCTACAAAAGAAGAAAATTCTCTTTCTAATACCGGACCATCTATATATGATATATTAGGGTTAGGTCGATCTAAAACTATTACATCAATATTATTTTCTCCTGCCGCTTGAATAATATAGTGCAATGTAGACAGGTAAGTGTAAAATCTTACACCAACATCTTGAATGTCAAAAACTAACACATCTAAATTTTCAAGTTGGCTTGTTTTTGGCTTTTTATTTTTTCCATATAGAGAAATAATTTTAAGATTTGTTTTTTTATCAATACCATCATTTATTTTTTTACCTGCATCTTCATTGCCTCTAAATCCATGTTCTGGAGAGAAAATTTTTACAATCTTAATTTCTAAGTCTAACAAACTATCTACAATATGAACTTTATTAATTAAAGATGTGTGATTTGCAATTACTCCAACCCTTTTATTTTTTAGAAGGTCTAAATATTTATCAGTCTGTTCAGCTCCAACACTGATTTGTTGAGATTGAGCTGATAAGTTAAAAAGAATGAAAAAAAAGAATAAATGTTTTATTTTAGCCATATCAATATGAACTTACCATTTTTTATTAGTAAACGATTACTTATTGCAAAGGAAAACAATAATCGTTATACAAGACCAATAATTCGCATTGCAATTTTAGCTATTGCACTTTCAACTTCCGTAATAATTCTTGCGACTAGTATAGTTGACGCATTTAAATTCAAAATTCAAGAAAAGATTATCGGATTTGGTTCACACATACAAATAAAAGCTAATAGTTTTAATTTTTCTAATCAAGAAAACCCTATTACTTTAGATGCATTTTTTTATCCATTAGATTCTATAGAAGTTAAAAAAGATTCAGTGATTCAAGATCAAAAAAAGATAGGAGGAAAACTTGTGCCTTATATAATAGAAGAAATAGAGGATATTGCAGAATCAATAAAGCATATTCAGGTTTCTGCAAATAAAACTGGTATTGCAAAGAGTAAAGAAGAAACACTTGGCATCGTTCTTAAAGGGGTCTCAACTGACTTTGACTGGCAATTTTTTAGAGAAAACTTAATTGACGGAAATTTACTTTCCTTAAGTAATCAAAAAATTTCTAATTCTATTTTAATCTCTGAGAAAATTAGTAAGTCCCTTTCTTTAAATGTGAGTGATGATCTAGTTATTTATTTTCTAAATCAGAAAGCTAGAAAATTTACGATTTCAGGAATATACAATACTGGTCTTATTGATTTTGACGAGGTTGTGGTAATGTGCGATATTCGTCATGTTCAGAAACTAAATAAATGGTCTAATAACCAATTTGGTAGTTATGACATTATGATTAATGATTTTAATAGAATTGATGAATTAACACATGATATAAATGGATATATTAATCAAGATTTAATTGCTCATAGTATAAAACAAAGAAGTAGTTTATTTGATTGGTTAAATTTACAAGATATGAATAGCCGTATTATCATTATACTTATGTTAATTGTGGGTTGCATTAATATAATTACAGCACTTGTTATACTTGTTTTAGAAAGAGTAAAACTCATTGGTTTACTGAAGATTATAGGCATGACAAGTAAGGATATATACGCTGTTTTTTTGTATCAAGCTACATATTTAGTTCTACAAGGAGTTGTTATTGGTAATATAGTTGGTTTAACGATTGCTTTTCTGCAAAAGCAGTTTAATTTGATAAAATTAAATCCTGATACTTATTATTTAGATTCAATTCCTATTCATTTCGATTTCTTTACAATTGTTTTTTTAAATTTCTTGATTATAACTGTTTGCTGTCTTAGTTTATTATTACCCTCTTTAATTATTGCAAAAATCAAACCTTTAAAATCAATTGATTTTCATTAGATTTGCGGACAAATGAGATACTACAATCATATTTTAGAAACAGTAGGGGAGACACCATTAATAAAACTTAGCAAAGTAATTGATGATATACCTGCTTTAGTTTTAGCAAAAGTTGAATATTTTAATCCAGGGAACTCCATAAAAGATCGTATTGGAATTAAAATGATTCAGGATGCTGAAGATGCAGGGATTTTAAAGCCTGGAGGAACTGTAATAGAAGGAACATCAGGAAATACTGGAATGGGATTGGCGTTAACATGTATTCATAGAGGTTATAAATTGATATGCACATTACCAGACAAGCAATCGAAAGAGAAAATTGATATTTTAAAGGCGGTAGGGGCGGAAGTTGTGATAACCCCTACTAATGTTGAGCCTGATCATCCTGACTCTTATTATTCCGTTGCCAAAAGACTGAGTGAAGAAATACCAAATTCTTTTTACCCAAACCAATATGATAATACGTCTAATGCAAAAGCGCATTATGAAGGAACTGGTCCTGAGATTTGGGATCAAACAGAAGGGAAGATTACCCATTTAATTGTGGGAGTTGGAACTGGAGGAACTATATCCGGTACAGGAAAGTTTTTAAAGGAGATGAATCCAGATATAAAGATATGGGGAGTTGATTCTTATGGATCTGTTTTTAAGAAATATCATGAAACGGGAATTTTTGATAAGAAAGAAATATATCCTTACCTGTTAGAGGGAATTGGAGAAGATATCCTTCCAGAAAACGTAGATTTTGAGTTAATTGATCACTTTGAAAAAGTTAGTGATAAGGATGGAGCTTTATTTACTAGAAGATTGGCAAGAGAAGAGGGTATTTTAGCTGGATATTCATCAGGAGGAGCTTTAGCAGGCCTACATCAATTAAAGAGTCATCTTACAAAAGATGATGTAGTAGTTGTTATCTTCCATGATCATGGAAGTAGATATGTTGGCAAGATATTTAATGATGAATGGATGAAAAAAAACAAACTTCTCTAGTTAGTCTTAATTTTAGTAATTGTTGAAAAATCTTTTTATTTTTTTGTTTTGCTTTCTTTAAGTAATTAACTTTTGTTTAATTTTACTTTTAGTATAATTTAAACTACCATTTTAATGTATTTGATATTTGATACGGAAACCACAGGTCTCCCAAAAAATTTTAATGCACCATTGACTGACTTTGATAATTGGCCAAGATTGGTTCAGTTAGCATGGCAGATACATGATTATGACGGTAAATTTCACTCTTCAGCTAGTTTTATTATAAAACCTGAAGGATTTAATATACCTTACAATGCAGAGAAGATACATGGAATATCTACAAAAAGAGCAAATAAAGAAGGAAGAAAACTAAATGATGTCTTACAGGATTTTATTCAGGCAATTAATCTTGTAGATTTTGTAGTAGGACATAATATATCATTTGATAAAAATATTGTTGGTTGTGAACTTCTTAGAAATCAAATTCAAGATTGTATTCAAGCTAAAGACTCTATAGATACAAAGGAAGATGCGACTAATTTTTGCAAGATACCTGGGGGTAGAGGTGGAAAGTTTAAGTGGCCAAATTTAACAGAGCTTCACGAAAAACTATTTAATGAACCATTTGATGATGCTCATGACGCAACAGCAGATGTTGCAGCTACAGCTAGATGTTTCTTGGAACTTATTAGAATTGAGATAATACCATTTGAAAAAGCAGGATTGGATTTAAAAAAATTTAAAAATTTCCAAAAGCTAAACCCTAAGCCTTTCAAATCAGTTATCTCGAATATTGATAGAGATAAAAAAAGCGAAGATAAAGAGCTTCAATTAGACGAAAAAGAGGTTTCTGCTATAATTTCTCAAGATAAAACTCAAGCCCTTCCATTCTCTCATTTACATGTTCACTCTCAGTACTCTGTTTTACAGGCTAATGGAAAAATTGATGAAATGATTGATAAAGCTGTAGAGTACAAGATGCCAGCCATTGGTTTATCAGATCACTGTAATATGTTTGGAGCGTTTAAATTTGTAGACAAGATTATGTCTCATCCAATTAATGAAGGTTTAGATATAAGTAATTTAAGGCTAAAACCTATTATTGGTTGCGAACTAAACATTTGTAGTAATCATAAAGATAGGTCTCAACAAGATAATGGTAGCCAACAACCTTTTTTTGCTTTAAATAGAAATGGATATTCTAATCTATCCAAGCTAAGCTCGTTAAGCTACATTGATGGCTTTTATTATGTTCCAAGAGTTGATAAGGAGTTAATTCTTCAGTATAAAGAAGATTTAATAGTTTTAAGTGGTAGCATGTACGGTTCAGTTCCTAATCTAATACTAAATGTTGGAGAACGTCAAGCAGAAGAAGAGTTTAAGTGGTGGGTAGATCATTTTGGATCTAATTTTTATGTAGAAATAAATAAACATGGACTTGAAGAAGAGGATTATGTAAACAACGTACTTATTGATTTAGCAAAAAAATATGATGTAAAAATGATTGCTTCAAATAATGTTTATTATGCTAATCAATCTGACGCAAATAGTCACGATATCTTATTATGCGTTAAAGACAATAAGCTGCAAAAGACCCCAATAGGAAAAGGAGCAGGTTATCGCTATGGATTCCCAAATGACCAATTTTATTTCAAATCATCATTAGAAATGAATCATTTGTTTCAAGATATGTCAGAATGTATATCAAATTTACAAAGCTTGATTGATAAGGTTGAGCCATATAAACTTTCTCGAGATGTATTATTACCTAAGTTTTCAATACCATCTGATTTTCAAAAAAAGAATCAGTCAAGCATTGAAGGTGAGAATGCGTACTTATCCTACTTAACCTTTGAGGGAGCGAAAAAAAGATACAATGAAATAACAAACTCATTAAAAGAGAGAATTGATTTTGAGCTTCAAGTGATTCAGAAATCTGGATATCCAGGATATTTTTTGATTGTTCAAGATTTTATTAGTCAAGCAAGAAAAATGAATGTTGCTGTTGGTCCAGGAAGAGGTTCTGCAGCAGGATCCGTTGTTGCTTATTGTATTGGAATAACAAATGTAGACCCTTTAAAATACAATCTACTTTTTGAGAGATTTCTTAATCCTGATAGAGTATCTCTTCCTGATATAGATATTGATTTTGACGATGAGGGTAGAGGTAGAGTTATAGATTGGGTTGTAAACAAATATGGTAAGGAAAAAGTTGCACAGATTATAACTTATGGAACAATGGCAGCAAAATCTTCTATTAGAGATACTGCAAGAGTGTTAGATTTGCCATTATCAGAGGCAGATACTCTTGCAAAATCTATGCCAGATGGAATTAAATTAAGCAAGCTTATTAAAATCGATAAAAAAGATTTAAAAGATTATGTTTCTTCTGATAATATTGTTAAAGCAAAAAATATCTTACAAGTTGCTGAAGGAAAAGATTTACCATCACAAACAATTAACTACGCATCGGACATAGAAGGATCTATACGTAATGTAGGAACTCATGCGTGTGGAGTTATAATTACTCCTGAAAAATTAATTGACCTTATTCCAATGACAGTATCAAAAGATACTGACTTACTAGTAACACAATTTGATAATAGTGTTGTTGATCATGCTGGACTTTTGAAAATGGATTTTCTTGGATTAAAGAACCTGACAATCATTAAAGATTGCGTGAAGATTATATCAAAAATCCATAACAAATCTATTGATATAGACACAATACCATTAGATGATCAAAAAACGTTTGATCTGTTTCAAAAAGGAGAGACTAAGGGAATTTTTCAGTTTGCTTCTGATGGCATGCGCTCTCATTTAAAGGATTTAAAACCTGATAAATTTGATGACTTGATTGCTATGAATGCATTATATCGGCCAGGACCTATGCAATACATTCCTAATTATGTAGCTAGAAAGCATGGCGTTGAGAAGATAGAATATGATTTACCAGAAATGGAAGAGTTTTTAAAAGATACTTATGGAATTACTGTATATCAGGAGCAGGTAATGCAGCTTTCTCAAAAATTAGCCGGATTTACAAGAGGCGAAGCCGATAGTTTAAGAAAAGCTATGGGGAAAAAGATAAAACATATTATTGACAAGCTAAAACCTAAATTCATTGATGGATGCTCAAATAATGGTTTTGATAGCTCAATTACTGAGAAAATATGGAATGATTGGGAAAAGTTTGCCGAATATGCTTTTAATAAATCACATTCTACTTGTTATGCTCTTATAGCATATCAAACAGCTTATCTAAAGGCTAATTATCCTGCAGAATTAATGGCTTCTCTTCTGACAAATCACATGAGAGACATCAAAGATATAACACTGTACATGGAAGAGGCTAGAAGAATGAATATTAAGGTACTTGGACCTGATGTAAATGAAAGTTTTTATGAGTTTGCTGTAAATACAAAAGGAGAGGTTCGCTTTGGGTTAGGTGCAGTTAAAGGAGTTGGTAAATCTGCAGTTGAAACAATTGTAAATGAGAGAAAGCAGAACGGTTCTTATAAAGGTTTTGATGATTTTGTACAAAGAGTTGATCTTCGTTCAGCTAATAAAACAACACTTGAAAGCATTGCTTATTCTGGAGGATTTGATTCATTTAAAATATTTAGATCACAATATTTTGCTATAGAAAATGATCAAACTTATATCGAAAAAATGATAAAGTTTGGAAAGAAAGTACAGGATAGAAAGAAGTCCAAACAAGTTGATATTTTTGAAGGAATTGCTGAGAGTCAAGTTCAAGCCCCAGAACCACCAAGTGTTCCTAAATGGAAGCCTATGACTCTCCTTTCGCACGAAAAAGCGGTTGTTGGTATTTATATCAGCGGTCATCCACTTGACGATTATAAAATCGAAATTGATAACTTTTGTAACGCTAACCTTGCTCAATTAGATGATCTTGAAAAGATTAAGAATAAAGAATTGCGATTTGCAGCTGTGGTTGTCGATTTTGAAGAAAAAGAGACTAAAACAGGAAGAAAGTACGGAGTTCTTCTAGTTGAAGATTATTATAATGTTCAAAGATTCTTTCTTTTCGGAGAAGACTATGCCAAGTTTAAATCTCACTTAAATCTAGACTGGATACTTTACATTAAAGGAAGAGTACAGAAAAGATATAAGAGTGATAGATTAGAGTTTAAAATTTCTTCAATAGAGATGCTTTCAGAGGTTATGAATGCTAATGTTAGAGATGCAATTTTGCAGCTTGACGTTAGTGATCTGACCGAGGAGTTAATGCAAGATGTTTTAGATTTAATAGATAAAAACAAAGGAAAACATGGATTAATCGTTAATCTGTTAGATAAAAAAAATAAGTATGATGTAAATCTTTTAGCAAGAAAAACAAAAGTTGATTTAACAAAAGATTTCTTTAACAAGGTTAAGTTATTAAACAAAGTAAACATTAAAATAAATTCATAAGTTTGTATAAAAAATATAATTATGTCATTAGAAATAACAGATGGAAATTTTAAAGAACTAGTGCTTGAATCAGATAAGCCAGTATTGGTAGACTTCTGGGCTACTTGGTGCGGACCGTGTAGAACAATTGCTCCAGTTGTTGATGAGATTTCAGATGAACTCGATGGTAAGGCAATTGTTGGTAAAGTAAATGTTGACGACAACTCTGAAACCCCAGTAGAGTATGGTATAAGAAGTATTCCTACTCTTTTAATTTTTAAAAATGGAGAAGCAGTAGATAGAATAGTAGGGGTAATACCAAAAGAGCAGATTATTGACAAGTTAAATCAGCATATGTAATAGGTTCAAAAGAATCTAAATTTCTTATGCGATTTGAAAACCTAGACTCACTTGAAAGCCTTTCTTTATTTGCCAAGCAAGTTGTAGACGGTTTTATTATCGGTATACATAAAAGTCCTTATCATGGTTTTTCTGTTGAGTTTTCTGAACATAGACTTTACAATAAAGGTGAATCTACAAGAAATATAGATTGGAAGTTATTTGGTAGAACAGATAAACTTTTTGTTAAACGATATGAAGAAGAGACTAATTTAAGATGTCAGTTAGTAATCGATACATCATATTCGATGTACTACCCTAACTTTAAAAACCCAACTCTTAAGAATCCAAACAAGATCCTTTTTTCTATTTATGCTTCAGCTGCTTTAATGAACTTATTAAGAAGGCAAAAGGATGCAGTTGGATTAAGTTTACATAATGAAAAATTAAACGTTCACTTACCTGCCAAAACAACAAGTCGGCATCATCAATTGATACATCATGAGTTAACCAAGTTACTTTCTATAGATGTTTTTTCTGATAAAAAAGACAGTAGTTTTTGCACCAACATACATCAGATTGCAGATCAAACACATGCTAGATCACTAATCATATTATTTACTGATTTATTATCAGAAGATTCATTAGAGGATATATTTATTTCATTAAATCATTTACGTTATAAAAAACATGAGGTAATACTTTTTCATTTATCCGAACCAATCACTGAGCACGATTTGATTTTTGAAAATAGACCATATAAATTTATAGATATTGAGACTTCGGAGGAATTAAAGCTAAATCCTAATGATATTAAGGATCATTATAAAAATATGTCAGATAAATTTATGAAAGAAGTAAGATTAAGATGCCTAAAATATAAGATTGATCTTGTTGAGATTGACATTAATAAGGGATTTGAGCAGATTCTCGCCTCATATTTAGTTAAAAGAGAGAAATTTGTTTTTTAAATTAAAAAATCTTTTAATTTTGCAGCAACTTTCTAAGTTACGGTCTGGTAGTTCAGCTGGTTAGAATACATGCCTGTCACGCATGGGGTCGCGGGTTCGAGTCCCGTCCAGACCGCAAATGAAAGAACTAAACCCTTGTAATTCAAAAGATTACAGGGGTTTTTAATTATAGAAAATAATTCTTAAGTTTGAAGAAACAATAGATTAACAATGAAAAAACTACTACTTATAAAAACAGTCTTTTCATGAAAAGAATAACATTAGAAGTTTTTGCTGAAACATTAGTTGGTACATCATTTGGAGTTATAGGCTCTATTTTTTTCAATTTTAGTAATCTATCTATTTTTATAACAGCTATAATTAGTGGATTAATAGGCAAGTTATTAATCTCAAAATTATTCAGTCTGATTGAGAGTAAAATTAATGCTGCTAAAAAGAAAAAAGTAAAAAAACATTCGAAAGTATTATCTTTTCAGCTACCAGAGATTTGAAAGGAGCAAAAAACAATAACTTCTAGATTAATT
>MDTE01153045.1_pt1 | contig 18312 bp, 15 predicted proteins | sample 811231 | NCBI WGS metagenome assembly MDTE01 (sample SAMN05326651, study PRJNA326480) | marine metagenome | isolation source: seawater | place: Indian Ocean: Red Sea | collected 2010 | reverse complement strand
CACCAACAATCCCGAAGAACACGTTGCCCATCGCCTGGGCTTCGCCAATCATCTTCGACATCGCCTCGATGTCGATTCGCTCCTGTTTGGCCGAAACGTCCACCCAACAGCCCTGGCAACGCAGGTTGCAACTGTTGATGATCGAAACGTAAAGGAAGGGAGGAAAAAACTCGCCCCGCTTCAGGCGACTCCGGTACTTGAGCACCGATCGGACTCCGCCGACACCCATGATCCGGAAGAACTTCCAGGCCAATCGCTTGTCGGTCTCCAGCAGGAACCGTTTGGCCATCTTCAGATACATTGGGTCTCACTCGGAAAAAACTTCTTCGGTGCCCTCGATCGTAACGCCCCGCGATACGAAACTCGACCGTCCAACCTCTCCTAACCCACCCGCTCCAGCTATACTCAGCCTGTTCTTTCCTTCTCCCGCAAGATGGCGTCCCTTTCATGGCATCAGCCAAGACCCCCGACCCGGTCAACCGACGCGATTTCGCACGTACGATTGCCGCCGCCACGGCCGCCACGGCCGCCACGGCCCTCGAAACCAACGCGGCAGATGCCCCTCAAAAGACTCCACAAAAATCGGACGACGAGACAACAGCCAATCCGGCCCCTCCGCCACCGGCCGTCCTGGTGCTAGAAATCATCCGCCAGCAGTATCCCGACAAACGGCTCGACGACCAGGATGTCCTGCAGGGGATCTACAACGACATCCGAGGCGACATAGCCCGCTCCGGACGCCTCAGTAGCTTTCCACTCCAGAACGCCGATGAACCCGGGTTCCTTTTCGCGGCGCTCGACTCCGACCACTGATCTCCTTTCGCTCCGTCCAACTCGATCACCGACCCACAATGCCCATCAAAGACAAGACCGCCTTCGCCCCGGTCCGGGAACTGGCCGCCGGTCTACGCCGGGGCGACTTCACGTCGTTGGAACTCACCGAGTTTTTTCTCGACCGACTGGAGCATCTCGGCCCGAAATACAACGCCGTGGCGACGGTCACCGGTGACCTGGCTCGACAGGAAGCTCGAAAGGCCGACACCGAACTGGCAGCCGGCCGTGACCGCGGCCCCCTGCACGGCATCCCCTACGGGGTCAAGGACCTGCTGGCCACCCAGGGCATCCCCACGAGTTGGGGAGCTGCCCCCATGAAGGACCGCATCATCGACAAGGATGCCACGGTGATCCTCAAGCTGCGCCAAGCGGGTGCCGTCCTGGTGGCCAAACTGGCGATGGTCGAAATCGCCGGCGGACTGGGCTACAAGCAATCCAATGCGAGTTACACCGGAGCGGGCTTGAACCCCTGGGACACCAATCGTTGGGCCGGCGGATCCTCCAGCGGCCCCGGATCAGCCGTCGGTGCTGGCCTGGTGCCCTTTGCCATCGGCAGCGAAACCTGGGGTTCGATCATGACACCAGCCGGGTTCTGTGGGATCACCGGCCTGAGGCCGACCTACGGTCGAGTCAGCCGGCACGGGGCGATGGCCCTGTCCTGGACGATGGACAAACTGGGGCCGATGGGCCGCACGGCCGATGACTGTGGCCTCGTACTGGCAGCGATTGCCGGCCGCGACGACCAGGACGCCACCAGTGTCGACAGGCCCTTCGAGTGGTCCGGTCCCAAGGACCTGGAGACCAAGCCAAAGCTGGCCATCGTGGCCGGCTGCGACCAGCACGTGCAGAAAGCCGTCAGAAAGAATTTCCGCAAGTCGCTGGACCAACTCGAGGATTTCTGTGAGATCGGCGAAGTCACCCTGCCCGACCTGCCCTACGAGGATGTGGCTGGAACACTGATCGCATGCGAGATGGCCGCGGCATTCGAGGGCCTGGTTTCCAGCGGAGACGTCTGGCAATTGACGGCCCCGGAAGATCGCTGGGGAGGTCACGCGGCGATGATGATTCCGGCCAGGGACTACATCAATGCCATGAGAATCCGGCCGAAAATCCAGTCCACTCTCAATGGACTCTTCGAGGGAATCCACGCGATGGTCACGCCCACGCTGGCCACCGTCGCCTATCCCAACGACCGGTCTTTCACTGACTACCGCCGGGGACACCATGCCAGCCGAATCGGTGGAGCGGGCAACGCCGCTGGAATTCCCGGCATCAGTGTTCCCAATGGGTTCGGAGAGGACCATCTGCCCACCGGTCTGCAACTGGTCGGCCCGGCCTGGAGCGAGATGACCCTGCTGGGAATTGCGGCGAAATACCAGCACTCGACCCGCTGGCACAAGAAGCACCCCGACGTCTAAAACCACTCGCACCACCACATCCGTCGGGACACCTCGATGAACGCGCCGGTCGTTGCCATTGCCTCCAAGAATGGCCTCGAGGCAACTCGGTTGGCCTTCGAGCAAATGCGAGACGGCGTCGACACGCTCGAAGCCGTTGTCGCCGGGGTCGGACTGGTCGAGGATGACCCGAACGAGACGTCAGTCGGATTGGGTGGATTGCCCAACGAGAACGGCGAGGTTGAACTCGATGCCGCCGTGATGCACGGTCCCACTCACGCCGCCGGCGGAGTGGCCGCGTTGCGTGGAGTCCGCCAGGCCGCCCGCGTCGCTCTCCAGGTGTTGCGCCGCTCCGACCACGTGCTGCTCACAGGAGATGGTGCCTGCGAATTCGCTCGTGCCCACGGATTCGTCTCCGAGGACCTCCTCACCGAGAAGGCTCGACGCATCTGGCTGCACTGGCGGGAAACGCTCTCGGACCGCCAGGACTGGTTGCCTCCAGCCGATGACCAACTGCACCCGGACGTGCTCGAGTTCTTCAAGATCAGGCCCCGGACACCCACAGGAGACTCCGGGGAGACAACCACAGCGGATGTCGGTCGGTTTGGCCCCGATTACCACCGCCCCACCGGGACGATTCACTGTGCTGGCCGCAATGCCGCCGGTGACATGTCCTGTACCACCTCCACCAGCGGCATGGCATTCAAACGCCCGGGCCGGGTCGGCGATTCACCGATCATCGGAGCCGGGCTGTATGTCGACAACCAGGTCGGTTCGTGCGGCAGCACCGGACGTGGCGAGGCCAACCTCACCAACCTCGGCAGTTATGCCGTTGTCCAGTTGATGCAGGCCGGCCGATCGCCGCAAGACGCCGCCGGTGAGGTCCTCGAACGGATCATTGCACACACTCCAGCACGATTGCTCGATGAACATGGCCGCCCCACCTACAACCTGACCTACTACGCCCTCGCCGCCGACGGACGCCACGCCGGGGTCACCCTCTGGGGACCAACGCCGTACGCGGTAACCGACGACCAGGGCACCCGACTGGTCGACTGCCAGTCACTTTTCACTCGAAACGAGCCTCCCCAATGACCATCTCCGTCCAGGCCCGCCGCTACGACACCTCCGAACCCGTCTCGATAGAGATCGCCGACGGAACGATCACGCGGATCGTTCCCGCCTGGCCGGCCGGACCAGCCGATGACTGGCCGCTGGTGGCCCCGGCCTTCTTCGATCTGCAGATCAACGGACACGGTGGCACCTGGTTCTCCAGCGACAGCCTGACCGCCGACGATGTGATCCGCACCCTGGAACCGCACTTTGCGTTCGGCATCACCCGACTGTGTCCCACGCTGATCACCGCCTCATTCGAGGCCCTCTCCGCGGGTTTTGCGGCCATTGACGAAGCCTGCCGTCGTCACGAGTGGGTTGAAGCAATGGTTCCGGGCTGCCACCTGGAAGGACCCTACATTTCACCTGTCGATGGACCACGAGGGGCTCACCCCCTGGAACACGTCCGCGGCGCCGACTACGACGAATTCAGCCGGTTGCAGGAAACGGCCGGAGGACGGATCCGGTTGGTGACACTGGCGGCCGAGGCTGACGGGGCTGTTGAGTTCATCCAGCGGGTCACCGACGACGGTGTCATTGTGGCGATCGGACACACCGCGGCCGAACCCGAACAGGTTGCCGCGGCGGTCGACGCCGGCGCGCGCCTGAGCACCCACCTGGGAAACGGAGCCCACGGCACCATACGACGACATCCCAATTACATCTGGGAACAACTGGCCGATCCCCGCTTGTGGGCCAGCATCATCACCGACGGGCATCATCTGCCCGAAAGCGTGATTCGAACAATCCTGCAAACCAAGTCTGCCCAGCGAACGATCATCACCTGCGACGCGGCCGGCCTGGCCGGCTGTCCACCTGGCGTGTACGACGAGGGATCAATGCAGGTGGAAATTCTGGAGGATGGCCGAATCGTGCTCGCCGGACAAAACCAACTGCTGGCCGGAAGCAGCCTGCAAACCGACACCTGCGTCGCACACGCCATTTCCGCCACCGGCGTGTCACGGCGAGAGGCATTTGACATGGCCGGACTCAACCCGGCCCGTTTGCTCAACTTCGAGACGATCGAACTCAAGCCGGGCTCCCGGGCCGATCTCGTGTTTTTTCACCACGATGGCCCCGGGCATCCGCTGAAAATCACTGCCACGCTGTTCCAGGGGGCTGTCCGCTTCGGCACGCTGCCCGGATGAAGACATCCCCGGTTGATCACCACACGGAGACCGGTTTCACTCAATTGCCAAGCCCAACGATTGCGGTAATAATCGGCACCGTGGGGCACGGGCCAATGCTACACGTGAACGCCTAGCCACCGACTTGGGTGTCACACCTGCTCTCATTTCGAATTCTCATCCAAGCGACCCCATCTGCGACATGGCTGCCCTGAGTTTCACCGAGTTAACCAGACAACTCGTCCGCCTCCGACTCGTCGATGCTGACGAACTTCAGCAGTGCCTCGACAGCTTGGCGAAGACGTTGCAGACAAACGACGGTCTGCTGGACGCCCTGGAGCGTCGCAACCTGCTCACGACCTACCAGGTCAACAAACTCCGAAAGAACGAGACCTCCGGCCTGGTTCTGGGCAACGCGAAGCTGCTGTATCGCAACGGATCGGGCAGCTTTGCCCGTGTCTTCCGTGCCGTCGAACTCGACTCCGGCAAAATGATCGGAGTCAAGGTCCTCAGGCAACGCTGGGTCGAGGACGCCGAGGCACTCTCACAATTCCATCGCGAAGCCGAATTGCTCAAGGCGCTGAAGCACCCCAACATCGTGCCCATCTACGAGATCGGGGCCGAAGACGACATTCACTATTTCACAATGGAGTTCATCGTCGGTGGCAGCCTCTCAGACATGATCAAGATCCGCGGCGCCGTGTCACCAGTCGACGCCACACGGATCGCCCTGGATCTTGCCGAGGGACTCAAGTACGCGAATTCCAAGGGGATTTCCCACCGGGATCTCAAGAAGTCCAACGTGCTGCTGACAACCGACGGAGTGGCCAAGCTGGTCGATTTCGGGCTGGGCGCCGATGAAGCCCTGCAACCGGGCGGGAAAAAGAAGCGGGCCCCGAGATCTGTGGATTACGCCACCCTGGAGGACAACACCGGCGCGTCGCCCAACGACCCCCGCAGTGACCTCTATTTCCTGGGCACCATCTACTACGAACTCCTGGCGGGACAACCAGCCTACGCCCACGGAAAGACCCGGGAAGATCGACAACAGTTCAGCCGGCACAGGAATGTCAAGCCAGTCAACACTGTCAAACCGGAGTTGCCCTCTTTCGTCGTCGAGGCTGTCAATCGACTGATGCACCTCAGTCCTGAATCCCGACACCAGACACCCGGCGAGGCCGCCAACGAACTGCGACGTGTAATCGAAAAACTCGAAGGCGGATCACCAGGCCGGGACAAGCTCAATCAACCCGGGGCACCGGCGGAGGCGGCCGAGGCTATCGAGCCCACGCTGATGTTCGTCGAAAGTCGGCCCAAACAGCAGGAACTGCTGCGAGAGTTCTTCACCAGCCGTGGATTCCGGGTGCTGTTGCTGGGTGACCTGCAGAGATCACTCAACCGGATCGAGTCCTCACCACCGGATTGCGTGATCCTGATGGGCGCATCAATCGGCCGGGAGATTCTCACCGGCTTCACCGAATCGATTCGCCGGGCACAGGGACGACCTGTCGCACAAATCGCCGTGCTCTCCAAAGACCAGACCGCCTGGCAACGACGCATGGAACTCAACGCCACCGAGACGGCCCGGGTGTTGGGCCCTCCACTGGTGATTGGCGACCTGCACCGGGAAATCAGGGCCGCCCTGGCCGCTTGTGGAGCAGCGGGCCAGTGAGCCATAGGCAGGACAAGCCGGTTCTCCGGTTCGGTATCCTGGGAACGGCGAGAATCGCCGAGAAGGTCGCCGCGGCGATCCATGCCGCAGATGGGGCCAGTCTGGATGTGATTGGCAGCCGTGACGCGGACCGGGCACGCGAATGGGCACAAGGTCACCAGGTGCCTCGCAGTGTCGGGGACTACCGGCGAGTGATCGACGATCCCGAGATTGACGCCGTCTACATTCCGCTGCCCAACTCCATGCACCATGCCTGGACTTTGGCCGCTGCAGAAGCCGGAAAACACGTCCTGTGTGAAAAACCCCTGGGGATCGACGCACAGCAAGCCCGGGACATGGCCGCCGCCTGCCGGGAACACCAGGTTCAACTGATGGACGGGGTCATGTGGGTCCATCACCCACGAACGATCGCCATGAAGGAACAGATCACCAGCGGAACTCTCGGTGAACTCAGACGAGTGACCTCCGCATTCACGTTCCGATTCGATGAGATTCCCGACTACGACATCCGGCTGGACCCCGACACGGGTGGAGGCTCGCTGGGAGACCTCGGCTGGTACTGCTGCCGTGCGACCCTCTGGGCGTTCGACGACCTGCCCACTCGAGTCTTCGCCACGGCACGCATGTTCCGGGACGTCGACATGAACCTCTCGGCGTTGCTGTGGTACGACAACCAGAGGATGGCCTCGTTTGACTGCGGATTTGACACCGAGTTGAGAAAATGGTTTGAAGTGGCCGGAACCCGTGCGTCACTCGTTTGTGACGATTTCCTCAGTCCCTGGGACGTGAACCAACCCAGGTTCTGGGTTCACAACCGGAACGGGCTGCAGGGAAAACATCTCGCACCCACGCCGATCCAGGAGGTCGTGATGATCGAGAACTTCGCGCAGGCCGTCGTATCCGGGGAAATTCGAGAGGACTGGATCGATGACGCGGTGGCCACCCAGACAATGTGCGATGCCCTGGCTCGATCCGCTCGAATCGAACAAGTGGTCGAGTTGGACCGCTGAGTCTGGCACAGCCCTTCCAGTCACAAGCGGGCATGCCTTGCAAGCCCTCCCGCCCGCGCTATAATCGACACCGCCCACGGCGGCGAGTCAGCGGGAGTAGCTCAGTGGTAGAGCACCACGTTGCCAACGTGGATGTCGCGGGTTCGAATCCCGTCTCCCGCTCTCAGCTTTTCTTCGATGGACAACCGAGATGATTTTCGACGACGAAACTGCTGCCGGCACCGACGACCACAACGATGACGACACCGAACCGGTGGAGTCGTCAGAGGGTGAGCCGGTCGCCGAGACGACCGAGCCAGAATCCGACGACTCCCAGGACGACTCCGGAGACGACGTCCAACTCAGGGACGACGGTTCAGTGCAAATGGCACTCGATGTCGAAATCACCTCGTCGGGCCCCTGCCTCAGGCATGTCGTCGTGCGGGTGCCGCGCGGTGATATCGACGCGATGCACGACCTGGCTGTTGGAGAACTTGTCGACACGGCCGAGGTGCCCGGTTTTCGCAAGGGCCACGTGCCAACGGGGCTGATCGCCAAGAGATTCCGGCGAGAACTCTCTGACGAGGTCAAGCAAAAGGTGCTTGTCGGAAGCCTCGAGCAACTCGCCGAAGATCACGATCTGCAACCCATCAACGAGCCCAATCTTGACGTCGACATGATCGAAATCCCCGAGGAGGGCGACTTCGAGTACGAATTCGACGTGGAGGTGCGGCCGGAATTTGACCTGCCCGACTACAAGGGGCTGACGATCGACCGTCCGGTTCGCGAAGTGTCCGACGAGGATGTCGACAGTTACCTCGACCAGTTCCTGCTGCAGTATTCGCACTTCCACGATCACGACGGCACGGCCGAGGCGGGCGACTCGATCGTCGCCAACCTCGAGTTCGCTCATGGCGGCGAGGTTGTCCGGACCATCGAGGAGGCCATGCTGGAACTCCGACCAGTCCTGCGGTTCCAGGACGCCGAACTCGAGGGGTTCGACGAATTGATGGCCGGGGTCGCCGCGGGAGAGGATCGCAACACAGAAATCACCGTTGCGGCCGAAGCCGACAATGTTGCCATGCGGGGCGAAACGCTGGCCCTGAGCCTCGCCGTCACCGCCGTCAAGAAACCCCACCTGCCCGATCTCGACGATGAATTCTTCGATCGGCTGGGAGTCGAAAACGAGGAGGCCCTCAAGGACGCCCTCAGGGACACGCTCGAACGGCAAGCCGAGTTCGGACAACGCCAGGACACGCGTTCCCAGGTGCTCGAACGTATTACCGAAAGCGCCGACTGGGACCTTCCCGAAGAACTCGTCAGCAAGCAGACAGACAACGCGCTGAGACGAGAGATCCTGGAAATGCAGCAGGCCGGATTCACTCCCCAGGAGATCCAGGCTCGCGAAAACGAGATCCGACAACACGCGATCTCGACCACCCGCCAGGCCATCAAGGAACACTTCGTTCTCGACCGGATCGCCGAGGAAGAAAACATCGAGGTCGCTGGACAGGACCTCGATGTCGAAATCCAGATGATGGCCATGCAGGCCGGCGAGAATCCCAGGCGACTCCGCGCACGATTGATCAAGAGCGGAATGATTGAAAACCTCGAGGCACAGGTTCGGGAACGGAAGGCGATCGAGGTCATCCTCGACAACGCCGAGTTCAACGATGTGCCGGGCGAACCCCTGGTGAAAGCACCCGTTGCCACACTCGATCAATCCGTGTGTCGTTCCCCATCAGACGTCGCAACCGTACCCGGAGACGGCGACGATGGTGACAAGCCCGCCGACGACGAGCCGGTGAGTGAAGATGTCGTCGAAGACCAGGCGGATGATGAGGCCGCAACGGATGATGAGGCCGCAACGGATGATGAGGCCGCTGAGAGCGAATAACAACGGTGAACAAACCGGGACGGGTCATCGGGCCTTGACCTGTCCCATCGACATGGCGTATCCAACGCGAGGCACGGAGATCGACGACTCGATCACCGTGTTCCCGCAATCTTGGTGGAACTGACACGGGAGGATCCCGAAGTGTCTTTGCGGAATTCGACACTCGATCACGCGCTACAGGTCTCGACAGGTTCCGGCTACAACCAGGGCCCCGACTACACACGGCAACGGCAGATGACCATTGGGGATCTGCTGCTGGAGAACCGGATCATCTTCCTCGACGGAGTGATCCACGACGGCAGTGCCAACCTCATCGTGATGAAACTGCTGTACCTCCAGAGCGAAAACCGGCACCAGGACATCCACCTGTATGTCAATTCGCCGGGCGGCTCGGTCACCGCCACCATGGCCATCTACGACACCATGCAGTATCTCGACTGCGACGTGGCCACCTACTGCGTCGGCCTGGCCGCCAGTGGTGGAGCCATTCTTGTTGCCGGAGGCAAGAAAGGAAAACGGCACGCCCTGCCACACGCCAAGATGATGATTCATCAACCCTTCGGCGAAGTTGGCGGACAGGTCAGTGACATCGAGATCCAGGCCCGAGAGATTCTCGAGACCCGCGAACAACTCAACCACGTCCTGGCACAGCACACCGGACAACCCCTCGAACGAATTGCCGCCGACACCGATCGAGACTTCTACATGAGTGCCGAAGAGGCCAGGGAGTACGGGTTGGTCGACGAAGTCCTGGCCAAGGAAAAAAGCGAAGAAGACCCGGAGACCAACGACTCCGACAGCTGACACCTCAAAAAGCACCCATTCGACCCATACCACCCATTATGCCCGCCCTCTCAGGCGCCACCATGAACATTCCGATTCCCTACGTCATAGAGCGTCATGGCCGTGAAGAACGGTCCATGGACATCTACAGTCGCCTGTTGAAGGACCGAATCATCATCCTTGGCAGCGGCATCAACGACACGGTCTCCAACAGCATCGTGGCCCAGTTGTTGTTCCTGCAGTTCGACGACGGCGAGTCGGACATCCACATGTACATCAACTCACCCGGTGGATCGATCACCTCTGGCATGGCCATCTACGACACCATGCAATACATCGGGTGTGACGTGGCAACTTACTGCATCGGCCAGGCCTCGAGCATGGGAGCGATCCTGCTGGCAGCCGGCACGGCGGGGAAACGCAATGCCCTGCCCAACAGTCGCATCATGATCCACCAACCACTGGCTGGAATGGAAGGCACGGCCAGTGACCTGGACATCCATGCCCGTGAAGTCCTGAAGGTCAAGCAGCGAATGAACGAAATCCTGCTGACCCACACCGGGCAGACACTGGAACAAATCGAGCAGGACACCGATCGTGACAATTTCATGACGGCTGAAGAGGCTCAGTCCTATGGACTGATCGACAACGTGCTCGAAAAAATCGCCCACCAGGGAATCCCCTCCGGCGGCGACGACTGAAACCACCGTTTCACCATTCTCTTTCACGCTCGGTGCACCCATGGACGGGCCCCCGAGGCGACTATTGCTGCTGCTGGCACTGGCTGCCACAACGTCCGGTTGTGCGACTCCGGTCCGTATCGAGCGGCTTGAAGCGGAACTCCGGGACCAGCAGGATCAACTCGCCACCCAGGCCAGGGCTCTCGAGTCGCTCCAAAACGAACGAGACGCCTTGCGTCATCAACGTGACGAACTGCTTCGCAAGGCCAATTCCATCGTCCGCCCCGAACAGGCTGACCTGCTCGCACGGGTGGAGCAGCTGGCGATCAACCCGTGGCTGACCGGTGGCCGCGATACGGATCGGCAGCCCGGCGACGATGAACTCGTGGTCATGATCCAGCCCCGCGACGGCGATGGCGAGTCGGTCAAGCTGCCGGGCACCTTGCAAATCCGCCTGACCGATCCGGCTGCCCCCGCGGACTCGCGTCAACTCGGCACGTGGGACTTCACGTCCGAAGACTGCCGCAAGCGGTGGCTGGCCAGCATGCTGTCTCGCGGCTTCCTATTCAAGCTGCCCTGGCAAACGCCTCCCACCCACAAACGGTTGTTGCTGCACGCCCGTTTCGACACCACCGACGGTCGTCGCTTCGACGCTGACGCGTTGATCCAGGTTGCTCCTCCCAGCGACCCACCTCCCGGGCCGGTTCAAACTGCGAAAGAATCATCCGACGGCGGTTGAGCCGCCCCTGGCCCCGGGCCACCTCCGGCCAGGCTGCGGGCACGGGCCATGGCCTGATCCCCCTGTTCGCCACGGCCGCACCGTTGGCAAATCACGGCCAACTGTGTCCACGCGAATGGATCCTCGGGATCCAGTTCGGTAACCCGCTGGGCATGCGCCACCGCATCCTCCACCCGTCCCAGCTTTTCCTGGAACACCGCCAGGGCCGAATGCGACAACACGTGATCGGGCTCGTCGGCGACAATCCCATTCAGTTCCTCGACGGCCGACTCGAGATCGCCGCCTTCCTTGAGGGCCATGGCCCGGTCGTATCTCTCGATAATCTCCGACATCGTCTCAATCCCCTTTTTGCATTCTCGCCATCGACTACAACCCGACTCCGCCGATGACCTCTCTGACGCTATGATGCCGACTGAACGTTTCACGTGAAACACCACGGCCCTCTGGACCACGCCAACGAGTCCCTCTCGATTGAACGCATCACACGAATCCTCAGGATCACCTCGGCCAGGCCACGCACGGTCCTGGTGGATCTTCCTGGCTGTGACCACCCTGGTCGCTGCTCTGCTCCGCATGTCGGCACCCTCGCGGATCGCCGTGGAGCACTTCGACGAGGGTGTCTACGCCTCGAACGTCTGGTGCCCTGACGAGGATTACAGTTATCCCGACCGCCATCTCTACGCGCCCCCGGGGCTGCCGCGGGTCATCGAGGAGATCCACCTCTGGTTCCAGGCCTCGGACCTTTCCAGCATCGCCCCCTCGCTGCTGGCGGGCATCCTCCTGGTTCCACTGCTGGGGCTGCTGGCCCGAGACTGGCTGGAAGAACCTGCCGCTCGCGCCGCTGTCCTGCTGGCCGTCTTCAGCGACGTCCACATCCTGTACAGTCGAACCGCCCTGACCGACGTGACCTGGCTCACATGGCTGATCCTCGCCCTGTGGGCATTACACCGGGCCATCCTCTCGGGTCGGCCCACCCTGGTGGTGACCGCCGGGCTGGCAACCGCGGCCGGCTGGTGGACCAAGTACACCGGTTGGCTTCCCCTGGCAATTGCTGTCACCGGAATTGTCGCGGTTCCGGCAACAGGCCGTCGCCCCCATCCAGGATGGACCACGTGGCTCAAACGGCTGGCCGCAATCACCGCAATCACCGCCATCACGATTTCCCCGCTGTTTGTCCTGTTGCAGGACACCGGGGGATACACCGCCGTCACCGACAACCACGCCCGTTATGTCGTTGGGCTGGCCGGCTGGTTCGAGTCGGCCGTTTCCCAGGCCAACCACATGGCGGCTTTCGAGAGCCTGTTGACCGTCGCCGGCGTGGCATTGGCCTGCTGCCTGTCGACAACTCGTCCGGAACGTTTCACGTGGAACGCCATCCGGCCCCGCTTGCCGATGACCGTCGCGGCGGCCGGGCTGGTCGCCATCGCCTCCTTCCCCGCCCTGGTCCTCGCAGCCGCGTTCTCGACACTCAGGGACGCTGTGATCCGGCTGAAGAATCCCTGCTCCGATGAGCAGCAGGCGGGCCGCCCTCTGGCCTGGGCGATGCTAGCTGCCTGGTGGATTTCCATGACACTCGTCACCCCGTTGTACCATCCGTACCCGAGGCTGGTGCTTCCGTGGCTGGTTGCTGGCTGGCTGCTTCTTGGACATCAACTGGCCCAGCGTCGCACGCTCCGCTCGCCTGGCGCCTCGTCCACGAACACCGGTTGGTTTCTGCCTCTTGTCGCTCTCGTCGGTGCGGTGCTGTTGCTGCTCGCCATTCCGTCCCGGTTTGTTTCACGTGGCATCCCCGCCCTGGAACCACGAACCTCGATCGCCCGCCTGGCCGATGACATGGTCGCCGTCGTCACCCGACAGGTTCCCGAGGGCGAGGTGGTCATTCGTGTCTGGGGCGAACCGGCGCTGTTCTTCCAACTCAGCAACCGATCGCCCCGCCGACTGTTGATGCAACCAGCCGGAGGCCTCAAGGTCATTCGCAAGGGGGAACGTCCACCGGAAATCCCGGTGTTCCTGGCCTTCGGTCCTCACGCACTTGATGGCCATGCGGCGCCTCCGGACCTGGTGCAGGACTACAAACTCCAGGAGACATTCCAAGTGACTCCTGGACTGCAGGTCCGCCGCAACCAGCCCCCCGCCCGACGCGACCAGCCCATGACGTTCCACCTCTATCGCTGGCAACTCAACCGCGACGTTTCACGTGAAACGTCTCAGGCCACGCGACGCTCCAGCACGCGGACCACTCGCTGAAACTCGTCGGCGTTGGCAAACGGAATCACGATTCGCCCCGATTGCAGATCCGTCAAGCGGATCTCCACCTTGGAGCCGAACTGCCTCCGGAGGTGATCCTGGAGCTGTGCCAGGTGGTTGCTCAGTTCCGGCGGCTTCTCGGCCGAGCCGGGCTGCACGGCCGGATCGTCCCGATCGACCACCGGCACTTCCAACGGCAGCACTCCCGTCCGAATCGCCTTGGCAGCCGCCTCGGTCCCACGGACCGTCAGCCCTTCCTCCACGATCCGCGCACAAAGCCCCAGTTGGTCGGCTTCCTCCAGGGTCACCAGCGCCCGGGCGTGGCCGGCGGTGATCTTGCGATCGGCCAACGCCTGCTGCACCGGAGCCGACAGGTCCAGCAATCTCAGGATATTGCTCACCGCCGAACGGCTCATGCTCAACCGTCCCGCCAGTTGGTCGATCGTGCTGTCGAATTCGTCCAGGTAACGGCGAAACGCCTCGGCCTGCTCCAACGGGTTGAGATCCTCGCGCTTGAGGTTCTCTTCCATGGCCGTCTCGTACACCTGCTGGTCGGTGTAATGACGAACCTGGCATGGAACCATTTCCAGCCCCGCGGAACGCGCCGCCAGCCAACGCCGCTCACCGGCGATCAGCTGGTAGTGGTCCGCATCGATCGGCCGAACCAGCAAGGGGCTCAACACACCATGCTGGCCAATACTGGCTGACAACTCCTGAAGGGCCTCGGCATCAAAATCCTTGCGAGGCTGATACGGGTTCCTCACCAGGGAGTCGATGGAGATCTCCATCAGATCTCCATCCCCGGCCGATGGCCCCTCGTCACCCGAGTGATCCGGTTGAACCGATTCAACCGGCTCCTCCAACACCACCGAGTTTTCTTCCGACGAGGTCCCGTCAACGTGGTTGGCGACCAGTTCCTCATCGGTCGGCCCGAACTGGGTCAATCCGACCAGTCCGGCCAGGCCGCGACCCAATCGACTCGGACGCGTGCTCGGGAGGGGGGAAGCGGGATCGCTGGACATCGATGACATGACCGAAGCTCCACGAAATTGGGAAGGCGGAGGATTCTAGTTCCCGCCCTGCAAAATCAGCAAGACGGGTTCGTTTTGGTACCCCGTGAAGGCAGGAAGCGTTTCACGTGAAACACTTCCCGTTGACGTCCCAAGGTCCCGCTCCCTAGACTCGCTGCCTGCACCAGACCAGGAGCAACACTCGGGACGTAGCTCAGCCTGGCAGAGCGCCGGCTTTGGGAGCCGGAAGTCGCAGGTTCAAATCCTGTCGTCCCGACTCGACTCAGGCACGCCAACACGAATCGTGGACGCGGCACAACCGCCGCGATCCGGACTGCGTCTCCGCTAGCCAACCAACTCGGGCATCGCCCGGTGGTCGCCGAGCAGGTAGTGAGGACGTCCGGCCAGGTCGGTGAACTGGGCCGTCGCCACGTCAATTCCCAATCGCTGATACAGCGACGCGAAGACCTCTTGGAAATGAACCGGTCGATCGTGCGGATCGTGCCCGTGGCGGGTACTGGAACCGATCACCTGCCCGTGGTTCATTCCACCACCGGCCAGCAATGCTCCAGCAACGTTGGGCCAGTGGTCTCGGCCTGCGTTGCCGTTGATCTTCGGCGTGCGGCCGAATTCGCCCCAGGTGACGACAGCAACGTCGTCAAGCAATCCACTCTCACCCAGTTCGGAGATCATCGTCGACAGCCCGAGGTCGAACAGCGGCAACGCACCACGGGCCTCGTTGAAATTGTCCTTGTGCCAGTCCCAGTTGTAATCGCCGCGCAACATCCGGCCGAACGGCCAACGAGAAAACGCGATGGTCACACAACGGGCACCCGCCTCGATCACTCGCCGGGCCAGGAGGAACTGGTGCAGGTAGGTCTTGCCATTCCGCTCGTTGGGATACTGTTCCTCGAGCCCATACCGTTTCTTGACCGAACGCTCGACCCGGCTGAGATCCAGCGCTTCTGCCAAACGCGGTGACGTCAACACCTCGAAGGCCTGTTTCTGGAACTCGTCGATCCCGTCGCCAATCCCATCAACCTCGACCTGGCGACGAAACCGATCAAAGCTCGACAGCAACTGCTTGCGATTGCCGAGTCGACGCAGGCTCACGCCGTTGAGTCTCAGGTTGCGGCGATCGACCGCGTCCACCTCGAAACCAGCATGAGCCGACCCGAGGAAACCGGGCTGTGTCGGACCGATACGCATGATGAACCGCGCATCGGCATCGGTGGGAACCAGATCGACAGCTGGAGACACACCGGGGACGCGGGGGCCAAATTGCTTGGAGAGCACTGACCCCAGTGACGGCCATCCCCCCTGGGGAAAGCCGGGAATCAGTGGAGAGGCGGGCATCACGTCGTGCGATTCCCAGCCTGTCGAGCACCAGTGGGTATTGTGATCGTTCTGAAAACCATGCAATGAACGCACCAGGGACAACTTGTCGGCAATGCCGGCCAACCCCGGTAACAATTCGCACACCTCCATCCCGGCCACGTTGGTCGCGATCGGACTGAACTCACCACGAATCTCCGGAGGCGCTTCCGGCTTCAGATCATACATGTCCAGGTGAGTCGGACCACCGGGCAGGATCACCATAATCACGCCCTTGATCGGACGATCCGACTTCGACTCGGCTTCGGCTCGCAGGATCTGTGGCAGTGACAGGCCCCCCATCGCCAGGCCGCCAATTTGCAGACAACTGCGACGGGTGATCCCATCACAATATCGCGTCTCGATTCCGGGAATCGTCAGCATTGGCCTTCCTCGGGCGGTTTGACTTCCATCACCATCGGGTTCCCGTTTGCAGGAACCGTCCAAGCACAGCGAACCTATCCCACTTTATCGGAAATCGCAACATCTTCCGACCCGCCGATTCTCCAACAAACACCCGGGTGTATACATATGTACACACCCGGGTGTGGGTATCGACCGTGACATATCGATCAGCAGGCCGGGCCTGGATTCTTGAATCGTCGGTTGCAGTCAGAGTTGGAGGTGATTGAGTCGAGAGCTTGACGTACAATCCATAACACTTCGACCGTCATCCGGGGTTGCTGTTGGCACCCCATCTCATAAAAACCGATACCAGCAACACTCCGTCCATTCCAGAGACAGGGGAGAGAGACAATGAGCCAGGCTCAGCAGAACTCGGACAACTCACGGCGCGACTTCATCAAGGTGGCCGGTGCGGCTGCCCTGGTCGGAGCGACGACCCCAGCGGTTTATGCGGCAGAGAACAACACGATCCAGTTGGCCCTGGTCGGCGCCGGCGGCCGCGGCACGGGTGCGGCGGCCAATGCACTGGCCAGTAAGGTGGGACCAACCCGGTTGGTCGCCATGGCCGACGTCTTCGAAGACCGCCTGGCCAACTCGCACAAGGCCCTGTCCTCAAGATTTCGTGGATCGGTCGACGTTCCTGAAGACCGACAGTTCATTGGCTTTGAAGCCTATCGTGAAGCCATGGACGTTTTGAGCCCCGGTGACGTGGTGATCCTGACCACGCCGGCCGCGTTTCGCTGGGTCCAGTTCAAGTACGCCATCGAAAAGGGACTCAACGTCTTCATGGAGAAGCCGATCAGTGTCGATGGCCCCAGCAGCCGTCGCATGCTGGACCTGGGAGCCGAATCGGTCAAGAAGAACCTCAAGGTCGGCGTCGGCCTGATGTGTCGCCATTGCAAGGCTCGCCAGGAACTGTTCCGTCGCATTCAGGACGGCCAGATTGGTGACATCGTGGAGTTGCGAGCCTACCGCATGGCCGGCCCCACCGGTTCGGCCGCCACCGGCAAGGCTCCCAAGGGATCCTCGGAGTTGCTGTACCAGATCCGGCGTTTTCACGCCTTCCTCTGGCTTTCGGGTGGTGCGGTCAGTGACTTCCTGATTCACAATATCGATGAATGCAGTTGGATGAAGAATGCCTTCCCGGTCCAGGCCGAGGCGTCCGGTGGACGGCATTACCGCGGCAGCGACGTCGACCAGAACTTCGACACCTACTCGATCGAGTACACCTACGCCGACGGCACCAAGCTGCTGGTCAATGGACGCACCATTCCAGGTTGCAACCAGCGATTCGCCAGCTTCGCCCATGGCAGCAAGGGGTCGGCGGTCATCTCCTCTCGCGGACACGCACCCTCGCGAGCCAGGATCTACAAGAGTTGGAACATGACCAAGGAGAACATGACCTGGTCCTTCCCGGGCAGGGAGCCCAACCCCTACCAGGTCGAGTGGGACGACCTGCTGACGGCCATCCGGCGGGACGAACCCTACAACGAGGTCCAGCGTGGTGCCGAGGCCAGCCTGGTCACCGCGATGGGCCGTATGGCAGCCCACACCGGCCAGATCATCACCCGCGACCAGATGCTCAACTGCAAGCACGAGTTTGCACCCAATGTGGCCAGCCTCACACTCGATGGCCCCTCGCCGCTGAAAGCCAATCCGGATGGAACCTACCAGGTTCCAATGCCCGGATTCCTGAAAGACCGAGAATACGGCTCACTGACCTGATGCCAGCCCCGATCGGCCAACTGCCTGGTTTCACACGACGGAGCGTCCTGGCCGGTGTCCTGACCGGCCTCGGCGGCTTCTCGTTGCCCGGCATCCTGCGACTGCGAGCCGAGGCGTCCCGACCGGACGCCACGACGGTTTCTCGCCGGATCATCCTGTTGTGGCAGGATGGCGGTCCGAGCCATCACGAGACCTTCGACCCCAAGCCGCTGGCTCCGTCCGAATACCGCGGCGAATTGGATGCGATCCCAACAGTGCTTCCGGGAATCCAGTTCTGCGAGGTCCTGCCACGGATGTCACAACTGGCCGATCGCTTCAAT
>MDTE01138438.1_pt1 | contig 18313 bp, 19 predicted proteins | sample 811231 | NCBI WGS metagenome assembly MDTE01 (sample SAMN05326651, study PRJNA326480) | marine metagenome | isolation source: seawater | place: Indian Ocean: Red Sea | collected 2010 | reverse complement strand
TTTAATAAAAACACGGTCACCAAGGGGCTTAACAGTGGAGACGCTTAGAGAAACAGCTGCCATGGATGAATGCAGGAGCAAGAACAGGGCGTCGAAACGCCTCAACGGGGAATGAGTTAGCACTCAAAGCCGATGAGTGCCAACTTATTCGTCTAAGTGGCGGGTCGACTACAGTTCATCTGTGCGGTTGACCGAACCCATAGGCCAATTCGCCTTCAGAGTGGTAATGTTGCGCGGCTCTGGAAGGGCATGCTTTTTGCATACCCAATCAAAATTATTAGTTTCTTATGGCTGCTGCTGCTACCGCCTCTGCCGGGACCAAGGGCATTGTTCGTCAGGTGATTGGTCCAGTATTGGATGTGGAATTCCCTGCGGGTAAGCTGCCAAAAATCCTGAATGCCCTCCGTATTGAGGGAAAAAACCCAGCTGGGCAGGATGTGGCTCTTACCGCTGAAGTACAACAACTACTTGGAGACCATCGAGTACGTGCGGTTGCTATGAGCGGCACAGATGGTCTAGTTAGAGGGATGGAAGCCCAAGATACTGGGGCCCCAATCTCTGTTCCAGTAGGTGAAGCTACTCTTGGACGAATTTTCAATGTCCTAGGAGAACCAGTAGATGAGCAAGGTCCTGTTACAACTTCAGATACAGCACCAATTCATAGATCTGCTCCAAAACTTACTGATCTTGAAACCAAGCCGAAGGTCTTTGAGACGGGCATTAAAGTCATAGATCTATTGGCCCCATATAGGCAAGGTGGAAAAGTTGGATTGTTTGGAGGAGCAGGAGTTGGCAAGACCGTTCTTATTCAAGAACTGATAAATAATATTGCGAAAGAACATGGAGGAGTGTCTGTTTTTGGCGGAGTTGGAGAGCGCACCCGTGAGGGCAATGATCTATATGAGGAGTTCAAAGAATCTGGAGTTATTAATCCAGACGATTTAACTAAATCCAAGGTTGCTCTCTGTTTTGGGCAGATGAATGAGCCTCCTGGTGCTCGAATGAGAGTTGGATTGTCTGCATTGACTATGGCTGAACATTTTCGAGATGTTAATAAGCAGGATGTATTGCTTTTTGTAGACAACATTTTTCGATTTGTTCAGGCTGGTTCAGAAGTATCTGCGCTACTTGGAAGGATGCCTTCAGCTGTGGGTTATCAACCAACATTAGGTACTGACGTTGGTGAACTACAGGAGCGCATTACATCAACACTTGAAGGGTCAATTACTTCAATTCAGGCTGTATATGTCCCAGCTGATGACTTGACAGACCCTGCACCTGCTACGACATTTGCTCATCTGGACGCTACAACTGTTCTTGCCAGAGCTCTTGCAGCAAAAGGTATTTATCCAGCTGTTGACCCATTGGATTCAACTAGCACAATGTTGCAGCCTTCTGTTGTGGGTGATGAGCACTACGCAACAGCTAGAGCTGTCCAGTCCACTCTTCAGCGTTATAAGGAGTTACAAGACATAATTGCGATTCTAGGTTTGGATGAACTGTCTGAAGAAGATCGGAAGACTGTTGATCGTGCCCGCAAAATTGAAAAATTCTTATCTCAGCCATTTTTTGTGGCGGAGATCTTTACAGGCATGGCTGGGAAGTACGTGAAATTAGAAGAGACGATTGCAGGTTTCAACATGATTCTTGCTGGTGAGCTAGACCATCTGCCAGAGCAAGCGTTCTATCTTGTAGGCAACATTGATGAGGTTAAGGCCAAGGCTGAGAAGATCGCTTCAGAAGCCAAAGATTAAATCCCATCATTCAAGGGGAGAGAAACAAGCCCTCCCCTGATGCAGATAATTAAGGCTTTTAGCCCCAAATACTCTGCTTTTTTCACTCAACCACATTCGTAACACCTCTCCCAATGTCCCTCACCCTCCGAGTGCTGGCGCCAGACCAGAGCGTGTTTGATGGCACGGCTCAAGAAGTAATTCTTCCAAGCACCACAGGCTTATTAGGTATCTTGCCAGGACATATATCAATGGTTACAGCCCTTGATACTGGTGTTCTTCGAGTCTTAATTAATGGCAGTTGGAATTCCATTGCGCTAATGGGTGGCTTCGCGGAAGTAGAAGCAAATGAAGTAACTGTTTTGGTCAATGGAGCTGAATTAGGTAGCACAATTGATGTAACTAGTGCTGAAGCAGATTTTGAAAGGGCAACAAATGAATTCCTTCAATTGGAAGGTCAAGTTAATTCCACTGAAAAAGTAAAGGCTCAACAAAATCTCAACCGTGCAAGAGCAAGATTGCAGGCAACCCAATCAGCTAATTCAAAATAGATTTATTCCTTTTATCTCCCAAAAATAGTTTGAGTGAGCCTAAGTTTTCTTTTAGATGATGCTAATCCGGCAAATTGGAACCAATGGTTTCATTCAGGAATTTTTCATGGGATAACAACGAACCCAACTTTGCTTCGTCACGCCGACCAAAAATGTACCTTAGAAAATCTCAAATGTTTGGTTGAAGAAGCAAAAGATATTGGATGTAAAGAATTTCACATACAAGCATGGGGTGAAAGTGCCAATGATATTGCTAATTGCGGGTTTGAATTAGGAAAGCTCTCAACCCCTGAAATGCAGGTAAACGTTAAGGTTCCTATAACTAGATTAGGAAGCTTTGCGGCAAAGAAATTAATTGTTTCTAATATTTCTGTTACGCTAACTGCTTGCTATGAAATTAAACAAGCATTGATTGCTTCTTCTCTTGGGGCGAGCTATTTAGCCCCATATCTGGGGCGAATCAATGATCAAGGGAGAGAAGCGCTAAGTGAATTAATATCCATGCAGAAAATTTTAGAAGGTACAAATAGTAAATGCAAAATACTTGTGGCAAGTATAAGAAGTGCTAGTCAAATTAATTATTTAGCGTCAGAAGGCATTAAGATCTTTGCGATTAATACTAAAATTACAGAAGAATTATTTAGTTCTGACCTGACTTTAAAGGCGGCTCAGAAGTTCGAAGAAGATATAAAAATAAACTCTTAAATATATATCTACTTTTTAAGCTGTTCCGCAGAAAGTTACTTCAGGGAACTTAAGCTTTGCCTCTTCAAGAGTTTTGCCTTTCCCTTCTTCCTGCCAATAATTAATTACCTCTGTGGCTTTATTTAATATTTCAACTCTTTCATTATCTGTTATCCAGCTCTTCCCTTCCAATTCTCCTTTGAGAGTTTCCCAAGCATCTTCTCGTGGCCAAAAGAAATATGCTGTTAGAGGGCTTGGCCCACCTCCGACTATTTGGTCAACAGCCAGTGCAACATTATCTGGCAACCAGAGAATTTTTAATAAGAAGCGACCCTCATCTGCTTTAGGTGTATGGCCTGATGGGACACCATCAGCATCAATGGTTGCTGACGCAAGTGCCGCTGTGGCTCCTAGCATCCCTGGACGACCTGATTTAGGTTCTTCACTGACTTCTTTGCCTTGTGATCCTGTTTCATCTTTCCCAACAGTTGAAGTAGGTACTTCTTGGTCAGATGCAGGCCCTTCAGAAACAGTCATGTTGCCGCTATCAAAGAAGCTAAACAAACAACTAACCTAACAGCTCTGCATCATATTTATTATCAGCACTTGAGAGGCTTTCTTCTATTTGACATCGATGGAGTTATTCGCGATGTGTTAGGCAGCTATCGCTTGGCCATACAGGAAACGGTGAAGTATTTCACTGAATGGATGCCAACCATTGACCAAATAGATGGATTAAAAGCAGAAGGCTGCTGGAATAATGATTGGAAAGCTAGTCAGGAGTTGATTAAACGCTATCAACAAAAAATAGGTTTTACAGATTCAATCCCAAGTTTTGATGATGTCGTTAGTGTGTTTAGTCGTTTTTATTTTGGAGGTGACCCAGCTGGTGATAGTCGGAAATGGAAAGGATTTATTAGAAATGAACCTCTATTAGTAGATCAAGATTTTTTTGCGCAGCTTACTCTTCAAGGTTTTCAATGGGGCTTTGTAAGTGGAGCAGAATCACCTTCAGCAAAATTTGTACTTGAAACGAGATTAGGACTTAAAAACCCACCTTTAATTGCTATGGGAGACGCACCAGACAAGCCAGATCCTGCAGGTTTGCTTCAACTTGCGAGTGAAATGGTTGGCGGTTCACTTGGATTAGATGTTCCACCTATTGGTTATGTGGGAGACACTGTTGCTGATGTTTTGACAATTCAGCAGGCACGAATCCAGGAGCCAAAGCAAGCTTTTCTAAGCTTGGCAGTAGCGCCTCCTCATCTTCATAGTGATTTAAATCAAGCAAAACGTTTTGAATATGAAAAAAAACTAAGCATTGCAGGTGCAGATAGGATCCTTGAAAGTACTATTCAAGTTTTAGAGCTGTTAAGTAATTGGGATAAATTATGAATCTATAATTGATATTTTACTAAGAAAGATAGCCATGCTTATCATATGAATTTAATTGAAATAGCTTCCTAAAGTCTAATCAAATAGTTATTGACTCCATTGCTTCTACAGATTTCAGGGCAGCAGAGCTAAGAACCTCAGGGTGGTCTTGACCGACAAAAACATCATCTTCAATTCGTATGCCAATACCTTTCCATCGATCATCAATAGCTGGCTGTTCAGGAGGGGTTGGGAATCGATCGCTTATATAGATGCCTGGCTCCACAGTTAATGTCATCCCTGTTTGAAGCTTTACAGGGTATTCGCCCAATCTATATGCACCTACATCATGTACATCCAACCCTAGCCAGTGTCCAGTGCGATGCATATATAAGTGGCGATAGGCATCTTGTTCAATTAAAGAATCGACAGACCCTTTGAGTAGTCCTAGTTCTAATAAACCTTCCACAAGTACTTTTAAAGCAATTGTATGAACCATTTCTGTATTTTCTCCAGGCATCGCAGATTTGATTGCTGCTTTCTGGGCAGCTAAAACTATTTCATATATAGCTTTTTGCTCTCCTGTAAAACGACCATTAATTGGAAACGTTCTGGTGATATCGGCATTGTAGTAATCAACTAAAGAGCACCCTGCATCAATGAGTAGTAAATCTCCATCTTTCAGAGGTCCATTGTTAGCGGTGTAATGAAGAATGCAAGCGTTGTCTCCTCCTGCAACAATTGAGCTATAGGCAGGCCCTCTCGCTCCATTCTCTAGAAAGTATTGCTCTATCACGCTTTGTAAATAACGCTCATTCATGCCAGGACGAGCAACCTCTCTTGCTAATTCATGAGCTTGTGCAGAAATTTGTGCAGCTTCTTTCATGCGCTTTAATTCATACGGCTCTTTAAAAAGTCTTAATTGATGAAGTAATGGGCAAGGAGCAATTAAGGAAAGAGGAATAGAGCCACTTCTTTGAACATTGTCAAGTTGCTTACTTAAAGTTTGAAGCACTATTGGTTCAATTTTTTGGTGCTTGCCAATTCGAAATGCTATGCCTTTAGCTCCAGTTAGGTAATCACCTAATCGCTTAGGCAATTCTTCTAATGGGTGTGCAATATCTGCTCCATAATCATTTACTACTCCTTCTGTTCCAGATCTATAACCAATCCAAGCTTCCATGGCTGGATCTTTAGGTAAAACAAATAACACATAGCGCTCGCCGACTGGGCGGTGAGGTAAAAATAACGCAACTGCATCAGGCTCATCAAAGCCAGTTAGATACCAAAAGTCGCTATTTTGCCGAAAAGGGTATTCACAGTCTGCATGGTGAATAACCATTGATGCAGCAGGAATAATGGCGGCATTCCCTGCTAACTGATTGATAAAGCGTTCGCGACGTGTCGCAAAAACAGGTTGATCGATCACGGTAGACCCATCATCTATAGGTATTCAGAATGGCAGACAATAAGCAATTTTTGAAAGCAGTTTGTTGGCAATGTCTATCAAGACAATCTTTACTTCATCCTGCTGGTAACTGGACATTGAAGTCGTTACTAGTAAGGATTGGTGAAGAAATGCCCTATTTGGCTTTTGCGAATCCATGTGCCTTATGACTCAGAGGAATCGAGACTGGTCAGCAAGAAGAAAAATTTTGAGGGGATTACAACAAAACCAATTTTTCAGTTTTGCTAAAGCATGAGCGAAAAACTTTTGTATCTAGGACTTCTTGTTTTAGTAGTACTCATCGGTTCTGCCTTCTGTTCAGGCGTCGAAGCAGCATTATTGACTGTTAATCCGTTGCGCGTACATGAATTGGCAGCCAGGTCTAAACCAATTGCTGGAGCTCGATTGTTAGCGAAACTTAGGAAGCGACTGGGTCGAACACTCACTGTTCTTGTTATCACAAACAATGGTTTCAATATTTTTGGCAGTTTGATGCTTGGAAGTTATGCCACTTTTGTGTTTGAACAAAACAATATTGGTGGGATTGCTTTGCCATTATTCTCAATTGGCCTGACAGTATTGGTCATTATTTTTGGCGAAATACTTCCTAAATCTATAGGTAGTCGACTTGCTATTGAAGTTTCCATTGCAAGTGCACCTGTATTGCATTTGCTTGGAGTGATTATGCGTCCTTTATTGCTGCTGTTAGAGCATTTTCTCCCTGTGATTAAAGCAGAGAATGAGATCAGCACTGATGAAGAAGAAATTCGCCAGATGGCACGATTAGGGTCGCAGAAAGGACAGATAGAAGCTGATGAAGCAGCCATGATTTCACAAGTTTTTCAACTTAACGATTTAAAAGCGCGAGATTTGATGACCCCAAGAGTTTCAGCTCCAACGTTAAATGGAGCTTCAAGTTTGAGCGAATTAAGCAGCACACTAATTAGCAACCCTGATCAATGGTGGGTCGTTTTAGGCGAAGAAGTAGATAAGGTTTTAGGTGTGGTTCATCGAGAAAAACTGCTTACTGCATTACTGCAAGGGGATGGTCATTTGACTTCTGCAGAACTAAGTGAATCAGTTGAGTTTGTTCCAGAAATGATTCGAGTAGATCGACTACTCACAAGCTTTGATGATGATAAAAAAGGAGTAAGAGTTGTAGTTGATGAATTTGGAGGGTTTGTTGGTTTGATAGGAGCTGAGGCAGTATTGGCTGTTTTGGCTGGTTGGTGGAGGGAGTCAAGTTCATGAATCCATTGCCTACCAGAGCCAAGCGTTGTCAATCAATGCTCAATGCATGGCGAAATGACTTGTGCTTGACCAAACGAGAGCAGACTCTATTCAAAGGGCAGCTCAAAACATTAGACATGCAGATCAAGAGATTAAATGATAAAAGCCTACGTATAGGTACATTTGGGCGAGTTGGAGTTGGAAAGTCCAGTCTGTTGAATGCATTGTTAGACCAAAATATCTTTGCTACTGATGTTGCACATGGTTGTACTCGACAAACACAATCAGTTGATTGGAATCAAGCTATAGGAGATCTCAAAAAAATTCAGTTAGTCGATACTCCAGGTGTTGACGAAATTGCTTGTGAAGCAAGAGCTCGACTAGCAGCACGTATAGCTAGGCAAGTCGATTTAGTGCTTTTTGTTCTTGATAGTGATATCTCAAAAATTGAATTAGAAGCTTTGGAAATCCTTTTGATTAGTGGTAAACCTCTTGTTTTAGTCCTCAACCGTTGTGATCAATGGCAACCAAATGAGTGTAAAGCTGTCGTCCAAAGTATTCGAAATCGGTTGCCTCTTAATGCTCGGAAGTTGGAGATAAAAGCTGTAGCAGCAGCACCAAGAAAGCCAATAAAAACGCTAAATGGTTTAGTGAGAAGTGAGCCCTGTTCTCCAAGAATTGACTCTTTGATGAATTATCTAAAGAAGTTGTTGAATGAAGAGGGGGAATTGCTTTTAGCTTTAAATGCCTTGCGTCAGGCAGATTACTTACATGAAGATTTGAAGTTGCGTCGATTAAAGAGGAGTAAGGCAGTGGCGCAAGGCTTGATTGGTAAATTTGCAGCATTAAAAGCTTCGGCGGTAGCCGTTAATCCACTTTTGATGCTTGATCTTGCTGGTGGGTTGGCGTTTGATACTGCCCTGATTGTGCAATTGAGCAAGGTTTATGGATTCCAAATACAAGGTGATGCTGCAAGGAAGTTGTTAAGACGCTTGTCTCTCTCCAATGCTTTTTTAGGCGGGGCTCAGGTAGGCATTCAATTATGCTTGGCGACCTTAAGACAATTCTTGCTTTTCATTACTCCAATCACTGGAGGGTTAAGCCTTGCTTCATCAGCTCCTGTGGCCTTGGTTCAGGCAGCATTAGCTGTTCACAGTACGAAAATCACAGGACAACTTGCTGCAAAGATGTTTTTCTATGGGAGTCATCGAAGAAGTGCCCAACCAGGTGCAATGTTGAGGCGCCTTTCACATGCAGATTTGAGTAAGAACAAGGCTTGGTTAGTTAACTGGTCAAGAGAAGGCTCGAGAGAAATGAATAATCTCAAGGCCTTACTACCGTGAAGACGTCTCTAGGCCCAATAGCGCTCTTAGGAACGAGTGCTGACCCTCCCACATTGGGTCATCAAGCGCTTTTGGAAGGCCTGTTGAGAATTTTCCCGAAGGTAGTGACCTGGGCTAGTGATAACCCTTTAAAACAACATCGTGAATCACTTGAGCATCGACACGCTTTGTTGAATGCGTTGGTAAATGCTATCGCTAACCCTCAACTGCAATTGATACAAGATTTAAGTAGTCCATGGACATTAAAAACCTTAGAAATAGCGTCAGAGCTTTGGCCTCAAGAGGAATTGATATTTGTTGTAGGAAGTGACCTTGCAGTACAGATGCCTAATTGGGAAAATCCCAAAGCTGTAATGAAGAAGGCTCGTATCGGAATAGCACCACGTCAAGGTTGGCCTATTCAAAAAGATCAGTTGAATACTTTGAAGAAGTTAGGTGGAGAAATAGAGTTGTTACCATTGCAAATTCCTGCATCTGCAAGTTCACAAGTTCGCAATAATTCAAATCTTTCTCATATTCCCAAAGCAATATGGCCTTTGCTTTTTGAGCAAAACCTGTATGGCCTGAGTTCTAAATAATGCGAATTGCTTTAGCTCAAATAAACCCTTTCGTAGGAGACCTTAAAGGGAACTCAGAAATTATCCTGGCAGCTTGCCGTAATGCAATTAATGCGGATGCGAATCTTTTACTGACCCCAGAGCTATCGCTTTGGGGCTATCCACCAAGGGATCTGCTTTTTAATACTTTGCTTTTTGAGGATCAAGATCATTTTCTTAATAAGATCTCTAAGGCCATCTCATTAGAGGCTAAGAATTTCGGAGTTCTAATAGGCATAGCAGAGCCTTGTGATGATAAACAATTGCCAAAACTTTTTAATTCAGTTGTCCTCGTAGATAGCTCAGGTTGGAGAGTGGTCGCTCGCAAACAATTATTGCCGACATATGATGTTTTTGATGAAAAGCGTTATTTCCGCCCTGCTGAACCTATAGGCACATTTGTGTTTAAAGCGGATCAGAATTCATGGCATCTTGGTATAACTATTTGCGAAGATCTTTGGGTAGAAGAAGAAATCCAAGGTCAACGCCTATTAGGCCCAGACCCTATTGCAAAATTTGAATACCAAAGAATTGATTTGCTTATTAATCTTTCAGCTTCACCATTCAGTAATCATAAAGTATCTTTGCGTCACAAATTGGCGACCAAAGCTGTCGAGCGACTGAATTGCCCATTGATTTATCTCAATCAAATAGGTGCTAATGATGAACTTATTTTTGATGGTTCAAGTTTTGCCCTGGATAAAAATGCTGAATTGGTTCTCAGACTTCCAGTTTGCCGTGAGTCATTCGCTATCTGGGATGCGGCAACACAAGAAGATGTAAGTGATTTGGTGTCTTATACGCAGCAAGAAGAACTCTTTGAGGTTCTAGTGCTAGGAGTTCGGGACTATGCAAGAAAATGTGGCTTTGATACTGCATTAATAGGTCTAAGTGGTGGTATTGATTCCGCATTAGTTGCAACTATTGCCACGGCTGCCTTGGGCGCGGCCAATGTTACGGGCCTGCTCTTACCTTCACCTTGGAGCTCAGTTGGGTCAATTGATGATGCATTAGATCTTGTTAAGCGTCTTGGAATCTCTTCAAAACTATTGCCGATTGAAGATCTTATAAACAGTTTTAATGAAGCTTTGAAGACTCCCTTGGGAAATTTGCCTGAGGGAACAACCGCTGAAAACTTGCAGTCACGAATTAGAGGAACTCTTCTAATGGCTTTAGCCAATCAAAAAGGGCATCTATTGCTATCGACAGGGAACAAATCTGAAATAGCAGTTGGTTATTGCACTCTTTATGGAGATATGAATGGCGGACTTTCAGTTATTGGAGATTTATATAAGACTTGTGTATTTGACCTATGCAAATGGATTGATAGTTCATCTTCTTCCCAATGCAGATTAGCGTTAGGTTTATCAAGTCATGGGGAAATAATAGGAGAGACTATTCGGAATAAACCTCCTAGTGCGGAGTTGCGGCCAGGTCAACTTGATAGTGATTCATTGCCTCCTTATGATCTTCTTGACCCTATTCTTCAATCATTTATTGAGCATCGACTTACTGCTCAGGACTTAATTAATGCAGGCCACTCCCCTGAATTAATTAAGCAAATTGAAAACTTGCTGAAGAAAGCAGAGTTTAAAAGGCGCCAAGCGCCTCCTCTCTTGAAAGTAAGTAGTCAAGCATTTGGTAGTGGATGGCGATTACCTATAGCCGCCAAATGATCAAAACAAATACTGGCAACTATTGCTTGATATGTGCAATCTATATAGAAGCGGATGTCGAACATGTTGTCTTCAATACTCTCAGCTCCGATGTCAAGCATCGGTGTCCCAACAGAAATTAAAGCCGATGAACTTCGTGTAGCGCTTACTCCAGACGGCGCAAAAGAATTGGTAAATCAAGGGTTAGAAGTGCGCATTCAAGCCGGCGCTGGAGCTGGAGCTGGTATTGGGGATGAAGCCTTTGCTAAAGCAGGAGCAAAAATAGTCACGCGAGAAGAAGCATGGGCGGCACATCTGGTAGTGAAGGTGAAAGAACCTCAGGAAGAAGAATTCGCTTTGCTTAGAGATGACATGCTTTTGTTCACTTATTTGCATTTGGCAGCTTATCCAAAGGTTGGGGAAGTCTTGATTGAGGCAGGTACCACTGCGGTTGGTTATGAAACAGTTCAAATGGAGAATGGAAGCTTACCTTTGCTGGCTCCGATGAGTGAGATTGCCGGTCGCCTGGCAGCACAAGTGGGTGCTCACTTGCTTGAACGTCCGCATGGTGGTAGTGGTGTTCTTATTGGGGGGTGTACTGGTGTTAGACCTGCAAGGGTCATTGTGTTAGGGGCAGGAACCGTTGGTTGGAATGCCGCCAGATTGGCAGCTGCAATGGATGCGGAAGTCATGCTCTTAGACCGCTCTCCAGAAAGATTGCGCAACTTAGAAGCAGATAGAAGAGGACGCTTAATGAGTGTTGTTAGTAATCAAGCTTTGCTTGAGCGACTTATTCCCAGCGCTGATCTTCTTATAGGAGCTGTGCTTACTCCAGGAGGTAGAGCACCAACGCTAGTGACTGAAGAAATGGTGACACAAATGAAGCCAAATTCAGTAATAGTTGATGTGGCTATAGATCAGGGTGGTTGTGTAGCTACCAGTGTTGAAACTACGCACACTTGCCCAACTGTGAATATCAACGGTATTCAGCATTATGCAGTTGGCAATATGCCTGGTGCCGTTCCCTTTACTTCTACAGAGGCACTTGTAAGTGTGACGCTTCCATACATAATTGGTATGGCAGGTCGTGGACTTGAGGAAGCAGTTACAGAACGACCAGAACTTCTTTCGGGCTTGAATACCGTCAATGGCTCGGTATGTCACCCTGGTGTGGCGAAAGCTTTAGGAATCGCACCAAGACATCCAATGGCATGCTTGCGTTAAGAATATGTTTTGGAAACGTTTGAATTCAATTAAAGGTATGACAATTTAATTTCAGTTGAGATGAATTGATCAGGCTTTTTATTTATGTTTTTATTTCGTTAATACTATTGATTGGTCTATATATAGATTCGACATTTAACCCTTCCCTTAACAGAAGTATTAGCCCTGCTGCTTCAACATAGTTCTTCGCATGCAGTATTCGAAGATTTTCTTTTGAGAAGCTTTCATGATGCATAATCAAAGATTGAAAATTGACATTTAGGATGTTTTTATTTGAGACAACAATTAAGGGTATATTTCTTTCTAAACTGGCTAAGACTGCTTCTCCTCCGAGCGCCCCATCAGGAGCTATCACTGCTCCTACTTGGTTCATATGTATATACTCTGAGTTTGTAATGCTTTGGGTGAACTGTTCTTTATTTATGGGGATTAGGTCTGGGGCTTTACTTAAGCCTACTAATACACAAGGTAAGAAAGTATGCCCTATTTCCTCTGCGGCAGCTCGAGGATCTAGTCCTTCATTTAGCGGTATCGACTTTAATGCTGGTGCATGAGCACAAGGTATAGACAAATGCTTAACTAATAGATGACTGATTACTGCTTCGGCCCCTGAAAGAATATCTACATCTTCTCCCGCCTGATATTTTTGAATAGCTTGACTATCTAGACAATCTGGGAAACGTGTTACTACGGCAATTGCTGTGGCGCCAGCTTCCTTAAGAATTTTACCAGCTTTTAGCAATGCTTCCACCTGACTAAGTGTGCCCCAACTGGTTCCACTATTTCCTTGTCGTAAATGTATTTCTAAAGGTGCTTCTGTAGTTATGATTGGACCTACATCTATTCCTAAAGTTGCTTTGCAACTTAATGCAACTTGTATGTGTCTCTGCTTTGACTGATTGTCTAAACCTGAATCTAATAAAAGTCCTACTTGTTGTTTCCTAACAGGCCTTAAAGAAATTTTTTCTATTGCAAATTGATCTAAACTATATCCTTCAACATAATGAATATTAGAATCACTCCAATAAAGACTTGCGCCATTCATTACGTTGGGATGTGTTATTAAACAGCCTGAAGCTGAAGCTAATAATCGAGCTGCAGGTATAGCATCTCCAGCAAAACCTCCAAGGGTACAGCCAATTCCTGTAGGGATTATCAATAGTGTAGGTAGTGCAGAGCTCAAAGAAAATGGTTCAGGATTAAAGGTGTTAATCAAGTATCCAAACTTTTGGATTCTGATGTGATCACTACTGCCTCAACTTTTAATTCCTTAAGACAATTATTTGCTTTTGAGGCTTGAATTGCTGTAATTGCCCATCTCAAAGGATCTCCATGTTTTTTTAGATGTTCAATAACCCATGGCCTTAGTTTTCGTAGAGGAATTTCTTTGGGCCATTGCAAATTTAACTCTACTAATGTCAATCGCACGCCTTTTACTCATAAACTGCATTTCTTAAAAAGATACTTCCTAAGCGAACATTTGACATTAGGCTCCTCTTAATCGAGATGAAAATGAACTTCACTATATCTATAAATTGTTGCTATAAGCTTATTGAGCGCCCTAATGAATCAAGGCTTTCTTACTAAGTGAGCTTGTTTAATGGTATTTGTTGATTATGCACATGCTCCTCCTACAACTTCCAAGATCTCTTGTGTAATAGCTGCTTGACGAGCTTTGTTGTAATCAAGAGTAAGGGTCTTGGCCAGTTCTTTTGCATTATCACTGGCGTTATTCATTGCTGTCATCCTGCTTGCAAGTTCTGAAGCGGCTGACTCCTGTAACGCACGAAGCAATTGATTTTGTAAGTAGAGAGGTAAAAGCGCATTTAGAAGTTGTTCAGGACTCTGTTCAAAAACTATGTCTGACGGTAGTGATGGTTGCTCATTAGCTGGTGCTGCTTCTTTTTCGATTGTTAACCGACTTTCTTTTGTGGTTAATCTGAAAATCTCATCATCTGCCTCAGCAATGCCCTGAGGATCTAGAGGTAGAAGAGTCTGCACTACGGGACTACAGCTAACAAGGTTGATAAATTTGGTATAAATCACCTCTATTCTGTCGGTACTTTCAGATAGAAATTCTGCTAACACTTCTCTGGTAATTGACTCAGCATCTTGAGCTGTTGGTACTTGTTCAAGCTCTTTAAATGTTGCTCGAATCGTGTATTGACTAGATCTGTTTTGAAAATAACCAATGGCTTTTTTTCCAATTAGAACTAGATCTGGCTTAAACCCTTTGCTTTGTAATTCTGCATAACGCTGCTCTGTTCTTTTGATGATGTTGGAGTTGTAGCCTCCACAAAGACCTCGATCACCTGTTACTGCAAGAAGAGTAATTGTTTGAACATCACGTGATTTAAGTAGTGGTGCATCCGCAGCCTCAAACCTCATACGTGTTTGTATGTTTTCCAATACTCTGGCTAATCGATCAGCAAAGGGCCGACTTCGTAAAACCTGTTCCTGAGCTCTTCGGACCTTTGCGGCTGCAACAAGCCGCATGGCCTCGGTGATCTTGCGAGTGTTTTTGACCGAAACAATCCTGTCTCGAATGTCCTTAAGGTTCGCCATAGATAAGGTACTCCTGTAAAACCGAAAGGATTAGGCTGTTGCCAGCATTGAGGTTGTAACCTCGTTGATGGCACCTTTAAGGATGGACTCTGCTTCTTCTGAGAGAACTTTTTCCGTCTGAACCTTTTTGATGAACTCTGGTTGATTAGTTTTTAGATAATCACGAAGTTCACGAGCAAATTGAGTGACTTGCTCCTCAGGCACGTCATCAATCAATCCTTTGACGCCTGCATAGACAATTGCTACCTGCTCGGCAAGGTTTAAAGGAGCAAACTGAGGCTGTTTAAGGAGCTCTCTAAGACGCTTACCTCTTCCAAGTTGTTTCTGGGTGGCCTCATCAAGATCAGAAGCAAATTGGGAAAATGCAGCAAGTTCATCAAATTGAGCCAACTCAAGTTTTAAGGTGCCAGCAATTTTTTTAATCGCTTTAGTTTGTGCAGCACCACCTACTCGACTGACTGAGATCCCAACATTAATAGCTGGACGCAAACCTGAATTGAACAGGTCAGAACTAAGGAAGATCTGACCATCAGTAATGGAGATCACATTGGTAGGAATGTAGGCAGATACATCTCCAGCCTGAGTCTCAATAATAGGAAGGGCGGTCATAGAACCCTTGCCCATTGCATCGGAGAGCTTCGCTGCTCTCTCAAGAAGACGACTATGTAGATAGAAAACATCTCCTGGATAAGCTTCACGACCTGGTGGACGGCGCAAAAGCAAAGACATTTGTCTATAAGCTTGTGCTTGTTTTGTTAGATCGTCATAGATAACCAAAGTAGCCTTGCCTTTGTACATGAAGTACTCAGCGATTGCAGCTCCAGTGTATGGAGCTAAGTATTGCAAAGCAGCAGCGTCTGAAGCACTCGCATTGACAACCACTGTGTAATCAAGTGCTCCTTTCTCTCTAAGGACTTCTACAACGTTTGCAACTGAAGCCGATTTTTGCCCAACAGCTACATATACGCAAACAACATCCTCATCTTTTTGATTGATGATGGTGTCAATAGCAATGGCTGTTTTTCCTGTTTGACGGTCACCAATGATTAACTCTCTCTGCCCTCTCCCAATAGGGATCATTGCGTCAATCGATGTGATGCCAGTTTGCATTGGCTCGTGAACCGATTTTCTTTTAATAATTCCAGGGGCAACTGATTCAATAAGTCGTGAATCAGTTGTTGCAATTTCTCCATTCCCATCAACAGGTTGTCCAAGTGGGTTTACAACCCTGCCCAACATTGCATCCCCTACTGGAACTGAAGCAATCTTTCCAGTTGCTTTGACAGTACTCCCTTCCTGAATGCCAAGACCCTCACCCATAAGCACGGCACCCACGTTGTCATCTTCAAGATTCAAGGCAATTCCTTCTGTGCCATCCTCAAATTCAACAAGCTCGCCAGCCATTACCTTTTCAAGGCCATAAATACGAGCGATACCGTCACCTATTTGGAGAACGGTACCAACGTTGCTAACAGATACAGACTTGTCATAGTCTGCAATTTGCTGCTTAAGGATCGAACTGATCTCGTCGGGACGGATTGAAACCATGAGAGTGGGTGGGGATTAGAGGGAGGAGGAGAAAGTAATGACCAGGTAGAAGGGCCTTGGATGAGCTAGCTCACCTTTGACAGAGCCAGTCCTAAGCGGCGTACTTGCCCAGAAAGGCTGGCATCAATCACTTTAGAGCCAACACTTACAATGAAGCCGCCAATCAAATCAGGATCAACCTTGAGGTTGATTTCGAGATTATCTGTACCAGCTACAGATTGAATCTTTTTGAGAAGATCTGCCTGTTGGTCCTCATTCAGCGGTGATGCTGAAGTAACAGTTGCCAAAGCAATGTTGCGTTGTTCTCTATAGAGCTCAAGCATTCGCTCGAGTACAGCATTTAAGAGACCTATGCGTTGGCGATCTGCCAATAACTTAAGAAGATTTAGAAAAGAAGGGGTCACTTGATCAGCAAAAAGCTTTTCTAATGCTGCCTTCTTGGCATCTATTTCTAATACTGGAGAGGTCATAGCCTCACCAAAAGCAGGGCAATCGTTCCAGAGACTAAGTATCTCCTTAGCTTGATCGACTACTTGATCTACTTCTTTACGACTAGAGGCAACTTGAAGAAAGGCTTCAGCGTATGGAGTCGTGATGGTGTTTAAGAGTGGCATCAGCTTTGACCCATACTTTTAAGTGAATGGTTTAGAAACTTTTCCTGAGCTTTTTTATCGAGTTTCCCAGGGAGCGTAGCTAAAGCTTTTTGGATGGCTAATTGAGCGGCTTCCCTTCGGAGTTGAGCAGTCACTCTGGATGCCTCTGCATTTAGATCAGACGCTGCACCTTGTTTGATGCGAGCCATTTCCTCAACTGTACGCTTTTCGCTTTCTAGCCTTATGGCTTCTGCACGGGCTTTGCAGTCTTTTCTAATCTTCAGAGCTTTCTGTTCAGCAGATTCAAGCTCTTTTTTGGCTTGAATTAGAGCATTTGATGCTTCTTCAAGGCGTTCTTCGGCGTCTTTAAGATCAGAAAGAATTGCGGAACGACGACGTTCAAGCATTCCCCCAAGGAAATTAGGGAGAAACTTGTACAGCCCAAAAATTACAACTGCAAGGTTAATAATGTTTGTCTCAAAAAGGTTCAAATTGAGACCAAAACCTTCTGAGGCAAGGACGAAAAAAGAGTTCATTTAGCTGCCAGTAGTCGATCGACAATTAGGTTGCCCATAGCGTCAGCTTCGGCTTTCAATTGAGCAAGTGCAGAATCTCGTTGAGAGTCAATTTCAAGCCTTGCTTTTTCTCTAGATGCATTTACCTCTGACGTTGCCAAAGCCAATGCTTCTCTATAAAGCTTGTCAGAGTCTTGCTCTGCCTCATTAATGACCTTTTGAGCGGCTTGACGAGCTTCCTTTAGTTGCTCTTTTAACTCATCTTCGAGTCTTTGGACTTCAACGAGCTTCTGCTTTGCCTCAGCTCGACTAGTAGTTATATAGCCTTCTCTTTCTTCAACAACCCGACCAACAGGCTTGAAGAAGAGGGCATTAAGGATGAAGGTGAGGAGGACCACTTGGACCGCCATAAGCGGAAGAGTGGCATCGAAGTCAAACAGACCTCCCTCAGAAGCACCGAACAGTAACAAGCTAGTCATTTGACAAGGGCACTATCGATTAAAGAAAGCAGCAAGGGAAAAAGAAGCTAAAAGCAACTAAATTTGGAATTTGGTTGAGGAATGTCTTTCACTGACCAAATCAATTGTTTGATTTGGTCAGTGAAAGACTCTCAATTGTTCCTAATCAGCCTGCGAAAGGGTTGGCGAACAGAAGAACCAATGCAACTACAAGGCCATAGATGGTAAGTGATTCCATGAACGCGAAGGATAGAAGCAAAGTGCCTCTAATTTTTCCTTCAGCTTCAGGCTGACGAGCAATACCCTCAACTGCACCTTGAGCAGCGCTACCTTGACCGATACCGGGGCCGATAGCGCCAAGGCCAACTGCTAGTCCAGCGGCTACAACGGAAGCTGCGGTGGTAATGGAATCCATGATTGAGGTGAAGGATGTGAAGCGCCTTAGGAGCGCAAATAGTAGGACCGGGAGTTTATACCTGCGGCAGGGACATCTCAAAACTCATGAAATGGGCCCGAATAAAAAAGGACCTGACCGCAAGGGGTTTGCCAGGTAAAAAACTGGCAAAAATTATTTAATGATGCTCTTCAACAGCTTCACCGATGTAGTAAGCGGCAAGAGTTGCAAAGATCAAAGCCTGAATGGCACTTGTGAAAAGGCCTAGGAACATTACTGGGACGGGAAGTACCAGAGGGACCAGGAATACCAATACGGCTACAACTAATTCGTCGGCAAGGATGTTTCCAAACAAACGAAAAGAAAGTGAGAGAGGTTTGGTGAAGTCTTCCACAATCTTGAA
>MDTE01131146.1_pt1 | contig 18316 bp, 11 predicted proteins | sample 811231 | NCBI WGS metagenome assembly MDTE01 (sample SAMN05326651, study PRJNA326480) | marine metagenome | isolation source: seawater | place: Indian Ocean: Red Sea | collected 2010 | reverse complement strand
CTAATGCCTGAAGTGGAAAACCAGGAGCAGAAATAGAAATAGGAACCTCTATCTGGCACTGTGCGTTGTCACTAACTAAAACAGTGTAAGTTCCAGTTTCTAAATTAAAAAAGGAAGTATCATAAGGATGAGCATTTGTATTTAGTACTCCATCAAGATAATAAGAATATGGAGTTAATTGTACACTATGAACATCAATAGAAATATAACCATCACTACCATCCCAGCAACTGGCATCATTAGAGCTAACTGTAAATGATATTGGTGATAAGGTATCTGAAGTAAGTGTTTCTGTGCATGGAGATGCAGTTGTTATATAACAAAACTGTATTCCAGAAGACACACTAGATAGAGGAACTGAATGAGAAGTTGCAGGATAATAAACATCAGCAACTGGATAGTAAGGCCCACCTAAATTATCAGAACCCATTAAGTGATACAAAGTCCCATTTGTTGCTCCAACTGGATGATTCCATTCATAATTAATCATACCATTAGAAATAGCGACACATGAAATAGGAGTTGGAGGTAAAGAATCTTCAGCTTGAGAAATAACCTCTAACGTGTCAGAGTATATAATACAACCTGTAGGAAAGGTTGCTGCTACATAATAAGTTCCTCCAGAAACAGTAACCGACGAATCTGTACTAAAAACTGTAGATGTTGAGTCATACCACTGATAAGTAACACCAGGATCTACTACATTTGCTGAAAGAGTGATACCCTCTCCACAGGCAATATCCATTACTGTAGAATCAATTCCTAAATCATCAACAACAGATAATTCAGGAGATGTAAAACTTCCGGCCTCTAACCAAACATAAGAACTTAAAGCTCCATCAGACCCATCTGCAATAACCAATTTAATATGATAAGTAGCACCACATTGAACTGCTGCCTGTGCTGTAAAAACAGTAGTAAAACCATCAGCATCAGCTATAATATTTAAACCATTTTGATTATCTATAAAATACTGTTGGTTAATAGGAGTTACACTATTAACAGATGAAATTGTAATTGGAAGTTGAGGATTTGTATTTGGAATGTATGCTAGATTTACTGCTCCATTAGTCCATGGTCCTGCGATTCCTGGACCAGATAAAAAGAAACCAAAAGCATCATTATACTGAGTATTTTCCCAGCCAAAATATTCTTGCGAACCAAAAGCATATCTGAACTCTAAAGAATCAGATGTTGGTATAAAATCAAATTCTAAAACTGCAACATCATTTATTGATGTTACAGTAAAATTTTGTCCAATTAATCCAGGAACAGAATTGGCAACTGCAAGAAGATCAGGATCAGTTACTGTATTTGGTATTAAAGGGAAAGTAGAGCCTAATATAGGATCAAGAGCATAAATATCTCCAGTGCACATAACAACTCCACTATCAATTCCTAAATTAGTATTAATTGCATTAAACCAACCTAATTGAGAAGGTTCTCCCTGGTAAGTATGGTTTGAAGCGACTACACCACCACCAAGTAATATGTCATCTACCAAAAATGCTGGACTATTATATGGAGCATTGTTATCAACTACTATTTGCGATTGAGATATAGTGCTAAATAAAACTGTTATAAGTAAAAATATTTTCTTCATAGACACAAAAATAACAAAAAACAAAGAAAAATAACTTTTATCTGGTTTCTATTCTTAGTGTTCTAAGATTTTCCAGTCTGAGAATGATACATTTTTGCATATAATGATTTTTTTTGCAATAACTCTTCATGAGTTCCTTCTTCAATAATTTTTCCATCCATCAAATGTAAAATTTTATCAGCGTCAATAATAGTTGAAAGACGATGAGCAATCACAATTGTAGTAATCTGTCTTGAAATTTTAAATAGTGCATTTTGAAGTAGTTCTTCTGTTTTAGTATCTATAGAAGCTGTAGCTTCATCTAAAACTAATACTTTAGGATTTCTAACATATATTCTTAAAAAAGCAATTAGTTGTCTTTGACCAGCAGACAAAGTCACTCCTCTCTCTGATACTATATGATCATACGTTCCTGGCAAGGAATTAATAAATGAATTTAATCCTATTTCCTGTGCAGCTTTAATAACTTGTGCTTTAGTTATATTTTCATCATACAATGTTATATTATTTAAAATTGTATCAGAAAATAAGAATACGTCCTGTTGCACTAAACAAATATTTTTTCTTAAATCATTTAAACTCAAAGATTTCACGTTTATATCATCAATTTTAATAGATCCAGAATCAATTTCATAAAATCTGTTAAGAATATTTATAATTGATGTTTTACCTGCACCTGTTTTTCCCACAAGAGCTAACATTTGACCTTTACAAATACTAAAAGAAATATTATCTAAAACAGGCTCAGCTTTTTTATAACTAAAACATACCCTCTCAAACGAAATATTTCCCTTAATATGTTCAATTTTTATATTGCCTTGATCGAGAATTTTTTCTTTTGTATCTAAAACTTTAAAAACTCTCTCTGATCCAACTATTCCCATTTGTAAAATATTAAATCTATCAGCTAGTTGTCTAATTGGTCTAAACATCATATGGATATATAATATAAATGCTATTAATTCTCCAACTGTCACATCCTCTTTGCGTAAAATTGCTTCACCTCCATACCAAACTACAAATGCAATCGAAACAGCAGATAAAATTTCAACAATTGGAAAAAACACAGCATAATAAAAAATACCTTTAATATTTGCATCTCTATGATCAGTGTTAATTTTATGAAACTTATTGTATTCCGCTTTTTCTCTATTAAAAATTTGAACAATATTCATACCAACTATATGTTCTTGGACAAAAGTATTGAGATTAGAAATGTAATTTCTAACATCTTGAAAAACACGCTTAATATTTCTCTTGAACCAAGAAGTAGCTATTAATAAAAATGGAATACTTATCATTGAAATCAAAGAGAGTCTCCAATCAATATAAAACATCATTAAGACAACCACTATTAACTTTAGTAATTCAGCAATTATAACCAATAAGCCCTGAGAAAATATATCTGATATTGTTTCAATATCAGATATAGCTCTAGTAACTAAAGTACCAATAGGTGTATTATCAAAATATTTCATTCTTAAAGAAATAATATGCTTAAAAACCTTATTTCGTAAATCTTGAATTACATTTTGTCCTAACCAAGTAGATAAATAAATATAAAAAAACTGCAGTACAGCTTCTAAAAACAAAACAATAAGCAATAAAATTGTAATATTTCTTAATCCACTTAAATCAGGCTCAATTATATAATTATCAACACCATAGTTAATCAGATAGGGCCTAAGCGGTCCTAATAATGATAGAAATATTGCAGATATTGCTGCAATTACAAATTGTTTTTTATAGGGGCGAGCATATTTTAATACTCTTTTAAGTAAAATTAAATCAATAACATTACCAGATTTAGATTTTTTATGACCATTATTTGTCATTTATAAATATATTTTTTGGGTATTCTATATGAGTTAAAAAAAGAGCATGTGCTGGAACAGAATATCCCGATGCAGATCTGTTTTTAATTGAAATAATTTTTTTTATATCATCAGAAGAAATTTTACCTATTCCTATATCTAACATTGTTCCAACTATGGCACGAACCATATTCCTTAAAAATCTATTTGCAATAATCTTAAATACCAAAATATCTTGATCAAAAAACCACTTAGCATACAACACATTACACATATTTGTATGTGTCTGAGTCTTAGATTTAGAAAAAGAGCTGAAATCTTTAATCCCAATCAAATAACTTGAGGCTAAATTCATTTCATTCACATCCAAATTTTGTTTTAAATAAAGTAATGAATCGTTAAATGGATCTTTTCTTTGCGTAATATGGTACTCATATGTACGAGTCAATGCATCAAATCTTGCATGTGAATTATCTTTAACTTGAAAAAGTTCAGAAACGGCAATATCATTATCTAAAAAACTATTAAGTTTGAATATAATCTTTTGAATATCTAATAATTCGGAAGAATCAAAATGAGCATACATCTGTAAAGCATGCACTCCACTATCAGTTCTTCCTGCTCCAGTAACCTCAATATTTTCATTTAACACTGTAGACAAAGCATTATTTAGTTCAAATTGAACCGTAGGTGCGTTTGGCTGAATTTGCCATCCATTATATTTTGTTCCCTTAAAAGAAAATTTGATGAAATATCGCATAAATCTTTTACAAAAATAGAAAATGAAAACAGAAAATACTAATCAAAAAAAAAAATCGTTCTTCTTTTGAAATTAGTTCAACAAAAATTAAATTTGCCAGTCTAAAATTTATTAAAAATGGAAGAAGTAAAACAAAATAATATAGAAAAAATTAATGCCGAAATTCATAAAGAAAGTGCAATTATTGATCTATTAAATTTAGAAGTAAATAAAGTAATAATTGGTCAAAAAAAACTAACTGAAAGATTACTAATTGCCCTATTGTCAAACGGACATATTTTATTGGAAGGAGTTCCAGGTTTAGCCAAAACTTTATCTATTTCAACATTATCAAAAACTATAAATGCTAAATTTAATAGACTTCAGTTCACTCCTGATCTTTTACCAGCAGATATAATAGGAACGCAAGTATATAGTCCAAAAAATGAGAAGTTTTCTGTAAAAAAAGGTCCTATTTTTGCAAATTTTATTTTGGCTGATGAAATAAACAGAGCTCCAGCTAAAGTTCAATCTGCCTTATTAGAAGCTATGCAAGAAAAGCAAGTTACTATTGGAAATGAGTCATTTGCTCTTGAAGATCCATTCTTAGTGATGGCAACTCAAAATCCCGTAGAGCAAGAAGGAACATATCCACTTCCTGAAGCACAAGTTGACAGATTTATGCTTAAAGTTGTGATTACATATCCAAAAATTGAAGAAGAAAGAATTATCATGAGAAATAATTTATCTGAAAAAACACCTACTTCTAAAACTGTGTTAAAATTAGATGATATAATTAAAGCAAGAAAATTAGTAACCAAAATATACATGGACGAAAAAATTGAACAATATATTTTAGATATCATTTTTGCTACAAGAGATCCTGAAAAGTACGGACTATCTCATTTAAAGAATATGATAGATTTTGGGGCATCTCCTAGAGCTAGTATAAATTTAGCAAAAGCGACTAAAGCATACGCTTTTATTCAAAGAAGAGGATATGTGATTCCTGAAGATGTTAGAACATTAAGTTATGATATTTTAAGACATAGAATAAGCCTCACTTATGAAGCAGAGGCTGAAAATCTATCAACAGAAGATATCATAACTCAAATTTTAAATTCGGTTGAAATTCCATAATGAATACAAATGAAATACTGAAAAAAGTAAAGAAAATTGAGATAAAAACAAAAGGTCTCTCTAACCATATATTTGCAGGAGAATATAATACAGCTTTTAAAGGATCTGGAATGACTTTTTCTGAAGTAAGAGGATACCAACAAGGCGATGACATAAGGTCAATCGATTGGAATGTAACTGCAAGATATAACTCTCCTTTTGTAAAATTATTTGAAGAAGAGAGAGAAATGACAGTATTTTTGTTAATAGATATTTCTGCTTCTAATAATTTTGGTAGTGTAAGTCAATTTAAAAATGAGTTAATTGCTGAAATTTCAGCAATTTTAGCATTCTCCGCAATCAAAAATAATGATAAAGTTGGAGTAATGTTTTTTACTGATATTGTTGAAAAATATATTCCTCCTAAAAAAGGAAAAAAACATATTTTAAATATTATAAGAGAAATTCTTTCATTCACACCTAAAAAAAATAACACAAATATTAATAATGCTCTAGAAAATTTTAATCATTTAATTAAGAAAAGAAGTATTTGTTTTATTGTTTCAGATTTTATTTCAGATTTAAATGATAAGTCTTTTAAAATTGCAAGAAAAAAACATGATCTTATCTGCTTAAAAATCTTTGATCCTAGAGAAATGAAGCTACCCAATATTGGAATAATTAAATTACTTGATGCTGAAAGTAAGAAGCATGTTTTAATTGACACATCCAATAAAAGAACAAGACAAAATTTTGAACAAAATATTTTAGAAAAAGACACTTTTAATCAACTTTTTTTTAAAAAAAAAGGTATAGATTTAATTAAGTTAAGCACGTCATCAAATTACATTAAACCGTTAACAAATTTTTTCAAGAAACGATCAAAAAGAAAGTGAAAAAAATAATCTTCATATTATTATTAGTCTTATCAAATGATACATTTTCACAAGATATTGTTTTAAATAAAGATACAATTTTAATTGGAGAACAAGTTAGAATGAAGATTACAAAAAAATTAGATAGTATAAATAACTGGCCAATTATTGATAGTGTTATATTCCCAGAAATTGAAGTTCTGTCTTATTCAAAAATTGATACTAACAAAAATATTATTTCTCAAGAATTTGTTCTTACATCATTTGATGAGGGGACATATAATATCCCTAGATATAAAATTTATAACAAAAATACGTACTTAAATACCTCATTAGTTGTCAAAACAATAACATTAACAGACAAAGACACAATAAAGGACATAAAAAAACCTATTTCTGCAAATTTGAAAAAGGAAAAGAAAGGACTTAAAAAATGGTACTTTAAGACAAAAAAGAAACTACTTAACTTAGTAAGATATATTAAAGAAAATATACTTTTTTCAATAAGTATTATATACTTGATAATTTTATTATTTTTTATAATACTATATTATTTAAATAAATCTGATTCTAAAAAATACGTGCCTGCCGATATCATTGCTTTAAATAAATTAAAAAATCTTAAAGCTCAAAAACTATTGCAGAAAGGAAAAATTAAAGAATTCCATTCCATTATATCTGAAATCATTAGAAGTTATATTAATATTCGATTCAACTATAATGCATTAGAGACAACAACTAAAGAAACAATTAATGCTCTTAAATTAAAGATTGATAAAAAAACACTAGAAAACTTAGAATTGATCTTATCCAGATCAGACCTTGCGAAATATGCAAAAATTGAGCCAAGAGACATTGAAAATCAAGAAAGTTTTGATCTTGCAAATAAATTTATCAATTTAACTAAAGAAATTAGAAATGATAAATGAAATTATTAACTTATACAATTCATTTAAAAACCCTGAGTTTTTACTTCTAATTATTATTCCAGTTTTAATTTCCATCTGGTATATTAAGAAACATAAATCAATTTCAAGTAATATTCTATTTTCTAATACTAAAGAGATAAACGCTGTAAAAACTCTTAGAATTAGAATGAGACACTTTCCTTTTATACTCTATGTATTATCATCAATTTTCATAATTATTTCTATATGCAGACCTCAGTCAGAATCAAAATGGATAGAGAAAAATTCAGAAGGAATAGATATTGTTTTATGTATTGATGTTTCATCAAGTATGGGTAAAAGAGATTTAAAACCAAATAGATTGGAAGCAGCTAAAAGTGTAGTGCATGATTTTATTAAAAAAAGACCAAACGATCGTATTGGGATTACTCTTTTTGCTGCAGATAGTTACAGAAAATGTCCTCTAACCTTGGATCATAATACATTAATTAAGCTAAAGAATGAAATAAAAATAGTAAATATAGAAAATGATGGAACAGCAATTGGGGATGGACTGATTACATCAATTAATGCAATTAAAAATTCAAATTCAAAATCAAAAGTTATTATTTTACTTACTGATGGAGTAAATAATTTTGGAGAATTTGAACCTATTGACGTAGCTCCTATAGCAAAAGGTCTTAATACTAAAATATATACTATTGGATTAGGACAAGAATTTTTCTTTGACGAAACGTTGTTAAAAAAAATAGCTGAACAAACAAACGGAAAATATTTTAATGCAAAAAGTAAAGATAACCTTAATCAAATTTACAATGAAATTGACCTTTTAGAGAAAACAAAAAATAAGTCAACAAAATTTTTAAAAAAATCTGAAGAATTTCATTTTTTTGGAAAAACAGCTCTAATCTTGCTTTCAGTCGGTTTTGTTTTTAGCTTTGTTATTATTAATGAAATTTTAAAATGATCATATTTGAAAATTCGCAATACTTATTATTTTTATGGTCAATTCCTTTGATTATAACAATAATCTTAGTAAATAAAAAAATTCAAAAAAAAAGACTAGAAAAGTTCAGCAGTGCTAAATTAATCAAAAAACTTACAGGAAATTACTCTTCAAAAAAAGTAAAAATCAGAAATACATTAATTGTATTTTCCTTTATTTCTTTGATATTAGGATTAGCTAATCCTAAAATAGGAACCAAAGTCGAAGAAGTTAAAATCGAAGGAATAGATTTGTTTATAGCTTTTGATGTATCAAAATCTATGTTAGCTGAAGATATATCTCCAAATAGAATCGAAAAAGCAAAAATAACTTTATTAAAATTGATTGATAAATTAAGAGGTGATAGAATTGGTGTAGTCATTTTTGCTGGCGAATCATTTCTTGAAATGCCTCTGACAACAGACTATGCTGCTGCAAAAATATTTATTTCTAATCTTAATACTGAAATGGTAGAAGTGCAAGGAACTGAGATTGGAAGCGCGATTGATTTATGCGTTAAGTCATTTGATTTTGACAACAATCATGACAAAGCAATTATTATTGTTACTGATGGTGAAAATCATGATCAAAATGCAATTGAACGATCTAAAGAAGCAAATAAAAAAAATGTAAAAATTTTAACTATTGGAGTAGGAGAAACTGAACCCACATTAATACCTATAGGCAATAAAAAATACTTACAGCACAACAAAAAATCTGTAACAACAAAATTAAATGAAGATTTACTTAAAGAAATAGCAAAAGTAACGAGCGGAATCTATATCAGAGAAGATAATTCTAATTTTGCCATAACAAAATTGCTAGACAAAATAAAACAAATGGAGCAAAAAGAAATTAGTTCTCAAAAAATTACAGAATATGAAGATAGATTTCAATGGTTTTTTACAGCTGGACTTGTATTTTTGTTAATTAGCTTAGTTATTACATCAAATATTAAAAAAACTAGTTCTAACAAATGAAAAAAATAGCAATTCTAATATTAATGCTAATAAATTCTGCCTTTGGACAAGAAGGAGAAATATATATAGATTCAGGTAACGATTTTTATAAAAAAAATAAATTTAAAGAAGCTGAAAGTGAATACAAAAAATCAATTAAAAAGAAGGAAAATAACTTTAAAGCTAATTATAATTTAGGTAATTCTTTATACAAACAAAGCAAATTTGAAGAGGCTACAAAAATATTTGAGGAACTTACTTCATCATCATCTCCCAATAAAAAGTTGTTGGCTAATACATACTATAATTTAGGTAATTCATACTATAAAACTCAAAAATACAAAGAAGCTATAGAAGCATATAAAAATTGTTTAAGATTAAATCCAAACGACAAAAATGCACGACATAACCTTTCTTTAGCTAAGAAAAATATGCCTAAAAATCAAGAAAAGAAAAATCAAGATAAAAAAGATCAAGAAAAGAAAGATCAAGAGAAGAAAGATCAAGAGAAGAAAGATCAAGAAAAGAAAGATCAAGAAAAGAAAGATCAAGATAAAAAAGATCAAGAAAAGAAAGATCAAGATAAAAAAGATCAAGATAAAAAAGATCAAGATAAAAAAGATCAAGAAAAGAAAGATCAAGAAAAGAAAGATCAAGAAAAGAAAGATCAAGAAAAGAAAAATTTCAATAAAATTCTAGATAAAATAGAACAAAAAGAGAAAAAAAATCAAAAGAAATTCCAAAAAATCAAAAAATCTAGTAAAAAATCAAAAGATTATGATTGGTAAGTTTAAACTTTTTTTTCTTTTTATTTTTATATTTTCTGGTCATCTACTATGCCAAACTCTTGATGTAATATGTAATAAAAATACATTTGAAGTTGGAGAAGATATAATAATAAAATATACTGTAAATAAAAAAGCTGAGAATTTTACTTCCCCAAACTTTGGAGGTCTAGTAATTTTAAGTGGACCTAATCCATCTACTTCACAAAGTGTTTCAATTATAAATGGAGTGACTACAATTAAAAGCTCAACAACTTACTCCTTCTATTTAAGAGCAAATAAAACAGGTGAATACAAAATTAGCGCTGCATCAATAATAGTTGACAATAAAAAAATCAAAAGCAAGGAGTTAAATCTATCAATTGTAAAAGCAACCAATAATCAAATACAACAAAAAAAAGTTCAAGTTAAAAATCAAAAAAATATATTCATTGAAGGATTTATCTCAAACCCAAACCCATATTTAGGTGAACCAATAACTCTAAAGTATATACTATATAATAGGTTAAGAGATTTATCTTCTTTATCTATAAACAAAATGCCAGTTTTTTCAAATTTTTGGAAAAAAGATATTCCTCAATCAAACAACTCTAAAACAGAGATTATAAATAATAAATATTATGAGGTCAGTACAGTTTTAGAATATATTCTAATTCCTCAAAATAAGGGATCATATAAAATTGATCCAATAGAAATTTTAGCAGCTGGATTTTTCTCTGGCAATCAAATAATCAAATCAAATTCGATATTAATTGATGTAAAAGATATTAAAAATGCTCCTTTAAATTTTAGTGGAGTTGTTGGAGATTTTAAAATAGAAACAAAACTTGAAAAAGATTCAGTACTCAATAACGAAGTAGTTAGTTATTTTGTAACAATTATTGGAAAAGGAAACATTGAATTAGTTACTTGGGATGATATACAAACTGATTTCCCAAAAGATTTTGAAATTATTAAATCTAATATCGATGAAAGCAAGATTTTTAAAGCAGGAATTCATAGGAGCAAGAAAACATTTGAATACATTCTAATACCAAAATTTGAAGGAAAATATGATAAAATTAAAACATCTATTACAGCATTTAACTTTAAAGATAAAAAATTCTATACCATTACTTCCCCTACCAATTCTTTAAAAGTATTAAATAATCCAAACGCAAAAAATGAAAAAACAGACGATCTTAATAAGTACTCAACAGATAAAGATATAAACTTTATTAAAAAAAATCCAAAGAATAAAAAAAATAACAAATTATATAAAAAATATAAAAAACTTAATCAAAACAGAAAGGACAATAATTGGATTTATTTAGAGGAAGATCAGAAGATAAAAAACAATCATAATCTCTATGAAAATTATTTAGAAGAAATTAAAAAAGAGAAAAAATCTACTATTTACATTATTCTATTTTTTGTTCCATTTTTTGTTTTAATTATTTTAAAATTTTATAATACTTACGTAAAAAATAGCAGATTAAATAAAAATGTAAAAAGTTCAAAAATTGCACAAAAAAGACTAAAAATTGCACAAAAATTGCTTAAAAAACAAGATTTTGATGGATTTTTTGAAGAAATAGAAAAATCATTATGGAATTATTTTGCTTTCAAATTTAATATTAATGCAGCAGATCTATCAAAAGAAACAATTGAGGAGTACTTTATTAATTATGGTCTTTCAATTGACATTAAAGACAATTTTATTTCTTTATTAAATGAATGTGAACTTGTACGTTACTCTGCATTAAAAAATGATGAAGATAAAATTGGTTCGATAATACAGAATGCAAAAGATATTATTACAGAAATAGAAAAAAATATAAAATGAAAAATATATTAATCATTCTTTTCCTTACATCATCCATAAATATTTTTTCACAAATTAATGCATTTGACAAGGCTAATGATCATTATAAAAAAGAAAAATATGATGAAGCAATTTCATTGTACCAAAAACATTTAATAAGCGGTCATGAAAGCAGTGAGTTATATTATAATCTTGGTAATTGTTACTTCAAAAAAGATGATTTTGCAGAAGCTATTTGGCATTATGAAAAAAGCTTAAAACTATCAAAAGATCAAGAGACAATAGAAAACTTAAATTTAGCTAAAGATAAATTAAAAACTGTCGTTAACACTCTACCTCCATCATTTTTAGACAAAATATTTTATGAAATCATAAACTTGATTTCATTTGATCAATGGAGAATCATTACAATTATATTTCCTTGGTTAATTTTGTTTCTCTACCTAATTCGTTCAAAAATTAGAAAATTTTATCAAGCTATGCAAATTTCACTTTTTGCTATAACTCTTTGTCTTTTAACAATAACTTACTTCAGCTATCATGAAGTTTTTAAAAAGGAAGCAATAATCTTTACAAATACCAGTGCTAAAAGTGAACCAACCACAAACAACAAAAACAAATCTCTATTTTCACTTCCCAAAGGTTCTAAAATAGAAATCATAGATAAAGATGGTGACTGGCTAAAAGTAAAAAATGAAGGAAATTTAAAAGGGTGGATTAAGAGTAAAAATTGTAGGTTTTTGTAAAAAAAAAATCTGGAAACAGATTAGTTATTTTTTAGTATCTTTGTTAAGTATGAAAAAAGTACTATTATTTCTGACTTTAATATTATTTTATAGTTCCAGCTTTGCTCAAGCAGGTTCCGCACCTGTTCAATTTTGTTCTTCTGCAATTCCCGAGATTTGTAATGGATCTCTTTATCCAGCTGCTACTTCAGGAAATGCATCAGCTCCATTTGGAGCAAATCTCAACTGTGGATTCAATGATATAAGCGAAAATGCTTCGTTTTATTACTTTGTTTCTAATACTAACGGACCTCTTAACATAAACATTACTCCAACTGATGTCATAGGAGTGCCTTACCCAAATATTAACACATCTCCTGACTTAGATTTTAAATGCTGGGGGCCATTTAATGATCTTAATACTATGTGTGATCAATTGACAAATGGAAATCAAGAAGATTGCAGTTCAGCTCCTGCTACAACAGCTGAAGTACTACAAATTAATAACGCAGTGGCTGGGCAAATTTATGTTGTAATGGTTGCTAACTGGGCACAGACTGGTACTAGCCCAGATCCATGTTATATTCAATTTACATCTGCTGGTCCTAACGATGCATTTGGAGGGCCTTCTCCTGGAGATGCTGGAGGTTCAGTTGGATTAACTAATCCAATATTATTTTGCGATTCTGACCCTATTATCAATCTTATTGATCAGTTAAATGGAACACCTGTTAATTTTGGAACTTGGTTTTTCAATAGTGATACTGTAAATGGAACTTTTGATCCATCTACAGATCCAATCGGAACATATACTTATTCAATACCTGGTACTGTAAATTGCCCTAATGATGAAGCTTATGTTGTAGTTGATGTTTTTAGTGCTTCAAGTATATCTATAACATCTCAAAATAATATATGTTCTAACGACAGTATATTTACTCTTAGCGGAATCCCCCCAGTAGGATGGTCTACTCAAGGACAAGGAATATTCACAGATAATAACGGAACAATAATTACAGAATTTGATCCTGCTTTTTATGGAACAGGTGTTCATAATATAACTTATACTTATACACCAACAGGTTGCGCTCCGATTCCAATTGGAGGTTCTATAACAGTTAATGAAGCTCCTACAGTTCTTGCTTCTAATGTGATCGTAACAAATCCATCATGTTTTGGATATACAGATGGATCTGCTCAAGTCACTGCTTCAGGTGGAATTCAGCCTTATACAGTAGATTGGTTTGGAAGTGATCCTTTACAATTATCTTCCGGAACATATAATTACGAAGTAACCGATAACAATGGTTGTATTTTTTCTAGTAGCGTAACTCTTTATGATCCTTTAAATACTTCAAGTACAATTAATGAATATCATAGTAGCTGTTTCGGAGCAAATGACGGATCAGCAAGTATAACAATGTTAGGAGCTGGAACCCCACCTGGAACTATCTCAACTTTATCTTATTGTTCGTCTAATCCAGCGACAGGATTTTCTGGTCAGTTATCAGCAAGTATTGCAGAAGTTCAATTAACAGGTGATAATATAGATATCAACAATAACACAATAGGATCACAGGACTTCTATGAGGATTATACTACTTTATTTTATGCAGATATTACGCAAAATCAAAACTACACTGTATCTGTAACTCCTTATGATGAATTTCCTACTACAGGTCAATACGCTCCAGAAGCTGTTAATGTGTATATTGATTTTAATATAGATGGAGATTTTTTTGATGCCGGAGAAGACTTAGGAGTAATAAATATTCCACCTGGATCATGGAATCCTGGAAACGTATATCAGTTCAATTTCAGTGTTCCAAATACAGGTGCATATGGACCCACGAGAATGAGAGTAGTTTGTATGAGTAATGCTGGAGGAGCTCCCATAAATATGGGACCTTGTGAATCAGCAAGCGGATTTAGCACTCCATGGTTTGGAGCAACTGAAGACTATTCGATTGTCTTAAATGCACCAGGATCAAATGCTAATTACCAATGGTTTAATGGCTCAACAGCTGATAGCATTTCAAATCTTGGTCCGGGAACATATTCAGTAATTATTACAGTTGATGGTTGTCCATTCCAAGATTTTGCTACTATTTCTGAGCCTCAAGAAATTGTATTTAATCCTACAATAATAGATGTGTCCTGCAATAGTTTTAGTGACGGAGAAATAAACTTAAATAACATTTCTGGTGGTAATGGAGGACCATATAATATAGTAGACTGGGGTGGTATAACAGACCCTACATCAATACCTTCTGGAACATATAGTATTACTGTTGCTGATGCAAGTACAATTACAGCTTCAAATCCTCTAGCATGTGAAAATGATACTGTTATAACAATTAATGAACCTGATTATTTTAGTGTTGACTTTACAAGTTCGAACTCTGAAATATGCTTTAATGATCCTGTTTCATTAGATTTTAATTTTAATCAGGGGGGCGTTGCTCCATATACTGTAAACTATACAGTTAACGCAACACCACAAGTTGCAGGCCCAATTAACAGCTCCGGCATTAATAATATTGCAATTTCTCCCCAAGTTGGCAATAATACTTTTATTATAACAAACATTACAGATGCAAATGGATGTTTAAATCAAAATAATATTAATTCTCAAGATATTTATGTCAATCCTCTTCCAGATATTGATATTGCAATTGCTCCTAATCCAATTTGTGTAGGAGATAATTCAACTCTTCTTTTCAGTGCTCCAAATGGAACTCCTCCATACATTCTTGATTATTCTTCTGATGGAGTCATTTCAACAGTTAATGTTCCTGCTGCCGGATTAAATTTAGTAGTAAATCCGTCACAAACAACAGATTATGAACTGACATATGTAACTGATGCTAAAGGGTGTGAAAGCAATTTACTAGGCAATATAGCTACGCTAACAGTAAACGAAATACCTCAACTTAATTTTACAAGTCCAAGTGAAACATGTGATGGAGATATTATTCAATTAAAATTTAATTTTACTGCTGGTTCTGCACCATGGCAGGTAAGCTATTCAGTTAACGGAGTTCCTACATCTATACCATTCAATAATTCTGTAGATTCAATTGCAATAAGTCCAGCGACGCAAACTGTTTATATTATTAATTCTGTAACTGATAACAACAATTGTACAAACAATATAACTCAAGCGTTAAGTATAAATACTAATCCTCTTCCAACGGCAAATGTAACTGGTGGTGGATCAATATGTAATGATGGTTCTACAACAGATATTGTATTTTCTTTTAATTCAGGAACACCTCCATATAATCTTACTTATTCAAATGGAATCAATACAAATTATGTTAGTAACTTAGGAAATAACTTTACTCTACCTACTAATCAAATTGGATTATATAATATTTTAGAAGTAACAGATATCAATGGATGCAAAGCAACTTCAATCAATGGTAGTGCTTATGTGAATGTTAATCCTCTTCCCGAAGCAGTAATTTCTGCATATCCTCAACCAGCAAATATTTTAAATCCTCAAATTAACTTTACTGATGAGTCAAATGGACATATAAATGGAGTTTGGAATTTTGATGATGGAACTACACAATTTACCAATTTTGATCAGATTTCTCATATTTATAGTGACACAGGAACATATCAAGTCACCTTAACAGTTGAAACAGATAGTGGATGTATTGATATTGCTAGTCAAACTATATATATATCACCTGTATTTACAATTTACGTTCCTAATGCTTTTACACCCAACAACGATTTAAACAATGACTATTTTTTACCAATAGTTGACGGAGTAAGTGAGTATGAATTAAGTATCTACAATAGTCACGGACAAAGAATTTTTAGAACAAATGAATATTCAAATGACTATTTATCGTGTGTAAGTAGCAGTAGTTGTCTAGCTGCATGGGACGGAAAGATTAAAAATGGAAGTGAATATGCAACTAAAGGAGCATATGTTTATGCCATAATTTTAAAAGATTTAAATGGCAAGACGAGAACATATGAAGGAAGTGTTGTCCTTCTTAGATAACAAAATAAATTTCAAAATTTTTTCATGAAAAATATTTATTTATTATCACTATTTTTTCTAATTTTTTTTGCTGAAAAAATTAATGCAACTCATGCAGCTGGAATGGATATTTCATATGAATGTATATCTCAAGGTACAAACTCTGATACTTATAAAGTTACTTTAAAATTTTACAGAGATTGTGAAGGTATCGATGCCCCTGGTTATGGCATCAACCCACTACTCCAGCTAGAGTATTCTTCCTCTTGCGGTTCAGGAACAGCAACTCTGCAAACGGTTGGTTCACCTATAAATATAAATCCTCTATGTTTATCGTATTGTAACGGAGGAAATTCATTAGGTATTGAGCAATATACCTACGAAGCTATTATTTCATTATCTAAATGTTCTAACTGGTCATTAACTGTTTGTGAACCTGCAAGAAATAATGCAATTAACACAATTGTCAATCCTGGAAATCAGGATCTATGTATTGAAGCAACACTAGACAATACAATTTATTGTAATAATTCTCCGACTTTCTCTCAGTATCCAACACCATTTATTTGTGCAGGAAACTATTATTGCTACAATAATGGTGCAATAGAAATTGATGGAGACTCATTAGTTTATACTCTAGTTACTCCATTAAATACAAATAACGGAGGAACTGTTAACTACATAGCTCCATATTCTGTTACAAATCCAGTTGGAGGAGGATCAACATTTGATCAAATAACAGGAAATCTATGTGTAACCCCCCCTGGAATAATTACAGGAGTGTTAGCAATTAAAGTATCAGAATTTAGAAATGGAATTTTAATAGGAAGTATTATTAGGGATATACAAATAAATTCATTTGCTTGCAATGGAACTAATCCTCCAGAACTTACTGGTATTAACAGCAATAATTTAGTTGATATTTCCGACATAAACTCGTATACTTTTAATCTTGACTGCCCAAATGGAAATCAAACAATTAGTTTTGATATTAATACAATAAACAACAATCCAACTCCACCTCCAGGATACGAAATCTTTTTAAATGTTGGAGGTGGATCATGGCAAAGTGAAGTAAGTTGGGAGATATATGATCCAAGTGGTCCTGGAGCAGGCACCATTATAGCATCCGGAGGAGCCCCATATAACGGCTCTATATGCATACCATCATCAAATATTGGAAATTTAGAATTTATCATGTATGATTCTTGGGGAGATGGATGGAACGGAAACACATATACAATTTCAGGAAATAATACGTTAAGCGGAACTTTAACTGGTAGCTTATTCAATGGAAGTTATGGTGTAAATAATTTTAATTTATCAGGAGGTAGTAGCTGCGCAATTGGAGGATCTCTAGTTAATATGACATGGAACAGTGGTATAACAAATGCTAACTTTACTGTTTCAAATAATAACTCAATGAATCCAATTGGAACATTTAGTTGGACCCCTACTCCATCAGACATATTAGGAAGTCCCTATTTTTTTACGGTTGAGGTTGCAAATGATGCATGTCCGGTTCCAGGAAATTTTTCTTTTCAATATCAGATTAACTTAACACAGTCAAATATCACAGTAAATCCTACAATTATTAATCCATCTTGCAATGGGTTAAGCAATGGACAAATTAATACACAAATCATAGGTAGTAATCCTCCGTACACATATAATTGGTCTAATGGAGTTACAACTCAATCTCTTTCAAATGTAGGGGCTGGAATCTACGACTTAACGATAACTGATAGTTTAGGATGCATTAAAAATGAATCGTTCAATCTAATTGAACCACCTATATTTTCTCCAATAATTAATTCGAATAACATAAGTTGTTTTGGAGCAAATGATGGATTTATTCAAGTTGTTAATGAGCCCTCCAGTACAACATATTTATGGTCTAATCTTTCTACAAATAGTAGCATTATCAATTTGAGCTCAGGTAACTATAGTGTTGATGTTACTGACAGCAATGGATGTGTTCTAACTGAGTTCTTTAATAT
>MDTE01152205.1_pt1 | contig 18318 bp, 14 predicted proteins | sample 811231 | NCBI WGS metagenome assembly MDTE01 (sample SAMN05326651, study PRJNA326480) | marine metagenome | isolation source: seawater | place: Indian Ocean: Red Sea | collected 2010 | reverse complement strand
CTCGATGAAGATGCATAAATAAATCTTTTAATTCCTGCTTTCTTACTAATTTCAACTAAAGGAGTAAATGCATCTAAATTTATACTTTTACCTAAAGCAGGATTCAACTCAAAGCTTGGATCGTTTGAAATGCATGCTAAATGAATAACCGCGTCATGACTTGGAATAATTCTTTTTAAAAGCTCTGCATCCCTTATATCTCCCTTTATTTTTTGGAGATTCGGGTGATCATCTATGACATTTTCTCCATATATCATTAAATCCAATACAGTCACATGAAATCCTTTATTTAATAAAAAAGGGACTAATTGAGCACCTACATAACCAGCACCGCCGGTTATCAAAATTTTTCTAAAATCTTCAACCAAAACTATTTATTTTTGTACTTTATAAACATTAACATTAAGAGTAAAAAATTTAATAATTATTGGCTTATTTCTTTAAGTATTTAAACCAATCTTTTGTCTCAATTGAAATTTTTTCAGGAGTCCAAACTGGAGCTTCTCGCCAATATTCTATATTCTTGATAATTTCCTTAATTCCCTGTTCAATTGAAACCTTTGGATTCCACCTAAGATCTCTTTTTATGAGTGATATATCTGCAAAAGTAGAGTCAGGTTCCCCTGGACGTTTTGGAATATAAATTTTATCCCCTCCGAGAAGTTCTACAAGACGATTTATAGAAATTGTTTTACCACTCCCTACGTTATAAACCTTACCAGAAATGTTTGACATAGCTGCTGCTAAAAGGGACTCAACAACATCTAATACATAGGTAAAATCGCGCGTTTGTTTGCCATCACCAACTACGGTAAAAGGTTTATCTGCTAATTTCTGTGCAAGAAACACGCCAAACACCGCTCCATACGTTCCTGATGTTCTTGAGCGGGGACCATAAACATTAAAAAATCGCAAAGATAACGCTGGAAGATTATAAATATCAGCCCAATGTAAAACCAACTCTTCTCCAAGACGTTTCGTTAAAGCATAAGGATATTGAGGACAGATATCCGCATCCTCGGGAGTTGGATAAATTTTTGGAAGACCGTAACATGATGATGATGCAGAATAAATAAATCGTTTTACCGAATATTTATGCGCTGCTTCCAATACATTGAAAGTGGCATCCACATTAGATTGAAAATAAGCTTTTGGTTCTTTAATAGAAGGAACAATGTCAGCTAAAGCTGCCAAATGAAAAACCCAGTCAACATTTTTAAAATTTTCCATCCAAGCTCCCGAAAAAGCCAAATCACATTCTACAAACTTTATATCCTCAGAAATATGAGCCAAATTCTCAACTCTTCCAGTGCTTAAATTATCAAGTACTGTAATATCGTGACCATTTTTTAATAATAGATCAACTAAGTGACTTCCTATAAAGCCAGCACCTCCAGTTATGAGTACATTCATATTTGCTAATCAAAAAAAAGATGACCATATTTTTCCATAAAAGAATAACCAATTATACCTGGGTTATACCAACCAATACTTTTCATCATTGATTCAAATCTTTTTTGATAAGGATGTGAAGGTTCAAAATCATTTTCTTTAACTCTCCTTAACATTTCTTTGGATATATCAGAAATTTCCTCCTTAGTATTTCTAATGCACTGCAAACCAAATTTTGTATAAGAGTAGCCATTTGATATATTTAATCCTTTCTGTTTTAATTCCCAGACTTTTCTGAATGGTAAAAATTCATCTGTTTTTAAGTCTTTTATAAGCATTGGCATAACTAATGTTTTATAAGGCTGAGAATTAAAAATAGGAATCCAATTGTAACGAAGTACAGGGCGACCAAAAAATGCTGCAACATTAGCCAATCCAGAAGTATCTCCAATATAAAATAAGCAATTGGAACATAGAACAACATCATCCGATCCATCTTTAGAACAATCCTTAAAGTCAACATGTTCCCTAGAGAAATACTGGCTTCCTAAATTTCTTTTTACATTACCCATCCTGAGAACAGGTATTGATTGAGAATTTAAATATTCCACAGTAGGAATTAATTTCAAATAATCATCATTTCTGTAGTCATGGTATGAAAAATCTTGTTTGAATTTGGGAGAATCAAGATACTCGGAATCCCTTGTAAAAGTACAAACATATTTAAGAGGTTCAATAAAATCTGGGATAGGAGAAGAAACCTCAAATTTCAATTTTGGTAATGGATTAAATCCCTTTTTTGCTATTTGCCCAGCATCATTTCTATTATGAAAAATATAAGTGATTGATTTTTTAGTAGAAATATAAAATTCTTTAGTTCCTTCTAATTTATGCCCAACATATTCATTACCAGATTTTGTCAATTTTATTAGTACCTCAACTAATAAATTTGAAAGATCGCTTTCAAAAACTAAATATCCTTTTTGAGTTAAGTATCTAGTCCAAAATTTTGTAATAAAAATATTAGAGCTTAAACGTTTTGGATTAGATATTGCAAGTTTGAATCTAGACGACTCATCTGGGGTTATATATGAACAAAATGCAAATGTATTAAGTATTTGATGACCTATTCGAGGGCTGAAAATACTAAAAATTTTTCCTCCTTGAAATAAAAATTTTAATAAGCTAAATAACTCTTGATAATCTTTGGTTTTAGAATTTCTTATAACGTTAAAAAGAAGTTTAAATTTATTACTCAAATGCATTAATTAATTCAACTATTTTTTCTAGATGATTACTAGTAAGCTCAGGATAAACAGGCAAACTCAAAATTTTGTCTGAATACTCTTCAGTTCTAGGCAGTTTAAAGTTTAACATATTTGAAGCTTTTAATTTATGTATTGGAATTGGATAATGTATTTTTGTTTCTATACCGTTAGATTCTAAATACTTTTTCATCTTATCCCTTTCTTTTAAACGGATAACAAATAAATGATTTACGCAACGTTCATAATCCTCTTCTTTTGGTAAGCATATATGTTTGTTTAAAATGTGCTCTCTAAAAAAAATTGCATTCCTTCTTCTACATTCGATTTGTTTTTCTAAAAGCGGCAGTTTTTCTAGTAAAAAAGAAGCCTGTATAGTATCAAGCCTCATATTAAAAGACCAGAATTCACATTCATCTCTAGAAGAATGTCCATGATTCCTTGCCTTAGAAATCCAGTTTGCAAGTTCCTTGTCATTCGTAGCAACAAACCCTCCATCTCCCAAAGCAGAAAGATTTTTTAATGGATGAAGACTGAAACAAGCAGTTTTACCAAAACTTCCAATTTTACGACCCTTATATTGAGCACCAATAGCTTGGGCAGCATCCTCAATGACATGAAGATTGTATTTCTGTGCAATTTCACAAATCTCTTCTATCATCGCAGGCTTGCCAGTTAAATGAACTGGCAAGATTGCCTTAGTTTTATTTGTTATTACTTTTTCAAGTAAATTAGGATCCATATTCATGGAACTATCCACATCAACCAAAACCGGGGTGGCTCCAGTAAGAACTATTGAAGAGACAGTTGCTAAGTATGAATTAGCAACTGTAATTACTTCATCACCAATCCCAATTCCTAATCCCCGCAAGCTTAAATATAAAGCTGCTGTCCCATTTGAAACACTAACTACATTATCAACTCCTAAATATTTTGCTAATTTAGTCTCAAGAATTGAAACTTCTGGACCATTAATAAGTTGTCCATGTTCAATAACTCTCTCTGCAGCATTAACTAATTTTTGTTTTATAGCTAAATTTTGATTAGCAATATTTACGTATGGTATTTTCACAAAATTTCAGGATTCATTAATATCCAATTTCTACCACTCCGAACAATTTCAAGGGCATTAGGTAATTCATAGAATAACAAATCAACAATGCTCATAAATGGTTGAAAATTAGCTCTTGAATAAACCGGGTGTCTGTAGTCTTGTTTAAAAAGTAATTTTTCTTTTCTAGAAAATTCATTTTTATCATAAAGACCAATATCAACACCTCTTGCAAAATTGTAATAATTTGTATATTCAAATTGATCTAAAATGCAAAAGATTTTTTTTGTACTTTTAAGTGATTTACATTTTTCTATATCGGATGAATTAAAAAATTCACAATTTATACCTATCAAATTACATATACTTTTTATAAGATTAGAATTAAATTTAGACAAATTATTAGAGTTTTTTCTTTCGTAATTGTAATTTAGAAATTCTAATACTTCCTTAAAGTAAGGGGTTTTACAGTAATAGTCAGAAATTATATTTAAATGACTATCGAGGCATTCTCTTATCAATGTTTTTTGGGAAATTGAATCATGAAAAAAAGTCTTATTCAATGAAAGGGATAACCATCTAGAATTTCCAATTTTGTTTGATATCTTATTACGAGATATCACAGAATTTCTTGTATACTCAACATTATCTAGAAAAACAAATTTATCTACAGTATCAATCAAATCAAAATATCCAAGCCATGGTAAATAATTAGGTTGATTAACAGCGATTTTCACTTATTTAAAACTTCAAAATAATATTTTAAATTATTATAATCATAATCCAAATTTAGAAGAGTCTGAATTGATTTATGTTGCACTTGTAATGCGAAAATTTATTTATAAATTTATGACTTTATTAAATATTCGGCATGTGTTTAAATGCTTTTAAAATTATATCCTGCATCTCGGTACTCTTGGTTAAAGAAAAATCTGCTTCAGCCTTCATATCCAACATGAACTGCTCATGAGAATTTTTAATATCACAGTAGCTATCCACACCATAAATTTTCTTAATACTCCTATCAGTAAGTCGAACATGCCAGTTGATAGTTTTTCTAAAGGAATTACTTGGTATAGTTTTTTTCTGAACACCATGAAATGATTGATCTGTTTTCACGAAGGTAAGCATTGAATTATCAATACTTGGTGGCTCAAATATAGGAAAAAAATTATCGAAGTCAAAAAATTTATTTCCACAATCAAAGAATGAGGGATCCTTACATGCATACATTGATGTCGTGGGGTAGATATGGTCTTCATCAACCACGTAAATTAACCCTGTTAATAACATTGAAGGGTTTTCAGTGTGTATTCTGACATTAAGTTCTTTTTGGGCATTAACCAAGACAGCAAAAACATCTAATTCAACATCTTCAAGTCGGGAACCAAAGCGTGCAGAAAAAAGTGAGGAATAATTATCAAGCTTGCTAAGAATCTTTGGCTTTAAATATTCATTTGAAAATCTACTTAAAACAGTTTTACTATGTTTATTTAGTTTGCAAAGATCATCATAAGATTTATAGCCAATAATATAAGTCCCAAAACGACCTGCATCCTTAAGTGAACGACCTTTACCATCAGAATAGGGTGTCATTTCATTATGGTTTGGCCAATGTTCAATCAAGGGTTGCCATACACTTTTTGGAAATATATTAATTTGATAGTCAAAAATTTGTCTTGAGTTAATCATTTAATAAACGAGAAAAAGAATTTTAAAAAAAAGACAACTTTCATATGAAAACCAATATTAAAATCCTCTAAACCAAATTATAGCCTAAGCATTTCTTATCATTCTTTTATAGATAATTTCACAAATTAAAAGATTTAATACATTTAAGTTTTTATTAGTCTTAAGGGAATTTTTATTTGATTTTTTTGGAATTTTGCTCGCATTTTCAAAAATTTGACTCCAAGTTTTTTTTAAACTTAATCTCCAATCCTTTGTAAAAAAAGAGACTTTATCCCTATTTATAAAAGTTGGACAATTTATGTTTCTTGGGGAACTATTAACTTTGATAAATTTAGAAATCGAATCAGAAACTTCAGAAGGTTTTTCACGGAGTAATGAAATATCAAGGGTAAAAACATTTTTTGAAGAAATAATATTCAAATTTTCTTCAATTTCATTATTTAATATGTGTATTCATTATGAAAAATAACATCCCAAGCCTTTTTAAGTTTTGCCTCCAATTTTTTATCAAAAAATGGTAGGTTATCTCTATTTGAAAAAATAGGATAATCTACTCCTTTGGGCAACCCTTCAATATTTATAAAATCAGCAATTTTATCAGCCACTTCCAATGGTTTTTCTCTCAATAATGAAATATCAATATTTAAAACATCATTATTTGGCAAAAGCTTTAAGTCAATTTCAATTTCTCTTTTTAAATCACATACTTGTTGAACTACTTGAATAATAGGGTCGCTGATTTTACTGATTTCTTCCCATGTTTTTGGTTTTGCGCCATAAAAACAATTTATATTACCAAATCTTTTTTTTCTTGCAGCTAGGATTGAGTTGCATACGCTTTTTGAATTTCTCTGGAGGTAAATAAATTTAACGCTATCAATATTATCAGAAATTTTAGAAATTTGATTACAAACTAATGGTGTATCAAAGATTAATGGCTGTAGAAAAACAGAAGCCATTCCTTGAAGTGTTTCATTTATATAGTCCCAATTTACTTCTGAACCAATGCAATCAGTTTCAATATCTATATTAAGATTTTTTTTCCAAAACCATCCAAATTCACAGGGTTCAAAAGGGCCTTTAGTGTTGCCATATTCAGATCGAAAATTACTAATATAATTTTTCTCGTAAAGGGAAGTATGCAAAATAGTTCCTGCGACTGGATTTTCCCAAAATTTTCCGATAATATTCGATACAAATCCTACTTGATATCGAGAGATAAGAACTTGTTGAAGCAAAGTACTTCCACATCTGGGCAAACCTACAATAAAACATATGTTTTTTTTAAAAGATTCCTTAGATCTAGTTAAACTAAATTTTGATAGATATTTATTAAGATTATTTAATTCATCCATTTTATCTACAATCGCAACAGCAATTAATTAGATTAAATTTGAATGTTCATCACCAGCAAATTCATTACTGTTGATAATTTTGTGAATCTGATAGTTCATTGCATGATATCGACATCCTGAAGGACATTTCACTAGATCTAATTTATCAACAAGTTCCTTAATATTATTCTCAAGAGTGTCAAGATCGGTATCAAGGTCTCCAACTTTTACATGATGTGGACCACATCCAGTTATATCTCCATTTTCATAAACATTCACCCCAAAGAAACTTGCAAAACAATTTTTGTATACAAGCATATTTTGTTGATTTTCTTCAGCTATTACTTGTTGTGGACGATAAAAAACTTTAAATCGTTCATTTTCATAGGATGCCACTCTTCTATAAACATCATCAAAATCATTCTGAGTTAAGGTATTCTTTTCAATTTTATCTCCAACTGTTCCTCGATTAAAAACAGGTTTTATTGAAAGATAATCAACTCCTATGTCTGTACACATTCTTGCGCAGTTCTCTAAATCATTTATATTATGTTGATGCGTAGCAAATTGAACTCCAACAGTTGGATTTTTTCTATTACCCCTTTTCTTTATTAAATTTTCAACATTAGAAATTATCTTGTCATAATCAGTTATCTTAGTAGCATGAAGATTTGAATGAACTTCTTTTGATCCTGCATCAAGAGAAATTCGAACATACGTGAAGTTGTTCAACAAAATTTCTTCATATTTATCAATCAAAAAACCATTCGTAAAGATACCTTGATCAAGATTTAGTTCAGCTGCCTTTGTCGCTAAATCAGCAAATAATTTAAAAGCAAGTGGCTCACCATTACCAACATAGCCAACCCCTTTCAAACCACGTTTTGAAGCTTTTTCTAACCATGAAGAGATCTTGTCGTAATTAATTTTTGTTGCAGTTGATTCTCTAAAGTAGGCTGTAGAACACCATTTACAACCATGATTACAATAATTTCCAACACTTAATGTAGCGGTTACTGGGAAAACATTTGTCCTATTTTTAACACCAACCAGTTTTTCTGGATGATAAATAAGCTTGTTAAAGCCAAGTATTGATGAGCTTGTCTCATCAGAATATTGTTTAAGAAAACGTTTTTCTAATAACTCTTCCGCTCTAGAATTATTTGGATTTTGCTGTTTATCAGAAATCGCACGATTATCAAGCATAATTCTAGCTACTAATAGTAGATCTAATTTAACAAACTTTATAGATTTAAACGTTTCTTGTCAATAAAAGTTATGTTATCAGCAAGAGCACCTTTAAAAGGTTCAGAGACAAAGGTAGATAATGCAATAGAATTTTTAGCAAAAATTAATTCAATATTTGACTTAACGTAGTCATAAATAAGTTTACTAGGGACCTTTAATTTAAATTCCAGATCTATAGTTATAATAATTTCCTGACGATAAAAAAATCCAAGTTTGCTTGTTTTTTCACTGTCAGTTATTAGATGTACATCCTCAAAACCACAACTGAGAACTTTTTGCATGGCTTTTCCTGTTCTAGATGAAACTATAAAGGGCATATCTTTTTGGAGATTATCTATAATTGACCACATTAAATCTCCTTTATCCTTCCAAACAGATCCCTTAGATAAAGTTGGCATGTAAGGCATAGAATTTTTAAGGAAATTGTAAAGCCAAATAATTATGTTCCGATATTCTGATGAAATTGCTGTTTCTTCGCTTAGCATTATGCAGTCAGCTCCAACATTTATTGAATGTCCCAAGGAAATTACATCACTTTTAGTTGGCTGACTTATTGAAATCATAGTACTAAGATTCTCAGTAGCAATAATCAAAGATTTGCCGTGTCTCTTACAACATGCAGATATTTTTGTAACACCTTTATAAAGATTCTCTACGCCTATTTCAGCTGCCAGGTCACCTCTATCAATCATTATTACATCGGACTCATCGCAGATTTCTTCAATATTTAAAAGACCTTGAGAGCTTTCAATTTTTGAAATAATAATTTTCTCAGGATAAGCTGATTTTAATTCTTTAATAATAGAAGCATTCTGCACAAAGCTAACCCCGTAAGCATCCACCTCCAAATTGTCAAAATCATTCAAAAAGTTCAAAATATAATCTCTTTGCACATTATCGTCATATTCTCCTCCAGGGATATTAAGTCCTTTCTTAGTTTTAAGACTAAAACTGGAGAGTGATATGCCTTTTACTAAATTTTCAGTTAAGGATACTGTTTTAAAAAAATGTTGACCATCATTTAAGGAAAAAGTTGAAGGTATTTTTTTACATAAAGGTAGTTGCCTAGTAAGAGGTATACCTCCTTCTAAAATTTCTTTTCCATAATAAAAATCTACTTCTTGTCCTTTCTCTATTTCTAGATTGGACTTATTATTGGTCCTTGGTTTTATTCCTGGAATATCCAAGAGAATAATCGCATCAGATCTAACCTCACGAATTTTCCTAACAGTATCACTATGCCATTTATGGTCTGCATGGCTTCCATTTAGTCTTAAAAGCTTTGAATATTTACTAATAAAAGTAATTGAATCTATATTGTTGGTCTCTGGCCCTATTGTTGCAAGTATTTTTATCATCCTTTTTTAAGCTATTGATTAAAGATAAGATTTTTAATCTTTTTTAAGCAATATTACTTCAAAATAAAAACAATTTTATATTTTTGAGTCTTTAAGTAACTTTTAAATCCAACAAATATATTTTATTCAAATGATTTATTCAGCTATTCACCATTAAATATATCTTTAGCAAAAGTATTTGAAAGATTAATTTTATATTGAATAAAAATAAAAGAAACTAATTTTAGATCAGAATATTCCTAAAAATTTTTTTAAGGATTTATATTTTTCTTAATTAAATTAATACCTTATTCTTTCATTAAAACGTTTAAAAGACACTTAATTAGATTGAAAGAATTAGATTTGTATTCTTTTAAAAACTGATTAAAATCACAAGATGCATTTTCATTCGCCTCATCAGAGATAACTCGCATAACTATCCAATCTATTTCTTCTTGAAATGCAACTTGTGCAAATGCTCCGCCTTCCATTTCAACTGCAGAAAGTCCTGGAATCTCTTCAGAAAGTTGAAATATTTTTTTTCTATCTGATATAAACATATCCCCAGTAGCAATTAAACCTCTATAAATCGATCCAAACTGAGAAAAACTTTTATTATTTAATTCTTTTCTTAAATTAGTAAATAATTTGTTCAATAATTCTTGATTGGGAAAGATTTTTTTTTCATTAATGGCAGGAATTACATACTTTTCAAATAATGGTCTTGCATCCATATCGTGCTGAATTACAGAGTCAGCCAGAATAACGTCCCATTGTTTTAATCTTTTATCGATAGCACCAGCTACGCCGGTAAAAATCACTTTTTGTATTGGCTTAGAATTAAAAGTTGATGACAATAATCTTGTTGTAGCTCTTGCAGCGCTAACCTTTCCCCAACCACTCCATGCTGTGGTAATAAAAACCTCTTTGGAGTTATCAAGAGTTAATTTTCCAGAAAATAATTCAAGATCTCCAAACTTTGAAGACTCTACATTTTTAAGATTATCCAGAATCAAACCCACCTCTTCAGGCATAGCTGAGAGAATACCAATATGAGAAAAATTATTTTTAAGCAATATAATGTACAAAAAAGTAAATCTATGCTAACAGAAAGATTAAAAAATTCGATAAAGGATTATCAAGATTTCCCAAGAAAGGGGATAGTTTTCAAAGATATTTGCCCAATCATCTCTGATCAGGAATTATTTAATGATCTAATTAAGAAAATGTCAAGCTACCCTTTTTTTAATAATACTGAGGCAATTATCGCAATTGATGCAAGAGGTTTTATTTTTGGTAGTGCAATAGCGAATACTCTAAAAAAGCCTCTAGTTTTAGCAAGGAAGCAAAATAAATTACCTGGATTACTTATTAAAAAGAACTATGGATTAGAGTATGGTAAAGATATTCTAACTATTCAAGAATCTGCGATTTCACCATATAGTAATTTTGTTATAGTTGATGACCTTTTAGCGACAGGGGGGACAGCAAAATGTGTTCAAGACATGCTAAAAGAGAGAAAAAAACAAATATTAGCTTTATCAGTTGTTATTGAGCTTACTTTTTTAGAAGGGATTAATAATCTTGATATTCCTGTTTATTCAGAAGTTAAATATTAAAAATCGCTTATTTCAATCAAATGATTAATTTTAAAATGCTCTAATATAACCAACATTTCTTTGTCTAGCTTAACCATCAGAAGACGTAATTAATTAGAAAAAAATCATATAATCTTTTGAAAAAGTTTCACTATTTCTTGTGATTGGTTTTACTTAAAACATTCCAAAAATCTTTCTAATCTCCACTCTAAATCTCCAATAGTTATAGCCCTATATTTTTCTTTCCATATTTTGAATAATCTATTTTTAAAACTGCCCATGTAGAAAATTATTATACTAATTTCGTGAAATTGATTCCATTCTTAATCCAACAGATTTCTGCAGAGAAGTTTTTTTGCGTCATTAAATCATTTTGTTGTTCAACCGCTGTTATAATTTGCTTGTGTTTTAGCTTTCCAAGCTAAGTTCACATTTGAAGCAGTCCTTCCTTGATTATTTGGGTATTGGAAAGTTACTTGGGTTATAAATTCGCATTGGGATTTACTGCTTATGACTGACCAACCTCTTCCAAAAGTGTTCTTTTACTCTAGGGCAAATTCTGGAGAAGAAATGAATATTTAACCACTTTAAAGGACTATCAAGCATATCAAAGATTTTATTCTAAAATACTTGGATTAATTTGTATGACTGCGATTACAACGATTTGGGGCCATAGCTCAGCTGGTAGAGCACCTGCATGGCATGCAGGGGGTCAGCGGTTCGAGTCCGCTTGGCTCCATAATATTTTATTAGAGTCCTTATATGCTTAAAGCAAATAAATCTATTCCTAACCATTTTTAATATAAGTTAGAGTACGATTTGAGAAATAATTAGAAGGATTATATTTTGAGCTTGGAAATAAATAAAGATGCAGAACAAGTTAATATTTATAAAAAGGTAAAATTATCAAAACTTATTTAAAATAATAAATAGTAAAAGATTTAAAAATTATTTTGTCGTAATTCAATAAAGATGAAAAATTCTTTTAACGAAAAAATTGTATCTTGGGGATTGCTTAGACAGATAAAGGCAGAAGAAATTATAGATGAGAATATCTCATCAGTTCGTTTACCTAATCAAGAAGAATTTAATACTACAGTAAAGCAATTATGCGATTCAAATAAAATTGATTCTGAAGAAGCTTTGAAATCATGGAAAATTTTTAATGGCTTAATAGATGAAATATGGGATAATTTTGTTGTAAGAAAATGGAAATGGTCTTTTTGGTGCATCCAAAATTTTGAAGATAAAATATCAAATTATTATTTAGAAAGAAAATCTTTTCTTGACATGATTGAATATTCAATTATTAGAGTTAAAAATCAAAATTTATCAAATGAACTATTTTTAAGAATTAAAGAAAAAGAAGAAACATTTGAAGATATTGCTTCTAAATATTCAGAGGGTGCAGAAAAAAATACAAATGGACATATTGGACCAATCCCTCTCGGTAATGCTCATCCTTCATTAGCTCATTTATTACAGATTAGTGAAGAAGGTAAAGTATGCTCTCCAAAACTTATTGACTCCTGGTGGGTTATTATCAGAAAAGAAAAATTGTTTAATACTTCTTTAAATGATGAAATAATTCAAAAATTATCATTAGAACTTGGAAGTATTTTTTTGAATAATTCTATTGATAGTTTTATCAAAAAATATTTAATAAAAAATATTCAATGAAGGTAAAATTTTGAATAAGATCAAATTTTTAGAAAATTATTTTGATTTAAAATTAGAAATTTTAGAATCAATTGCTGAAGATCTAATACCATTAGACCTTGAAGCTGGTGAAAAATTTTCTGATTTCAAACAAGATGTTCCTGGTGTTTTTTTTATTGTTAAGGGAAAATTACGTTTACTAGATAAAAGTAAGAAAGGAGATATTTTTACAATAAGAACATTTAGCAATGGGGATTATATTGGAGCAGTTCAATTATTAAGTGGTTTTTTAGATCAATCAATAGCAGCCTCAAGTGATACAAGTGGTTTACTTTTCCCTGCAAATAATTTTATTAAATTAATTTTAAGAGAAAAAGATTTCTTAAATTCCTTCTCAATAGTTGATTCAATTGAGTTTTATAACGCATTAAGAAAAAATAGTGGTTTTAAAAAATTTGAATCTAAGACTCTATTGAATTGGTCAAAAAAAGAATTTTCTAATTCAGTAATCATTCGCAATTCAGATCCTGGGGAGAATTACTTAAATCAAACTCGTGGAAAATGGTTAATTAGTAGTTGCAATATTAAGGATTTATCTTGTGGACATTTTTTGAACTCTCCGACTAAATTCAAAGTAGAGGGAGCAATCCCTTCAAGATTAATCCCTATCTCATTAGAATTGCAGAAAAAATTATATTCTTTAAAAGAAAGATCTGATAAATCGGTTTGTGAGGAAGGAGACAAGAAACCAAATTCAGAAGAAGATTTTAAGGTTTTACAATTAGAGGCCCTTGAAGATTGGTATGGCCGTTTAAATAAAAATAATAATTATCCTTATACAAAGGGTATAGGCCTGTTAGATGAAACATTAGCTTGTTTGAGAATGTTATCTCAATATTTTGATTTACCTTTCAGAAAAGATTTATTAAGGAAAGTAATTACAGATCAAATAAATCTAGATAAGAATAAAAAAATAGGTGTTCAACAATTAGCTGCGATTTTTGAATTTATTGGTCTCAAATCTTCATTAATAAACCCTAAAGAAAAAGAATTAACAAAAAGGTTTCCTTGCCCATGCTTAATTTTTAGAGAGGGTAGACCTATAATTATATGGGAGCAATCGGGATCAAAATCATATATTAGTGATCCTTTAGAAGGTAAGAAATGGTTAAAAAATGAGGATATTTTTAATCATAGGGGGGTCCAAGATCTAAAAGTTTTATTCATTGAAAGAACATCTTTGTCCCCAAAAGCACGTTTTGGCTTGAGATGGTTCTTGCCGTCATTATTTAAACATCGTTTTAGCCTTTTACAGGTTGTAGTAGCTAGTTTCTTTGCTCAATTACTGGGTCTTTTTAATCCTCTATTAATTCAACAAATTATTGACGCAGTCATCAATCAAGGGAACATAACAAGTCTAAATATATTGGGAGTTCTTTTAATAATTATGGCTATTGCTCAAGCTGTAATATCTTCATTAAGAACATATCTTTTTGCAGACACTACTAATCGCATTGATATATCTTTGGGCTCAACAATTATTCATCATTTGTTGCGGTTACCTTTAAATTATTTTTCATCAAGACCTGTTGGTGAAGTAAGTAATAGGATTAATGAATTAGAAAAAATAAGAGGTTTTCTTACTGGAACAGCATTAACTGCTTTTTTAGATGCAACTTTTTCAATTATTTACGTCGGCGTTATGTTGGCTTATTCAGTAACATTAACTATCTTCTCTTTAGCTGTTCTTCCTTTTTTCATTCTTCTTTCATTTGTTATCTCACCTATCATAAAAGAACAGCTTCGTAAAAAAGCAGCTGCCAGTGCTCAAGTAAATAGTCATTTAGTTGAAACTCTCTCAGGAATGGAAACGATAAAAGGTCAAGGGATGGAATTACAAAGCGAATGGAGATGGGAGAAATTTTATGAAAGACAAATCAAAGCTGGATTTAGAAATACAATAACAAGTACCTCTGCTGGTGCTGCGAGTAATTTTTTACAGCAAGTTTCGGGATTGATAGTTATATGGGCAGGAGCAACTCTTGTATTAAATGGTCAAATGACAATAGGGCAACTAATCGCATTTAGGATCCTGTCAGGATATGTGACTGGACCAATGTTGAGAATCGTAAGTCTTTGGCAAAACTTTCAAGAAACAATAATTTCTTTAGAGAGATTATCTGATATCGTCGATCAAAAAGAGGAGCTCGAGATAGCAGGACAAAATTTACCTCCTCTTTCTCCAATAAAGGGTAAAATTAACTACAAAAATCTAAATTTCAGATTTGGCAACTCTGGTTCTCCTCAACTTGCAAATATAAATTTTGAAATTCAGCCAGGAGAATTTGTTGGGATAGTGGGAAGTAGTGGTTCTGGGAAAAGTACGTTATTAAAAATGCTAACAAGATTTTTTGAGCCGAATAGAGGATCTATTGAAATTGATAATACAGATATATCAAAAGTAGATCTTTATTCATTACGGACTCAAATAGGTGTAGTACCTCAGGATTCTTTACTTTTTGATGGATCTATTCATGAAAATATTGCTTTAACGCGTCCTGAAGCATCATTTGAAGAAATTCAAACTGCAGCTAAAGCTGCTTGTGCGCATTCATTTATACAAGATTTGCCTTCTGGCTATTCTACAAAAGTTGGAGAAAGAGGATCAAATCTTTCAGGAGGACAGAGACAAAGAATTGCTATTGCAAGAATGGTTCTAAAACAACCAAAAATGTTGATATTAGATGAAGCTACTAGCTCTCTTGACGTTGATACTGAATATCAGGTTACAAATGAATTAGCAAATCTTTTTAAGAACAAAACTGTATTATTTATTACTCATCGTCTAACAAACTTAATACATGCAGATAAAATTCTTGTTTTGCACAAAGGTTTACTAGTAGAACAAGGAACGCATGAAGAACTTTTAAAAATAAATGGTCGTTATGCAACTCTATTTAATCAGCAAAAGTCAGGCCTAAAATGATAAAAAAAGCATTTAAGATCAAAGACTTTAAATCTTGGATAAGTAGTAATTCAATTAATCAAGAACCAAGATTTGAATCTTCTCAAATATGGAACAGAAGACTTCTTTGGTCGATTATTAGTTCAGTTAGTGTAGGGTTTATTTATTCTTCTATTGTTCGTATAGATGAAGTTGTAACTGCAAAAGGGGAATTACAAGCTAAAGGTGCAGAAAGACCAATTAAATCTCCAATAGGAGGAACCATAAAAAATATTAATATTAATGAAGGACAACAAGTTAAAAATGGAGAAATTCTAATCAAATTAGATTCTTCAATTTATCAAGCTCAAATTAAAGGATTGAGATTAAATGTTGAAAATCTTGATGAGTCACTAAAAATTAGTGAAAGTGTTTTAAATATATATGGGACTCTGCTTAAAGAGGGAGCAATATCTAAGGTAGATTATCTAGACAAAAAAATTGCTGTTCAAAATATCAAATTGAATTTGAATCAAGCTAATTCTAAAATTGAAGAAATAAAAGCTATGGATGACAGGACTAAATTGTCGTCCCCAGTGGATGGAGTTGTATTTGACTTGATACCATCCAGTGAAGGATATGCTGTAACAGAGGGAGAAGTACTTATGAAAATTGTTCCTGATGGTGATTTAGAGGCTAAAGTCTTTCTTACCAACAAGGATGTAGGTTTTCTTACGCCAAATATGAAAGCCGAAATAAGAGTTGATGCTTTTCCTTTTACACAATTTGGATCAATAAAAGGTAGATTAAAATTAGTAGGAGAAGAAGTATTACCTGCTGATCAGCAAAATTCTCAATCTAGATTCCCAGTAATAGTTAGCTTAGATAAACAATATTTAAATATGAATAAAAAAAAATATGAAGTAAGATCTGGCCAAAGTGTAAATGTTAACTTTATTGTAAGAAAAAAACGTTTAATTACTCTCTTAACAGATACAATCGACAAAGCATTTGATGCTCTTCGAGGAATAAAATCTGATCGTAAATAAATTTTTTTGATTTGAGGTTTTTTTATTGATTTAAAACCATCCTAGTTAAAATAAAATCATTTATTAAATTATAGGATCAAAGTCTTGTGTATTCTATGTAATTACGGCGGGCGAAATATTCATGATTCACAGGGTTTGAACTACATTGGTTCAAACTCTCTTAATAACTTAGTAAGGGAAACTCGTGATGCTGCTAACAATAGAAATACTAGATACTCTATTTCAGTAGGAGATACTTTTTCAGGTAGTTTATACTCGGGAGATAGAGATTGGGTTGGGATAAGACTTGTTTCAGGAACTAGTTATGAATTTAATTTAACGGGAAGTAGATCTGGAGATGGCACATTATCCGATCCATATCTCAGACTATACAATGCCAATGGATCTCTTGTAACTTACGACGATGATTCAGGAAGTGGATATGAGTCAAAAATTAATTTTAGAGCTTCATATACCGGAACTTATTACTTAAGTGCAGGATCATATGCAGATTATTATTCGGGAACCTATAACCTTTCGACTAGTCAAATAGCTTCTTCAGCAAGAGATTATGGAGATTTTGCTCCAAATGCAAATTTATCTTCATCTGATCTGTGGTCTGGGATTGACCAAAATAACTTATATATGCGAGGACTTAAATGGGCAAATGGATGTAAATGGGGAAGTGCTAATCCTGTAACAACTACAACACCTTTAAATTACTTTATTTATGACGGGGGTACAACTATTGGGGGATTTAATGCTGGTCCTTTACTAAGAGAGGAGCAAAGTGGATATATCGCAGCTATGAATGCTTTTTCTTCAGTAGCTAATCTATCTTTCTCAGTAGGTGATACTGCAAGAGAATCTCATATCCTTTGGGCTTCGCTTAATTTAAGTGAGCTCATAAGCCCAGGCGTTTTGGGAATTGCTTCACCCCCTGAAGTCACAGGCTCAACTATTGATTCAAATGGATTGCCAATTGGTGCTACTACTGTAAATCATACTTTTTATTCCAGAAACGGTCGTCCCAATAGATCATATATTTTTTCATCAGGTACCTTTCTTCGCACATTAGCTATGCATGAACTTGGACATTCATTGGGACTTGCTCATCCTCATGATAATACCGGTAGATTCCCTGGGGTATCAAGTTCCTCTGACTCTGGAGATAATGGATTGAATGCGGCTCCTTACACAGTCATGACATATAACTTCACTGATATAAATGACTATAATCCTTCTTCTTTATGGGATAGATCTGGATTTATGGAGACTCTTGGCGCTTTTGATATTGCTGCTACCCAACTTCTTTATGGTGCGAATACTAATGCATCAACAGGAAATAATACATACTCCTTAGACAACTCTACGTTAAATGGATGGAATTGCCTCTGGGATAATGGTGGTGAAGATACTATCACTGCAGTTGGACAAACAGATTCGGTTTCTATTGACCTTAGAAATGCAACATTAGAAAACTCTGTAGGGGGAGGGGGATTTATCTCTAGACTTGGAACGCAGAAAATTGGTTACACAATCGCTTACAATTCAACAGGTAATTGCATAATCGAAAATGCTATTGGTGGCACAAAAAATGATACTTTAACAGGCAATGAATATAACAATAACTTAGATGGTGGCGCTGGTGATGATACTTTAACCGGTGGCGCTGGTGATGACACCTATGTTGTAGATAGCACCAACGATACAGTTACAGAAAATTCCTCAGAAGGAACTGATTTAATCCAATCTTCTGTTACTTATACT
>MDTE01185075.1_pt1 | contig 18319 bp, 10 predicted proteins | sample 811231 | NCBI WGS metagenome assembly MDTE01 (sample SAMN05326651, study PRJNA326480) | marine metagenome | isolation source: seawater | place: Indian Ocean: Red Sea | collected 2010 | reverse complement strand
TTTCAATTGATAATTTATGTTTATTCAAAATACAGTTTTCATAAAATTGATAATACATTGGCATATTTTTATTGATTCTACTGTTATATATGTATGCAATGTTTGTTTTTTTCCAAGTATTTAATTTTTCTCCACTTGGTAATCTTAATAATAAATTAGATGGGCTTGCCCAACTGATAACACTTTTTATTCTCTTATCTTCATTTGACTTTAAAATTGATATAGCCCCTCCTCTACTATGACCTAATAAATGTATATCATTTACATTAATCTCATGCTCAAAGTCATTGCAGCTCGAAATCCAGTCTATAACAAAATTTAGATCATCTAATTCAATACAAAAATTATTGTTACCAAAAGCTTCTAAATCAACAAAATCAGATGGATTTTCTATTGTTGTTCCATTGTGACTAAAATTAAATTTTAAAAAAAATAAATTTTTTTTTGCAAAATATTCAGCAATTTTATTAAAAGCTCCCCAATCCTTAAAACCCTTAAATCCATGACAGAAAATAATTACTTTTTTTGCTAAATTATTTTCATTGTAGGTAACATCAACTAAAATAGATTTGCCTTTTGATCCACTTATTACAAATTCTTTTTTTTTCAAAATGATTAGTTTACTAATTCTGCTACTTTATCTGCTGCTTCCTGTAATAAAATAACTGATTCAACTTTTAAATCACTTTGGTCAAGTAATTTTTTTGCTTTTTCTGCATTTGTTCCCTCTAATCTAACAATTATAGGGATATTAATTGAGCCAATATTATTATAGGCATCAATAACACCCTGTGCAACTCTGTCACATCTTACAATACCTCCAAAAATATTAACTAAAATTGCCTTTACTTCAGGGTCCTTCATAATAATTCTGAATGCTTGTTCAACTCTCTTTGCATCAGCAGTTCCACCTACGTCTAAAAAATTAGCCGGATTTCCACCAGCCATCTTTATAATATCCATTGTAGCCATAGCAAGTCCTGCACCATTAACCATGCAACCAACATTTCCGTCAAGTTTAACAAAGTTCAAACCAAATTCATCTGCTTCAACCTCAGTTGGGTCTTCTTCTCTTTTATCTCTTAGAAGTTCAATATCATTATGTCTAAATAAAGCATTATCGTCAATTGTAACTTTAGAATCAACTGCTAAAATCTTATCGTCTGAAGTTTTTAGAACAGGATTAATTTCAAATAATGATGCATCAATTGAATCGTATGCATTGTAAAGTGATTTAACGAAAGTAATCATCTCAGCATATGCTTTTCCAGATAGCTTTAAATTTGAAGCAATATTACTTGCTTGCTCTTCAGTTAAGCCAAACAATGGATTAATCTCTTCTGTATAAATCAGTTCGGGTGTTTTTTCAGCGACTGTTTCAATATCAACACCTCCTTCAGTAGAGTACATAATCATATTTTTTCCAGTAGATCTATTTAGAAGAACCGAAATATAAAATTCTAAATTCTCATTTGGACCCGGATAATAAACATCTTCAGCAACTAATATTTGATTAACTAATTTTCCTTCACTAGATGTTTGTGGTGTTATTAGTTTCATTCCTAATATTTCACTTGATATTTTTTCAACATCTTCAATACTTTTTGCAAGCTTAACTCCCCCACCTTTTCCTCTACCTCCTGCATGAATTTGAGCCTTAATTACCCACCAACTAGTTCCAGTTTCTTTATTTAGTTGATTAGCTACACTTACTGCCTCTTGTGGTGTAGTTGCAACTTTACCTCTTTGTATTCTTACTCCATATTTATTTAACAATTCTTTTCCTTGGTATTCGTGTAAATTCATATTTAAATATTAAATGTATTTTATTTGTAAAAATATATCATTGGATTTAAATACAAGTTACTAAATAGAATTATTTTATTTTTGCAAATCTTTATAAATTAATGAGACTTTTTTATTTATTATTTTTTTTGATTCCAATGCTTTCATTTTCTCAATTTTCTGAGAAAAAAACATACAACATAAAAAAAATCAATTCAAAACCCATTATCGATGGTGAATTAAATGAATTTGTTTGGAATGATTTGAGTTTTGCTAATAACTTTATTCAATTGGAACCAAATAATGGTAAAAATGAAAGAGAAAATCTTAAAACAGAAGTTAAAATTTTTTATGATAATAAGAATATATATTTTGGAATTATGATGTTTGACAATCATCCCGATAGTATTCTTAAAGAACTTTCTAAAAGAGATGATGACAATAAAAATTTTGATGCATTTGAAATATATATCGACCCCTTTAATAATACACAGGTTGAATATAATTTTATGATTACAGCTGCTGGTGTTCAAATTGATAAAAAATTATCAAAAACTGGTTCTGATAAAAATTGGAATGCGATATGGTATTCAGCAGTAAAAATTAATAAGTTTGGATGGTCTGCAGAAATTGCTATTCCTTTTAGTCAAATTAGATTTAATGATAATAATTCAAAATGGGCTTTAAATATGGTCAGAACAATCAGAAGACATAGAGAAAAGTATTCATGGAACTATATTGACATTGAATATGAAAATAAAGCTTTACAATCCGGAATATTAAATGGAATTAAAAATATTAAAAATCCACTTAGATTATCTTTTATGCCATATGCATCTATTTATGCAGAATCTTATCTTGATGAATATAATTTCCCCTATAATTATGGAATGGATTTAAAATATGGGATTAATGAAAGTTTTACTTTGGATATGACTTTAATTCCAGATTTTGGTCAAGTTAGCTCAGATGCAATGGTTCTCAACCTTACTCCTTTTGAGTTAAAATATGATGAAAAAAGACAATTCTTTAATGAAGGAATAGAACTTTTCAATAAAGGTGGAGATATGTTTTACAGTAGAAGATTACAAAATGATTTAATTAATGCAACAAAAGTAAGTGGTAGATCCAAGAATGGACTTGGCATAGCGGGATTAAATGCAATTAGTAACAAAACTGATGATGAAACTTTTAAAAATTATAATGTAATAATTTTAGATCAAGCATTAAAAAATAGTTCTTCTATTAGCTTTATGAATACAAATTTAACATCATTAAACTCCTCTATTTCAAATGTAAGTGGAATATTTACTCAGCTATACAACAAAAAAAATACTCATGTTTTAGATGCTAATCTTAAGTTCAGCCAAAATTTTGAAAACAATAAATCAGGTTCTTCAGGAAAATTATCTATAAAAAAAAATAGTGGTAACTATAGATATAAGTTAGAAACATTTATTAGTGATAAAAATTATAATCCAAACGATATAGGTTTTTATTCAAAAAGTAATGAAATAATTAATAAACTAGAACTTGGATATGAACAGTTAAAAGAAAATAAAAATTTTATTTCCTCTAAATATTACTTTTTTGCAAATCAAGAATCACTTTTTGAAAATAAAAATTTTGTAAATTTATATCTAGAAGCTGAAACTAAATTTGTATTTAAAAATTATCTGTTTTTATTGGGAAAAATTTCTGGTCATCCCTTCCATAAAAATGATTATTATGAAGCTAGAACAGGAGATTTTAATACTATTGTTAAAAAATCAAAATATCTTAGACTTAGTGCATATTCATCCAGTGATTTTAGAAAGAAGTTTGCGTTAGATTTAGGTGGTGGAATTCAAACCAACCCACTGTATCAGGGATATGAATACAGCTGGAGAGTTTCTCCTAGATACAGATTTAATAATAAATTTTCAACAAAATATGTTTTATCAGTTAAAAATAAATTTAATGACATTGGTTATTCTAATAATCTAAATGGATTTCCAGTAATAGCAATTAGAAATACAAATATGATTACGAATGTATTGTCAGGGAGTTATATTATAAACAACAAAATGGATTTTTCTTTTAAATTACGATACCATATTGACCAAGTCAAAAATTTAAGCTATCATTCAGTTAATAATGATGGTTATTTAGATTTGAATAATTTTTTATTAAATCTGGATGAAAATGAAAACTATACTACATGGACTTCTGATGTAAGCTGGAATTGGTGGTATAGTCCAGGAAGTCAAATAAGTATAGTTTGGAAAAATGGAAGAGATTTTTCAGATGATAATATAAATTATAATTGGATTGATAATGCTAATCAAACTCTTAATTCTAGTAAACAAAATAGTATTTCGTTTAAAATTGTATATTATTTAGATTATCTTTACCTAAGAAATGATAAAAATTAACAATCTACATCACTCCTACGATAACATCAAAGTTTTAGATGGTATAAATTTAGAAATAAATAAAAGTGAAATTATTTCTGTTCTTGGAAAATCAGGTGCTGGCAAAACAACACTTTTAAACTTAATTGGAACCCTTGATACTATACAGGATGGAGAAATTTATATTAATGGGAAATTAATTAATAATTTAAGCCTAAAAGAACTTTATAAATTAAGAAATGAAGAAATAGGTTTTGTATTTCAATTTCACAACTTACTTCCAGAATTTACTGCACTTGAGAATATATGTCTTCCTGCCTTTATTAAAGGGATAACAAAAAAAGAAGCAGAAAAAAAAGCCTATGAACTTTTAAAAAAATTAGATCTTACCAATAGAGCGCAACACAAACCAAATCAACTATCAGGTGGTGAAAAACAAAAAATTTCAATTTGTAGAGCACTTATTAATTCACCATCATTTGTTTTAGCCGATGAACCAACAGGTAATTTAGATTCACATAACACAGAAATAATCTACAAACTATTTCAGAAATTGAACAATGAATTTGGACATACTTTTGTAATTATTACTCACAATAATAATTTTGCTAGAATTGGTAATAAAAAAGTTTTAATGCAAGACGGAAAAATAATTTAATATCTACTTAAGTTATATTATATTTTTTAATTTTGCGCTTTGATGAAATATCAAAATCCTGAAATACTGTATGCATTAATTGCTGTTCTTGTTCCAATCATAATACATTTATTAAATTTAAGAAAACACAAAAATATTTATTTTAGTAGTATTCGTTTTTTAAAAAAAATTTCCGAGGAAAAAAAACAAAAACTAAAACTTAAAAATATTTTAATTCTAATATCAAGAATTTTAGCAATTACCTTTTTGGTTCTAACATTTGCTCAACCATATATCTCACTAAATAATAAAAATGATCAAGAAAATATTTTTATCTATGTAGATAATTCATTTAGTATGGATGGAGAAACAAAATTTGGACGTGCTCTAAATATTGCAAAAGAAAAAGCTAAAATAATAGCTAAAGATAACTCCGACAAAAATCTATATTTGATTACAAACAATTTTTCTGCTAAAAACAAACACAAGTTTGCAGCCAAAGATTTTATAAATGAAATTAATAAAATTGAAAGTTCTTACCAGAGAAAAAAATTTTCTGAAATTCTATCATTTACATCTTTTATAAAAGAAAAGAAAAAAATCTATTTTATTTCTGATTTGCAAAAATCATCTTTTGATATCGAAAACGTTAAATATGTTGATTCATCTCTCGACCTATCAATTGTTCCAATAGAACATAAAACAAATAATATCAGTATTGATTCTGTGTGGTTAATGAATCCAATAAACAAATCCTCTGATAACATTACATTATATGCAAAAATCACCAATTACAGTGATATGCAAGTATCTGACAAAGTAGTTTTCCTATATATAGATGAACAACAAAAATCTCAACAATTTATTAACTTAAAAAGCAGAGAAACAAAAACAATAAACTTTAATTTTGATCAAAAATCTAATATTTCTATTTCTGGATACCTAAATATAAATGATTTACCAATCACTTATGACAATAAATGTTATTTTAGTTTTAATCAAAATAAGAAAACAAAGATTTTATGCATAAATAGTGGAAAAAATAACAAATACATTAATGCAATATTTAATCAAGATAGTACACTATTTAATTATTATGCAACTAACATCAATAATTTACCCTATAATACCATTAGTAAATATGATCTAATTCTAATAAATGATATTAATAGCTTCCCAAATGCTTTAATTAAAATTTTAAATGATAAAACAAATTCATTTAATTACGTTATAATTCCACCAAATGATATTGAAATTGAAAATTTTAATAATTCATTATCTAAACTAGAACTTAACACGATCAAAAGTATTAATAAAAATAAATACGAAATAAACAAAATTGATGATGAACACCCAATTTTTAAAAATGTTTTTGATAATAAAATAGAAAACATTATTTATCCTTATTCGAACATTCATTTAGTAAAAAATAAAAAATACCCAACCACTAATATACTTTTTCTAGAAAATGGGGATCCATTTTTATCAATATATAAAAAGGATAATAAATTTATATATATGTTTAATAGTGCATTAGATAACAAACAAAACAATATAACTCAACATTCAATATTTGTACCACTTTTAATGAACATTGGCTCACAATCATTATCAAATCAAAAAGTTTACTATTTATTAAAGAATACAACTTTTTTTAAATCTAAACATAATAATTCAAAAAATGAAATACTAAATTTGACTAATGGAAATAGTGAACATATTGTTGAAAGTAAAAGCATTGAGGGAGAAATACATTATATTATTAAAAATATTTTATCAAACAGTGGATTGTATAATCTTAGAAATAAAAACAAATTAGTAGACAAAATTGCATTTAATTTTGACAAAAAAGAAAGTAATATAAAACTAACTAGTAAAAATGAAATTAATCGTTGGAGAAAAAATTATAATTTAAATCTTGAAATTATTGATGAAAACATGTCAAATTTCAAGAAATACATAAACAAAACTAATATTAACATTAAAGAATATTGGATATTAACATTGATATTATCCTTAATATTTTTTGCATTAGAAATTTTTCTAATTAAATATTTAAAATCATGAATATACTAATAAAAAATTGTTTAATTATTGATACTAATAGTAATCATAACAACAAGAAAAAAGATATTCTAATTATAAACGGGAGGTTTGAAAAAATCTCTAGTAAAATTGATATATCAAATTACAAAAATGTAAAGACTATAGATTTTAAATCTAAAAACTTACATGTTTCACCAGGATGGTTTGATATGCATGTAGATTTTGGGGAACCTGGAAATGAGCAAAAAGAAACAATAAAATCAGGCTCAGAAGCAGCAAAAAAAGGTGGTTTTACCGGTGTCTTATTAAGCCCAAACACAAATCCTAATATTGATAACAGTAGCACCGTTAAATATATTAGGCAATTTAATTCAAACTCAATAGTTGATATTTTACCCTCAGGAAATATTACTTTAAAAAATAAAGGAGAAAAAATTGTAGAAATGCATGATATGAGTAATGCCGGTTGTGTTGCATTTACTGATGATAAACAATCATTACAAAATAGTAATGTTTTAAAAATTGCACTTTTGTACGCTAAGGATTCAAATAAACTTATAATGAATTATCCAAATGATCATTCATTATCAAAAAATGGATTGATTAATGAAGGTCTAGTTAGTACTTCTCTTGGTCTGAAAGGAATCCCTAGAATTGCGGAAGAAATTATGACTAATAGAGATGTCAAATTATGTGAGTATACAAACTCAAGAATACACTTATCATATATTTCAACACAAGAGTGCACTGAAATTCTCAAACAAGCTAAAAAAAATAAAATAAATATAACTGCTGATGTTTGTATTTATAATCTAATCTATAATGATCAACAGCTAAAGGATTTTAATACAAATTTTAAGCTTCTTCCTCCACTTCGAGATAATAATGATATAAATTCTCTTATTAAAGCTCTAAAGTTAAATATTATTGATGTAATTACTTCTGACCATAGACCACATTTAGATGATGATAAAAATAAAGAGTTCGAACATGCAAAATTCGGAATAATTGGACTAGAAAGTTTTTTTGGTTTATTATGTAAAAATTTATTAGGTAAGTTAAGCATAAATGAAATAGTTGATAAGATTAGTATAAATCCAAGAAAAATTTTAAACATTGATTGTCCGGTAATAGAAATAGGTGAAAAAGCTAACATAACTTTATTTGATCCAAATATTGATTGGAACTTCAGCAAATCTAGCATTAAATCAAAATCTTTTAACACACCATTTGTTAACGAGAAATTGCAAGGAAAAGCTCTAGCTATATACAACAACAAAAAGTATCAGCAATGTTAGTTCTTCACGACTTTTTCTACACTACCATCACTGTAAATGTATATTAGAGTTGTTTTAGAATAATCATTTAAATTTCTTGTATTGATTTCTCTTCCAATTAAATCAGTAATTTTTAAAAGTTTCTTTTTATAATATGGCATATCATCAAAGCTGGTTGTATTAGACTTTGCCTCAAAAACTTTCAAATCATCAACAGCTGCTTCTACCAAGCTACCACCATCCAAATTTTGGCCAGGTCTTATACTATCTGAAGCTATAAATTTTAGTTGAACTAAATTTGTTAAATTAACATAATCCTGAACTCTAAAAGCATATCTTCTCCAATCAATCTCTGAGCTTTTATTATTTTCAACGTACTTCCAGTTAACTCCATCATCTGTAATGAGAACTTGCCACCAATCTGCATTTGGATTTGCACCGCTAGCAGGAGAGTTGGTATACCATCTATAGTAACTTATTGCTGGATTAGTATATGAGGTCATGTCAAAATATGGAGAATATAATGTTGTATGTCCACCATCAACATCATTTGCTCCTATACCATCAAAAATTGATGATGCATTTTGCGTAAAAGCACATGAAAAGCCACCTGGTGTATGCTGACTTCCTGTTTGAACAATACCAGACATTTGTTGAGGATTATCGTATGAAGCTATAGGAGAACCAATCTCCCACATTCCTGTGGTAGCTAAATCTCCTGGATCACCAGTTTGCCAAAAACCAACATTAAAATCGAAATCTTCTTCCGCCACTAGATTATAGCCAACCAAAATAAAATAAGGAACATTGGCGTTATTAACAGGAGAAATATTTGCTGCCATTGGAGTAATTGCAGATTGGTATCCATATATATCAGTCAAAGAAATATAATATGCAATTACTGTTCCATCAGGTTGACCTGAAATTGTAGCTTGAGCATTTTGATTATTACCAGTGCCAGTTAATGTCATTGATAAATGATTCCATGAAGTATCACTATTTATTCTATAATAACAATCAGCGGTAGATAATGCCCATGGATATGTCATGGAAATGCTAGTATTTAAGCTAATTGCAGAATTACTATTAGATGTCTCTATAGGATTGTGATTTAAATTAGCATTGGATAATAGTGTAATCCCATGTATTGCGAAGGCACTTACAATATCATCATCATTTGGAGTTCCGTTAGTTAAATCATTATCATTATCATCTCCATATAATACTTCTAATAGAATATCTGTATATAAAACACCTTCATCTCCATTAGGCGCTTGTGGGGCTCCATCAAATGTATATTTAAATAAATCCAACATCTGTGTCATACTTCCAAGATTTAAATATGTATCCCAAAAACAACCAGCAATAATTTCTCCATCGGCGTGTACCTCACCTGTTAAATCTTGAGGATAAACCTTTTTATTGATATCATATCTTCTAACATATACACTTGGATCAACTAAGTCCCAACCAAAACCCAAAACTGGGTTTTGCGCTAAAGAAATTGCCCATATATCTGCATAACCTTCATTTTGACCTCCATTTTGCATTCCAGATCCATATCTCCATCCGTTGATAGCATGACCATACTCGTGATAAACAACATCAGGTAGTTTAGCTGTCGCGGCACAACCTGCTCCTTCAGCATAAAAATTAATTGAACTTCCATTATAATAAGCGTTACAACTACCAGCTTCATCTACATTAGTTTCTAAAGGAAAATCTAATCCTGTAAAGTTTGGAAAAACGCTTTTTAAATGTGCATGAATTTCATTTACTGCATGATATGCAGTTCTTTCCTGTATTGTTGAATTACTATTATCAAAACTTACATTAGTATTTGATGTAGAAGATGTAAAATTAGGAACATAACTATTTGTTTTAACTTCTGCATACTTACCATCTAAAAAATATGATACACTACCAAAGTTTGATGGTATATTAACATTTCCAGAATTATCTGTATAATAGTTAGAACCACTATAATTGGCTCTTAAATTTATCATTTTTTCGATTGATGATGGATTAAAAGGGTTGGTAGTATATACTTCTCCTTGAACATTTACAATTGCTGACGAAGGAGGTGCTTCATATAAAACCTTATTATTTCTCATTAAAAGAACCCCACTATTTGCATCAACATAACACTCATAGTTTGCTGGTCCTACTTTAATCCTTGTTTCTATATTTACAACATAAACTAAATGATAACTATATGAGCCCTGATTAGTTGGAATTGGGAGTATTTTTAGATCCTCCTCTACCATACTTTTCGTAATCGGATTTGCAATATCTGATGAAGCAGATAAAATAGCAACTTCTTCTGAAATTGTAGGATTAGAACTAATTGTAATATCATTAAAAATATCTAATCCAAAAACCAAAAGCTCATCATTCAAACTTAATTTAGCATATAATCTACTATCAATAACTTCTAAATCATTATGATGTTGCTTAAAATGTAAATTGATATGCTTATCGTTCTTTTTAACATTCTCAAGTCTTAAATCATTTGGTAAAGTAAAATTATGGTCACTTAAAAAATTTAAAACCTTATCCCCTACACTACTACCATTTAAAAGTTGAACTGGAGTACCAAATGCTCTATGTGGCAATAAATTATTTTCATTAAAAATAACATACCACTTTGGATGATCCTGTAAAAAATTTTGCCACAAAGATTGATCCCTTAATATTTTTTGAAAATTAGCATCAATAGGCTTCTTGTCTTTAATATATCTAACAGCATATTCATCACTACAATTGCCATCTCTACAATTATGTGTTGTAGAAAATGAAAAAAAACTGATTAAAAAACAAAAAATAGAGATAAAATATTTTTTCATGATATTATACTTTGGAATTAAAACAACAAATTTACAAATTAAAAACTTGGTTGTCAAATCCTAATTTAACATTATCAGGAAGTTCTTTATTTACTTCATCATGCAAACCCATATAATGAGAAATGTGGGTTAAAACGGCTTGCTTTGGCTTAACATCATCTAATAATGAAAGAGCTTCTTCTAACGAAAAATGAGAAATATGTTTTTCTCTTCTTAATGCATCTAAAACAATTAAATCTGCATTATATAATTTTTGTTTTTCTTCATCAGAAATTTCACTAACATCAGTCAAATAAACAAAATTATTTATTCTAAATCCAAATACAGTTAGTTTATAATGAATTGCTTTTATCGGAACAATCCTGATATCATTAACATAAAATTCTTTATTTGAAAATAAATTAATGTTAACTTTTGGTACCCCTGGATATTTCACTTCTTCAAAAACATATGGAAATTCATTATACAAAGCCTTTTCAGTAATATAATTACAATATATGTTGATATCCTTTCGCCATTTATAATTAAAAGCTCGGATGTCGTCCATTCCAGCTACATGATCCTTATGATGATGTGTATATAAAACTCCACTTATATTTTTTACATTATTAGTTAACATTTGTTGTCTAAAATCAGGACCAGTATCTATTATAAATATTTCATTATTAACTTCAACCATTGCTGATGTTCTTAATCTTTTATCTTTTTGATTTTTAGATAAACAAACATTACAATCACATGCAATTACAGGAACGCCTTGAGATGTTCCAGTGCCTAATAAAGTAATTTTCATACAGTAAAATTAATGAACAAAATTATACATAAAAAATGCTTGACTAATAAATTATATGATAAATTTGTAGAAACAATATTATCAAATGAATGATAAAGTAATATTAACGCCAGGTCAAAAAGCTCTAAGAATTAATTTAGACAACACAATTTATGGTTCTTTTGTAGAAATTGGTGCTGGTCAAGAAGTTGCAAGAATTTTTTTTAAAGCTGGATCCGCATCAGGAACTATTGCAAAAACAATGTCAGCCTATGATAGAGATTTTTCAGATGCTATATATGGTAAAGAAGAACATGGTAGATATGTTTGCAAAAATAGATTAGAAAAGATGCTAGATCATGAATACAATTTATTAGAAGAGAGATTAGATAGAAATAGATACAGTAACACCAAGTTTTTTACTTACGCAGATACAGTCACAACAGTTAACTATGACAAAACTTCCAAAGGTCACGGTTGGATTGGATTAAGATTTCAAAGAAATAGTTCAGAAGAGCCATCTGATTTTGTATTCCATGTAGATTTACATGATCAAGATGCAAAACTTCAGCAAGAAACAATTGGTGTTATTGGAACAAACTTAATACATGCATGTTTTTCTAATTTGAATCCAAAAAAAATACTAAAAAGTATTTATGATAATTTATCTAAAGATCAGTTTGAAATAAATATGGTTGATGTTAACGGTCCAGCATTTAAAAATGTTGACAATAGACTATTAAGTTTAACTTTAGTAAAAGAGAGAATGACCAATGCTGTTATTTTCACTCCAGATGGAAAAAACCAGCAACCTTCAGATATATTATACAAAAAACACATTTTAACAATTCGTGGAAGTTTCAGACCCGTTACTAAAGTAAATATTGATATGCTTGAGAGAGGCTTAAATGAATATAAGAACAATAAAAAAGTAAATGAAAATAATATTAAAATATTGTTTGAAATAACTTTAAGTAATCTTACCGCTGACGGAGATGTTAATGATCAAGATTTTTTAGATAGAGCTGATATTTTATGTTCGCTAGGATATACTGTTATGATATCAAATTATAAAAAATACTATAAGCTCATTGAATATCTTTCACAATTTTCAAATAAAAGAATGGGGCTAATATTAGGAGTTGATAATTTTGTTAGTATGTTTGAAGAAAAATATTACAGAAATCTAAATGGAGGCATAATGGAAGCGTTTGGAATTATTTTCACACGCGATGTTAAATTCTACTTGTATCCATTTAGACCATCAAAAAATGACAAGTTATTAAATAGCTCAAATATTCCTATTCATCCAAGAGTAAAGGATATTTATAATTATTTGCTTTCTAATGGGAAAATCAAAGACTTGGATTTTAATAAGGATATTTTAGGTATTTTTTCAAAAGATGTATTAAATAAGATAAAAAATTGTACTGATAATTCTTGGGAAGAAGCAGTTCCAAAAGGAGTTGCAAAACTTATTAAGGAAAGATCACTTTTTGAATACTCATGCGATATTTAAATGTTCTTTTATGTATTTTTTTAATATTATTTTTAGATAAGAATTTAAAATCACAAAGCCTTAACAATTCTAAAAATTTTAATTCCGGATTTATTAAAGGAAAAATAAAAAATAACAATAACATAAGTTTAGAATTTGCAACAGTTTCACTTTATAACATCAAAGATAATAGCTTAGTTGAAGGAACAATTACAAATTCTAAAGGTAAGTTTTTATTTACAAACATTGCCGAAGGTAAATATCAAATTAAAATAAGTTTTATAGGTTATAAAGATACTTCAGTATTTATAAATAAAACAATTAACAATATAAATAACAATATTAATACGATATATCTTAAACAAAATGCTAAATTATTATCTGAGATTAATATTGAAGATAGAAAGTTAATCTATGAAACAAAAATTGATAAAATAGTTTACAATGCTGAAAATGATCTTAATGAAACAGAAAATAATGCGACTGATGTCCTTAGAAAAACTCCATTAGTTAGTGTTGATTTAGAAGATAATATTAGTCTTCGTGGATCAAGAAATATTAAATTTCTTGTAAACGGAAAAGCATCCTCATTTTTTTCATCAGATGTTAACACAGCACTTCAAATGATACCTGCTGATGAAATTAAAAGTATTGAAGTAATAACAAGTCCAGGGGCAAAATATGATGGAGATGGAGATGCTGGTATCATAAATATTATTACAAAAAAGAAAAAAATCGATGGCTATAAAGCATCTATTAGAACAAACATTGGATCTAAAACTTTAAGTTATAATACCAACTTTAGTGCCGGCAAAGGAAAAACAGGATTTAGCATTAGAGCTGGAAGCTATGGTAGTGGTTTATCAATGAGAGAAGGAAATGATATATACAAAAGATATGATTGGAATCCAAATAATGATACAAACCAATTATATAAAATAGGAACATCAGAAAATCAATTTAATGGCTACAGAGGTTCAATAAGTGGATATTATGACATAAATAAATCAAACACTATAAACTCTTCATTAAGTTTTAGAGGTAAAAGTAAACCCAATAATACATACGAAAGTGTTTACTATACAGCATACAATGAAGAAACTGATACAACATTTAATTACACAAAAAAAACAGATCAAACTCTTAAATTAGAATGGACAACTGACTACATCAAAAAATATCCAAATCATGAAGGTAAAGAACTTTCAGTTGCTTTACAAATTGGTGGTAATATTAATGAATCAAATACTAAATTAAATGAAAATAATACTTACACAATAAATCAAAATGATGAAAAAATACATGAAGAAACTTTTCAGTTAGATTTTGTTTATCCACTAAAAAAAATTAATACAAAATCTATTGAAAACCCAACAAGATTTAAGAAAAAAAGTAAACAGAAAAATATAGAAAACAATATTGAAACTGGTTTTAAAATTATTAATAGAAATAGAGAAATAGTATATTCTGATTTGGAATCTGCTATTTATAGTAATGCAGAACAATTTAATTATAATCAACTTGTAGCCTCAAGTTATTTTTCAACACAAATAAAATTACCATATAAAATTGGATTTAAAGCTGGTGTAAGAAACGAGTACACCAAATCACAGTCTAATTATAATAATAGTTCAATAGAAAATGAATACAACAACATTCTTCCATCATTAACTCTTTCAAAATCTTTCAGTCGGATTAACTCAATTAAAATTAGTCATAATCAACGAATTACAAGACCTAGTATCAGACAAATAAATACAAATGTAAATAGAATAGATAATAAAAATATTACAACTGGAAATCCATATCTTATTCCGACTGAAACAAAACAATATGAGATCGGAATAAACTCCTTTAAAAGAGTTTTTCAATCAAGTATTCAAATCTATTATAAGCATTCAAAAAATGTAATCGAATCATTTTTAGATACCGTAGAAAACGGAATTTCGAAATCAACTTATAAAAATATTGGAGAAAGTAAACAAAATGGAATTAGTCTATTTACAGGCTTGTCACTTAAAAAAATTAATCTAAGAGGTGGATTAAATTTATATACTTACTCTGGAAAAGATATAGAGCTTGGATACACAAGCTGGACTAAGCCTGTACTTCTTTATAGTTATAATTTTAATTTTAATGTAAACATTACTAAAAGATGGAAAGCAGAAAGTTTTGCATTTTACAGATCACCATCTCAAACAATTCAAGGGACAAGTACATCATTTTCAATGATGAGTATTGGAATAAAAAGAGATTTTAAAAATAAAAAAGGATCATTAGGCTTTAGAATTATTGAACCATTTAATAAAAATAAAATTTTTAGATCTGATTTAGATGGAGAATTTTTCTCGCAATCCTCAACAAAAACAATACCATTTCGTTCTTTTGCATTTAGCTTTAATTATTCTCTAGGAAAACTAAAATTCAAACAAATAAAAACTAATATTAAAAATGATGACATTCAAAATGATTCAGTTAATGAATTTTAAATTTATCTCATTTTTTTGTTTACCAAAACTATTTTTACATTTTTTTTAGAAACGATATTACTTAATTGTTTATTTTCTTTATTGTAGTTCATATTATTTGTCCAGCAAATTAAATTATAATTAGGAAATTTATTAGAATAAAAATCAACTGATTTATAATCGCATGAAATAGCATTAGGACGAAACTTAATTAAATCAGACTTGATTTTATAAATATTAAAAAAACTAGAAAAAAAACTATAATCTTTTAACCAATAACTTATATTAAAGTTTTTAAAATTTGACAAATAATTTATGTTTTTTGATTCAATTATAATTCTATTATTTAACTTAAAAAGACTGTCTAAAAATAAAAACCTATCATATGATTTTTTGTAATTTTTAGACGATAAATTTTTTAAATCAAACCAATAAAACATTTTACTATTATCAATAGAAACAAGAAAATCTTGAAGAGTTTGATTATTAACAATTTTATCATGCTTAATTAAAAAATAATTATTTAAACTATCAAAATATAAATCAATCTCAACACCATTAAAAACTAAAGAAGAATTATTATATTCATCTTCTGTTAGAACTCTGTGTGCCCAAAACTTATCATTATTTTGATAAAAAAAACTCTTATTTTCAAAGCTATGTATTGGTGTATAATAAAATACACAATAAATAATTATTAAAACTAATACAATAAAAATATGTGATGAGTATTTCATTACTTAATATGCATATATTTATCAAAACTATACTGCATAAATAGCTCAGTATCTTTTATAATATTAGAATCTTTTTTAATATCAATTTCAAAAGGTTTATCATATGTTATTGAATAAGCATAGTTTGAAAAATCATTTATCATTCCATACCCTCTCACGAATGAATATGGGACATATTTTTTATTTAATTTAAATATATCATTTCCAAAATATTTCGAATCAACTTTATAATTAAGCTGAGATAACAATGTTGGTGTAATATCAATATGAGAAGATAAGATTTCATTAGAAAGTCCTTTATATTTTTCATGTAATACATTACCATACCATAACATTGGAATTTTAAATCTTTCTTTCTGTGCAACCCTCCTATGAATTGGTGTACTGTGACTATGATCTGAAACAATTATAAATAAAGTGTTGTTATACCATTTTTCATTTTTTATTTTTTGAAAAAAAACGCCAAGACAACTATCAGTATATGCTACTGAGTTAACATATGGATCATGTCTACTATTAAAACTAAATTTATGCTTAAAAGGAAAATCATAAGGAGAATGTGAACTTAAGGTAAAAAGAGTACTAAAAAATGGTTCTTTCATTTTATTTAAATGTAAATGAAACTCATCAAACATAAATTCATCATGAATTCCTAATCTACCTCTGGGGTAGTCAAAATCATCTATATCTAGAACTAAATCAAATTTTTGATTTAATAAAAAACCTTTTATGTTACCATAACTTAATTGACCTCCAAAAATAAATGAACTATTATAGTTTTTTAAAGATTTATTTATTGATGGTAATTTTCTTGCTTTATCTGTTTCTTTAATTATAGAAATATATGGAAACACAGGAAAAGATGAAAAAATAGAACTTACAGCCTGCTCCGACTTCCATCCATTTGAATAAAAGTTTGAAAATAATAAACCTTGTTCTTCTAATTTATTGAAATTTGGAGTTATACTTTTTAAACCTCCTAAACTTTCAATAATATCCGCAGACCAACTTTCTAAAAGTATAAAAACAATATTTGGTTGTTCATCTTTTAAAATTTTTATTGGCAAAACTTTACTAGTTGAATCATTTACATAATTTTCTACAAATAAATCATAATCTTTTTTTGAATATTTTTTGTAAGGATTACCATTTATACTTCTTGATGATTTAAAGTAACTTTGAATTATATTCCAGTTAGAATTAACAGTTAAATCATTTACAATAATATTTTTTGAAAAATATGCATCACTAATATTTATTGGAATAGATTGTAAACCTCCCCTTATAAAATAAAAAAAAACACCAAGTATTAAAGGAGCAAAAACAATTTTCTTAAGTATACTTTTGAATGTATTATTTTGAAATTTGAAATGAATTTTAATATTGTAAAAATAAAATCTAATTACAATAATAGAAATTAATATATAAAAACTAAAAATCAAATAATCAATATTTGATGCTGTTAAAAAGACTTCGCTTGGTTGTTTTAAATGACTTAATGCTGTATAATTTAGTTTAGTTTCCCATTCCTTATATAAACAAATTTCTCCAGCAGAAACAAAATTTGTAAACAATATCATACTTACTAAAAAAAAATTAACTGTTTTATTAATAAATGGTTCAATTTTAAAAAATGATAATAAAAATCCTAAAAGAATCAATAAAAATATTACCGTTGCAACATATGAAATAAAGGACAAATCTAGCGGTATTGAATTAGGAATAATTTGTAAGACTTCAAGAAGTTTAATATTCTTAAAACTCTCAAGGTAAAAAATAAAGAAAATTACCCTATTTATAAAAAATAGAAATAACCAAAAAAAATATAATTTTAAAAAAAACTTAAATTTAAACATGTCT
>MDTE01170011.1_pt1 | contig 18320 bp, 18 predicted proteins | sample 811231 | NCBI WGS metagenome assembly MDTE01 (sample SAMN05326651, study PRJNA326480) | marine metagenome | isolation source: seawater | place: Indian Ocean: Red Sea | collected 2010 | reverse complement strand
TGGGCCGACCGGGACGCGCTGGTGGTGCGCCACCAGGACATCTCCTGGACCTGGGCCGATCTCAAGGTGCGGGTCGACGAATTCGCGGCCGGGCTGATTGCCCTGGGGCTGGAGCCTGGCAACCGAATCGGCATCTGGTCGCCTAACAACGCTGAATGGGTGATTACCCAGTTCGCGACGGCCAAGGCGGGGCTGGTGCTGGTCAACATCAACCCCGCCTACCGCCTGACGGAGCTGGAATATGCGCTGAAAAAGGTCGAGTGTACGGCACTGATCACCGCCGCCCGGTTCAAGACCAGCGACTATCTGGCGATGCTCCGCGATCTGGCGCCCGAAATCGAGTTCGCCGCGCCCGGCAAACTGGCGTCGAAGCAACTGCCCCATCTCAAGACGGTCATCCAGATCGGCGAAGACGCGGTTCCGGGCATGTACGGGTTCGATGATGTGCTGGCGATGGGGGCGGAGGCCGGACATGCCGCTGTCGAGGCGCTGGGGCCGAGCCTGCAGTTCGATGACGCGATCAACATCCAGTTCACCTCGGGCACTACCGGTTCACCCAAGGGCGCGACGCTGACCCACCACAACATCCTGAACAACGGCTATTTTATCGGCCGGACCATGGCGCTTAGCGAGGCTGACCGGATCTGCATTCCGGTGCCGCTGTACCATTGCTTCGGCATGGTGCTCGGCAACCTTGCGTGCATGACCCACGGCGCGGCGATGGTCTATCCGTCAGATGCCTTCGACCCGCTGGCGACGCTGAAGACGGCGGCCGCCGAGCGCTGCACGGGTCTGTACGGTGTGCCGACCATGTTCATTGCCCAGCTTGAGCATGCGCAGTTCGCGGAATTCGATCTGTCGAGCCTGCGCACCGGCATTATGGCCGGCTCGCCCTGCCCGGTGAAGGTTATGAAGCAGGTCATCGACCAGATGCACATGGACCAGGTGACCATCGCCTATGGCATGACCGAGACCAGCCCGGTCTCGACCCAGACCTCGGTCGACGACCCGCTGGACCGCCGGGTCGGGACCGTGGGGCGCATCCACCCCCATGTGGAGGTGAAGATCGTCGACGAGGCTGGCCGCATCGTCGCGCCCGGCGAGACGGGCGAGCTGTGCACCCGGGGCTATTGCGTGATGCGCGGCTACTGGAACGACGAGGAGCGCACCGCCGAGGCGATCGACGCGGCGGGCTGGATGCACACCGGCGACCTTGCGACCATGGATGCCGATGGCTATTTCAACATCGTCGGGCGCATCAAGGACATGGTGATCCGCGGTGGCGAGAACCTGTATCCGCGCGAGATCGAGGAGTTCCTGTATAGCCACCCGAAGGTCTCGGATGTGCAGATCGTCGGCGTGCCCGACGAGAAATACGGCGAGGAACTGTGTGCGTGGATTAAGCTGGCCGAGGGCGAGACGGTGACGGATGAAGACATCCGTGAATTCTGCAAGGGCCAGATCACCCACCACAAGATCCCGCGCTACATCCGGTTCGTGGACGAGTTCCCCATGACGGTCACCGGCAAGATCCAAAAGTTCGTGATGCGCGAGCAGATGATCGAGGAACTCGGCCTCGATGAGGCCAAGACGGCTTAGGCGGGGCTATTCCGCTGGATCGTTTGGGTGCGCTACATCGGGCTGGATGTAGGGCGCCTTTATCTCGTAGATGTCGTTGACGCGGCAGTAGCGCGGGCCGCCGAGACGCCCCACGGGGTTTAGGGTTTGGGGGTTGATGTACTTGTCGTCCAGAATCAGATCCTCGCGCACATGCCAGCGCAACACCCGGCCGATGACCAGATGGGTCTTCCATTCGTCGCCGAACTCGATCATCTGCTCGAACGTGCATTCCATGGCCACCGGGCAGTCCTTGATGCGCGGTGCGTCAACCAGGTCGGCCGGCATGGTGTCGATACCGATTTCGTCGAATTCGTTCTGGCCGGCTTCGTAGTTGGCGGCGCTGGCGTTCATCTGCTGTTCCCAGCCATCGGTGACCGTGTGGATAACATAGCCCTTGGTGGTCGAGATGTTCGACGAGGTGTCCTTGAGGTGTTTCTCCCGTTCACCCACCGCCAGCGTGACCAGGGGCGGGTAGTGGGATGCGATAGAGAAGAAGCTGAAGGGGGCCAAGTTGGGCACGCCGTCCGCGTCGAGCGAACTCACCCAGGCGATGGGGCGCGGCACGATTGAGCCAATCAGCAGGCGGTAGCATTGCTGGTGGTCGATCTCGTCTGTGTTGAAAATTTGGTACGCCATGTCATTCTCCAAGGGAACGGGCCTGTTTGTACAAGCTTTGCACGAGCGTTGTGTTGGTGTAAGCCCCGCAGCCATGACCGAGTCCCTGTCCCTAGAAAACCGCACCGCGCTGCCCGACGGGCTGGCGTTTCTGCTCCCGGAGTATCCACGCGATGTCTGGGATGCGCACCCAAACCGCGGGCCTTGGAGCGAGTTCTGGCTACAACGCCACGATATGTTCCGGGGATTTTCTGTAGCCCTGTCCGACGCCTGCGCGCGGCTTGCCGACCGCAATATCGAGGCCAAGGCCTTTCACCAGTGGTTCGTGCCGAGGGTGAATTTCTTTTTCGGCGAGATCGATACCCACCACAAGGTCGAGGAATATCACTACTTCCCGGCCCTGGCGAAAGCCGATGCCAAGATGGCGCGCGGCATCGAATTGCTGGAGGGTGACCACCGCACGATCCATGACCTGCTGATGGCCGCCCACGGGTCGGTCGTGGCGCTGGACACGGCGATCCGCGCGAAGCCCGAGGATATCGCGTCGGCCGCGCCGCTTGCGGGTGATGGGTTGGCGGCGCTGGGTGGCGGTCTTGGCTGTCACCTGAATGACGAGGAAGATCTGATCATACCGCTGATCCTCGACCGGTCGGAACCGGCGCTGGGGATCAGGTAGCGACCTCCAGTATCGTCATACCCGGGCTTGACCCGGGTATCTTGCCGAAGGCTGCCGGAGATGCGCGGATCAGGTCCGCGCATGACGTTGATGTTTATTCTAGTCCGTTGATGCCGTCGAAGGTGGCAATCGGGAAGATGATCGCCAGTATCTTGCCGGTCATGCGGCGCGCACTCATGGACAGCCAGACCGCCAGGCACACCAGCGCGTTGTAAAGAACCGTGCGGACGAACGCTTAATCCCGGGGAAGCGCCACCTTGACGCCGGTAATCGACGTGGCCGTGGCCTTGACGGCGGCATCGCCGAGATCAAGTGTGCCCGACCAGATAACCATCTTGGCCGTTGTCGCCGCGCCGACGATTTTGGTTATATAGACGATCGCCTAGTTGTGGATGAGTTTGGATGTCGAGACGTTTCAGTCTGTCCAGGCCATGACGATCAGGATTTGCCGGTGAACAGCGCCGCACCGGCGATGATCACCAAAATCAGCCTGGGAGAGAAAACAATCCCGCCAAGCAGCCGTGCAGTCGGTGACGGTCATGGTGAAGAACATGGCGCCGAAGTTAACAAAGGCGCCGGCAAGGACGCCAAGCACGACCAGGTGTAGCATTGGTAGGGTTGCCTTGCGGACACCAACATTCCCGACAAGATGGCAATCTCGTTCGGCCCATAGGGACCTTGCGAATGTGTGCCCATCGCGCGCTACTCCAGGACGTTGGCGGCGCGCAGGCCGGCGATCATCGAAGACCCCATCATGAACTTGAAACTCTTGTCCGCGTTGGCCGCCACGGCACGCATCTCGTCTTGGGATTTGCGGCGTTCGGCTGGGTCTTTCTCAGCGATGAACTTGGTGTTGCGAATGGTCTGCTGACGCACGTCTTCCAGCGCCACATGGCGTCGCTGCCGGGTGTAGCGATCAAGCAGGTCCTCTTCCCCCTCGCCGCGCCAGATCTGTCCCATCTTGTCGGCGAAATTGACCGCGTCATGGACCCCCGAATTCATGCCCATGCCGCCCATGGGACTGTTGATGTGGGCCGCATCGCCGCCGATGATGATCCGGCCCTTGCGGAAGTCCTCGGCCACGCGCTGATGGATGGTCCAAATATTCCGGTGCAGTTCGACGGTCGCACCGCCCTTGCCGAAGAACGCCTTCATGCGGGCTTCCGCCACATCGTCGCGCACCGCCACGTCGTCGGGCTCACCCTCGCGCGAGGAGAAGGTAACGCGCCAGTATTCGGGCAGGTGCAGGATCACGCACCACTCGTCCGGGTCCGAAATGTAGGCGACACCGGCAATGTCGGGCATCGCCTCGCTGACATCGAAGGTGGTGCCGTACTGGACGACCTTCTCGTCGTAGGTGAAGCCTCCCAGCCTGACCCCGAGAGAACGGCGAATGCTGGAACGCGCGCCATCGGCGCCGAAGACATAACGTCCGGCGAAAGTCTGCTCGCCGTCGGGGGTGTCGGCGCGCACCGTCACACCGTCGGCATCCTGCTCGGCGCCCAGCACCTCATGGGAAAAGCGGACGTCGACATTGGGGAAATCCGCCAGCGTGGCGTGGAGCGCGCGGTTCAGTTCCATCTGCTCACACTGCACGCGGTATGGAAACTTGGTCTCGTCCTTCAGGGCCGACAGATCGAACTCGGCAACGACGCCTTCGTGTCGGTCGCGGAACTGCCAGACGGGGGTGATGCGTCCGTCGTTCAACACGGCATCGACCATGCCCAACTCGTCGAGATACTCCAGGGTCGGCGGGTGGAACGTGGTGGCGCGCCGGTGGTCCTTGGGCGAATCCTGGGATTCCAGGAGCAGGACGGGGATGTCCTGCCTGGCCAGGGACAGGGCGGCGATTAGGCCCGTGGGGCCGCCGCCGGCAATGACTACGCGATCGGATTCTTTGGACGCCATTCGAATATCCCGGCGGAACTTGGATGGATCACTGTCGTTCCCTCATTTTAGCGCAGGAATCCCGGGCGCCGCACGGTCGGCATGCTTGACTCATAACCTTTCACTCCCCAAAAATGCTTTTCATGAGTATGAATGATGGTGTGAAAACCGCGGTCCGCACGGTGAACCTTTTCGAGGCGTTTTCGCAACGCAAGGGGCCCATGACCCTGACCCAGATTGCCGAGAGCCTTTCGGCCCCGATCAGCAGCTGTCACGGGCTTGTCAGGACCCTCAGCGCCAAGGGATATCTCTACACATCCGAGCGGACCCGGGCGATCTATCCGACCAAGCGGTTGCTCGAAATCGCCAATACGATCGCGGCCCATGACCCGGTGCTCGAGAGTATCGTGCCGGTTCTCGAAGTTCTTCGCGACGACACCAACGAGACGGTCCTCCTGGGGCGGCGCCAGGGCGAGACGATCATGTATCTCGATGTGATCGAGGGCGGCCAGACGCTCCGCTATTCGGCGGGGGCGGGCGATATCAAGCCCATGCATTCGAGCGCGATCGGCAAGGCGTTCCTCGGACGTCTCGATGATGGCGAGCGGGCCGCGCTTGTGGCGCGGCTGCCGCTGGACCAGCGCACCCCGGCGACGATTACGGAGCGCGAAACCCTGCGGGCCGATCTCGCCGATGGCATCGCACTCGGCTATTTCGTGACCCGGGGCGAGAATGTCGTCGATGTCATGGGCATGGCCGCAACGGCCGATGTCTATGGAGAAACCATGGGCATCGCGATTGCCGGCCCGCTGTCGCGAATGGAAGCCGGCGAGAAAGAGCTCGGCGCGAAGCTTCTGGCGACATGCAAGAAACTCGATTCGTTCGGGGGCGTGTTATGAGCGATACGGTCCTGCGGACAGATGCTGCGGAATTCGGCTGGCCGGATGCGCTCTATGACGTGTTGGTCCGGCAGCATGTGCGCCAGGTCGCCTATGTGCCCGATGCCGGCCACAGCCGCCTGATCGAGCGCTGTGCGGACAATCCGGATATGGTCAGCACGGTCTTGACCACCGAGGAAGAAGGCGTGGCCCTGTTGGCCGGGGCGTGGCTCGGGGGCGATCGCGGTGTCCTACTCATGCAGTCGAGCGGGGTCGGCAATTGCATCAACATGTTTACGCTGATCGAGAATTGCCGCCTGCCATTGGTGACGCTTGTGACGATGCGGGGCGAGTGGGGCGAGTTCAATCCCTGGCAGGCGCAAATGGGCCAGGCGACACCGGATATTCTGACCCGCATGGGGATCCAGGTGCATTGTGTCGATGAACCTGGGGACGCCGCACCGACGCTCGATGCCGCCATCCGCCAGTCCTATGACGGCATGCTGCCGTCCGCCGTGCTGCTGTCCCAGCGCCTGATCGGCCGCAAGGCCTTTAACGAGGAAGGCTGACATGGCCGGACCCTTGCTGGATCGCCGGGATGCCGTTGAGGGCCTGCTGCGTGACCGGGGCGATTTGCTGGTCGTCTCGGGCCTGGGCTCTGCGACATATGACTGCGCGGCCGTGGATGATGATCCGCGCAATTTCTATCTATGGGGTGCGATGGGTGGCACCGCGGCCGTGGCCCTCGGTCTTGCGCTCGCACAGCCGTCACGGCCCGTGCTGGCCCTCACCGGTGACGGCGACATGCTGATGGGGATGGGAACACTGGCGACCATCGGCGCATCTTCGCCGCAGAACCTGTCAGTCGTCGTCCTCGACAATGAGGTGTATGGCGAGACCGGGGCGCAGCCCACCGCGACGGCCCATGGCGTGGATCTCGTGTCGGTCGCACGCGGTTGCGGCATGGAGGCGGTAGAGGATATCCGCGACATGAACGCGGTGGGCACGCTGGCCGGGCGTATGCAGCGCTGTGAAGGGCCGCTGTTCGCAAATATCAAGATCGACACGCGAGAGTATCCGCGGGTCTTGCCGGCCCGCGACGGGGCCTACCTGCGTTCGCGGTTTCGCGAGGCCGTGCTCGGAACGTCGCCCTGATGGCGCGATCGCGGCAAGAATTGGAAAATAGAGGAAGAAATGGCTGAGAAGATCGGAATTCTGGGACTGGGTTTGATCGGGAGCCTGACGGCCGAAATCCTGATGCCCGAAGGTTATGAATGCGCTGCGGTTCGCCGCCCGAGCACCGAGCACTTCCCTGACACCGGCGGCAAGCTGTTCGATACGGCGCGCGAGCTCGCCGAATGGTCCGATGTCCTGATCTCGGCATTGCCGACCGTGGATTCCGCGCGCGAAGCCTTTTCCGGGCCGGACGGGGTCGTGGCCGGGGCGCACGAGGGGCTGACGGTGATCGAGATGAATACCTTCCCTGTCGCGGTGAAGGAGGAGATGAAGGCCCTGATCGCCCCGACGGCCGCCGAGATCATCGATTGCCCGATCAGTGGTACCCAGCCGGTCATCCGTGCCGGCAAGGGGGTAATCATGATGAGCGGTGACGAGGCGCTGTGCGAAGCGGTCAAGCCGATGCTGGAGCTGGTCTGCCCCACGACCTTCTATGTCGGTGACTACGGCACCGGCATCAAACTCAAGCTGATGATCAATTTCATGGTTGGTGCGAACACCGTGGCGCTGGCCGAGGGCATGTTGTTCGGTGCCCAGATGGGCCTGGACCCGCAGCAGATGATCGACGTGGTCGGTCCCAGCGCCGCCGGCTCGACCGTCTTCGGGATGCGCGCCGGCATCATCAAGGATCGCGCCTGGCAGCCCTGCGCGGGGCCCAGCAAGCTGCTCTGGAAGGACCTCGATATCGTCGAGGAACAGGCCGATGCGCTCGGCTTGTCCGCGCCGCTGCTGCGTATCTGCAACCAGTACTACAAGAAGATTGCGGCGGCCGACCGGCTCGAGGACGAGTGCTCGGTGGTCTATGAAATTCTCGAAGACGAGATCAAGTCCGCCGCCGAGTAGCACTCCTAAATGTGCGAGTAGAGCATCCGGCCCGGGACCGGCATGTCGGCGGTCAGGACCTGGCCGCTCGACGATTCCGTAATGAAGAGTGTCCGGTTGTCGGGCCCGCCATAGGCGCAGTTGGTCATCAGCGGGCCGGCGCAGGAATTGATCCTGTAGATCGGCTCGCCGGTCGGCCCGAACACCCAGATCGCGCCAAAACCCACATGGCAGACCAGGATGTTACCATCGGCGTCGGCGGCCATGCCGTCGGGCCCGGTGCCGCCCGACAGGCGCATGGTGCATCCCACCTGGTCCGCGCGCCCATGGGCGTTTAGGCGCATCCGCCACACGGCGTTGTCCCGGGTCAGCCCGACATAGAGCATCTTCTCATCCGCGCTCAGCACCAGCCCGTTCGGGCTTGGCAGGTCAGCGCAAACCAGCTCCAGCCTTCCGTCTGCGCGCAGGCAAAACACGCACCCCGTACGATCGATCAAGTCCGATGTGCCCTGGTCGGTGAAATAGAGATCACCGTTCGACGCGAATGTCAGGTCGTTGGTGCCGCGGAACCGCTCGTTACCCTGTCGCACCAGATGGGGCTCGACCGATCCGGTGGCAGGATCGAGGCGCATCAGGCCGTGATAATGATCAGCGATGATGCCGTGGCCGTCCTTGTGGAAGGCGAGGCCGTTGGGCTCGCCCTTATACGCACAGACCATCTCGATCTCGGCGTCGGAAGAGATCCGGAACAGCCGCCCCCGGGCGACATCAACGAGCCAGAGGTTGCCGTCGCGATCGAAGGAGGGGCCTTCCAGGAAGCTGGGCGTATCCGGGCGGCCGAACAGCAGGCCTGCCCACTCGGAATCGCGGTCCGTGATTCCGTACCTGGCATTGATGTCGGCGAACGGTCTGGTCTCGATGACGGGCGGCGGTGCGAACATCGCATTCAGTCTCCGGAATCGGGCCCGAGCCGGGCAACAAGCGCGTCGAACAGGTCACGTTGGCCCTTGTCCAGGAAGTCGGCACCTTCTTCGTCCAGCACTTCTTTGACCCGGCGGGCGATGAGGCCCTGGGCCTGATAGCGCGCCCTGGCGCGCCGCGTGGCGTCGGGATCGGTATGTCCGGCGCGCCACGTCGCGTGCGCCGTGATGCCGGCGTCGAGGGCGCGAAATCCGTCCTCATCGTTGCGCGCGGTGCGGATGACGGGCGGTGTCCAGCCGTCGCCGCGTTCGCGAGAGGCCACGTTTTCGATCTCCGCCGCCATCAAGTCGGCGCCGGGCAGGTCGGACTTGTTGACCACATAGATGTCCGCCATTTCCAGGATGCCCGCCTTCATGGCCTGGATCGCATCGCCGGATTCCGGCACCAGCACCAGGACCACCGTGTCGACGAGGGTGCGGATCGTATACTCCGCCTGGCCGACGCCCACGGTCTCCAGAATGATTTCATCGAATCCATGGCCTTCCATGGCGTTCAGAAGGTCGGCGGTGTTGTCCGCCAGCCCGTCATGGGCCCGGCGGCTCGGGATCGACCGGATAAAGATGTCTGGATCGTCGGCAATCGCGTCCATGCGGATGCGGTCGCCGAGGATCGAACCCTGGGAAAGGGGGCTGGTGGGATCGATCGCCAGTACGGCAATCCGGCCACTTGCGGCCTTGCGCCGCTGGGCCAGCCGGGCGATGAGCGAGCTCTTGCCGGCACCCGGTGCGCCGGTCACGCCAATGCGTGGCAGGGATGGGGGTGCCAGATCATCTTGCTGTGCCAGGGTTTCGGTGACATCCGCATCGGCGATGCGCGTCAGGGCACGGCTGAGGTTTCGGCGCGGGTTGCGGGTTGGTCCGCTCATTTCGCGGCAACCGCCTTCGGCAATCGGCCCAGCACCTCTTCCGTGTGTTCGCCCAGCAGGGGCGGCAACCCATAGCGCTGTTGATGATCGGACATCTTGATCGGGTTGCCAACCACCCGCAGCGCACCGTCGGGCGTGGGGATGACCGCGATCATCTCGCGCGATTGGGCGATGTCGCCGTCCAGCGCCTGGTCGAGCGTTTCGACGCCCGAGACCACCAGGCCCTCCTGTCCAAGCAGGTCGACCCAGTGGGCCGTGGTCTCGCCCCTCAACAACTCCGCGACGGCCGCAATCACGGCCTTCCGGTTCTCGGAGCGGGCCGTCATGGTCGCGAACTGCGGATCGTCTGCCCGCTCGGGCCAGCCCGCCACGTCGCAGAACTTCTTCCAGAACTTGTCGGTCGAGACAAACAGCATCAGGAAGCCGTCGCGGCTCTCGAACACCTGGGCCGGGACCATATAGGGGTGTGCGCTGTTTGCCGTTCGCTGGGGGACGGATCCATGGTTGAGGTAGCCCGATGCGAGATAGTTCAGTTGGGACAGCATGGTGTCGAACAGGGAGACATCGACCTGCCCACCCTTGCCCTCGATGATCTTGGCCAGCATCCCCACCGCGCCCATCATGCCGGTCGAATTGTCGACGGCCGAATAGCCCGCCTTCGTGGGTGCGGCACCCGGGTCGCCCGTCAGGGTCATGACCCCGGTCAACGCCTGCACGATGTAGTCGTAGGCTGGTTTGTCGGCGTAGGGGCCGTCGAGGCCGAAACCGGTCAGTGCGACGCAGACGAGGGCTTCATTGTGCCGGCGCAATTGTTCGTAGGTTAGGCCGAAGCGGCGGATGGTTTCGGGCCTGAGGTTGGTGATCAAACCGTGTGCGTCGGCTGCCAGTTCGCCCAGTCGGGCCTGACCCTCCAAAGTGTTGAGATCGAGCACCACCGAACGTTTGTTGCGGTTCAGGCTTGCGAAATAGTCATTGTAGGGCCCGGTAAACTTGCTGGTGATGTTGCGCGCCATGTCGCCGCCGGGCGGCTCGACCTTGATCACGTCGGCGCCAAGGTCTCCCAGGATCATGCTGCTGAAGGGTCCCGCCAGGACATGGCAGACCTCGATGATCCGGATACCGGCGAGGGGGCCGTCGCTCACGCGCCGAGATCCGCATCGATTGCGGACACCACATCATCGACCGTCATTTCCGCGGTGAAGATGCCGCGCGCGCCCGCGCCGCGCAGTTCGTCATGGTCTTCGCTCGGGATGGTGCCGCCGACGAAGATGTGGATGTCGCCGGCGTCTAGATCGGTGAGACAGCGCACCGTTTCCTCGACCAGTTCCTTGTGGCTGCCCGACAGAATCGACAGGCCCACCGCGTCAACATCCTCGTCGACCGCCACCTTGGCGATGTAGTCTGGACTGCGCCGAAGGCCGGTGTAGATGACATCGGCACCCGCATCGCGCAGGGCGAGTGCAATGATCTTCGCGCCCACGTCGTGCCCGTCGAGGCCCGGCTTGGCAATCAGGATGCGTTTTCCCTTGAGGCTCATGGTTCGATCCTACAGTCGCACGGGTTCCTGGAACTCGCCCCACTGCTTCTTCAGTGTCGCCACCATCTCGCCGACGGTCGCGTATGCGTGGCAGCAGTTGATCAGGTAAGGCATCATGTTCTCACTGTCGGTTGCCGCGGCCTTCTCCAGAGCCGCCAGCGAGGCCTCGACGGCGCCGTTGTCGCGGCCGTCACGTATGCGCTCGAATTTCTCGATCACCCGCGCCGAAGCCTGGGGATCGAGTTTGAACAGCTCGGCCACGCCCTCGTTCTGGTCTTCGCGGCGGAAATAGTTCTGGCCCACGACCACGGTCTCGCCGTCGTCCACCTTGCGTTTCCGTTCGGCGGCCCGCTGCGCGATCTTGAGTTGCAGCCAGCCATCCTCGACCGCCTTGGTGACCCCGCCATACTCCTCGATTTCCTCGATCACCTTGGTGATCTCTTCTTCCATACGGTCGGTCAGCCATTCGACATAGTGGCTGCCACCCAGAGGGTCGACCGTCCGGGCGATGCCGGATTCGTGGGCCACGATCTGCTGGGTGCGCACTGCGATCTCGGCCGAATGCTCCGTCGGGATCTGGTAGGCCTCGTCGAAGGCTGCGGTGAAGATGGATTGGGCACCGCCCATAACCGCCGCCATGTTCTCGATGCCGACGCGGACGACATTGTTGTAGGGCTGAGCGCCGATCAGGGAGGAGCCGCCGCACACCACGCCGAAACGGAACATCAGGGCCTTGGGGTCCTGGACGCCGTAGCGCTCGGTCAGCAGCTTCGCCCAAAGCCGCCGGCCCGCGCGGAACTTGCAGACCTCCTCGAAGAAGTCCATGTGCACATAGAAGAAGAAGGAAAGGCGGCGTGCGAACTTCTCGACGTCACCACCGCGCGCGATCAATTCGTCGATATAGGCCAGTCCGTTGGCAAGCGTGTAGCCCATTTCCTCGACCGCGGTGCAGCCGGCATCGCGCACATGGGCGCCGGCGATGCTGATCGCATTGAACCGGGGTGTTTGCTCATAGGAGAACAGGATCGTATCGGCGATCAGGCGCAGCGAGGGGCGCACGGGGAATATCCAGGTCCCCCGGGCGACATATTCCTTCAGGATGTCGTTCTGAATCGTGCCGGTCAGCTTCTCGCGCGGCACGCCGCGCTTGTCGGCGACCGCGCAATACATGGCGTAGACGATGGAAGCCGTACCGTTGATGGTGAACGATGTCGATATGCCGCCCAGATCGATCCCGTCGAACAGGATTTCGGCCTCCGCCAGGTTCGATAGGGACACGCCGACCTTACCCACTTCGGACTTGGCAATCGGGTCGACCGGGTCGTAGCCGCACTGGGTCGGCAGGTCGAGGGCGACCGACAGGCCGGTCTGGCCCTGATCGAGCAGGAAACGATAGCGCTCGTTCGATTCCTCCGCCGTGCCAAAGCCCGAATACTGGCGAATGGTCCACAACCGGCCACGGAACCCGTCGGGGAAAATCCCCCGCGTGAACGGATACTCGCCGGGCACGCCCTGATCCGCATCCCCGACCATGTCGGGTGTCACGACGGGCGGCACCTCGATTCCCGACGGCGTGGCCGTGGTGGGTTTCGTCGGCGGCGCGCGGCGCGCGATTTCTTCTTCCTGATTGTCGTCCGGTGCAGCAGCGGAATCGCTCATGGTGTCATCCTTTCGACGGGAGGACCTTCTCGGCGGCCTCCCAATGGTCGTCGTGGGTCCATGTCTTCACGAACATCGCGGTTTCAATCTCGTGCATGCGATCCCTGTCGTCGCCGCGGCGGTGCGCATCGCTGACGGCTTTGAAGGCCCGCATCGACTGAGGTTTCTGATTCCGGATCGGGGCGAGAAATTCCTCGATCGTGTCATCGAACACGGTGCCGTCCTCGCCCACGGCATCGTACAGGCCGATCGCCAGCGCCTCGGTGGCGGACAGCATCTCGCCGGTGCTCATCAGGCGCAGACCCTGGGCCCGGCCCACCAGGTCGAGCAGGTCGGGGCCACCGCCCCATGCCGTCGCCAACGCGAGCCGGCCCTGGACAAAGCCGATCCGTGAATGGCTCGCCGCGACCCGGAAATCGCACGACACGGCGAGTTCGGCGCCACCCCCGAAGGCGTTGCCGTTCAAGGCCGCGACGACCGGCACGGGAAAATCGCGGATGGCGTTGAAAGCGGCCTTGGCACCGAGCGCCATTGTTTCGGCCTCGGCTTCGGTGCGAAGCCCGGCAAGTTCGCGCAAGTCACCTCCCGCGGCGAATGTCTTCTCGCCCGCGCCGCGCAGGACGGCCGCAACCAGCATGTCGTCCGACGATGCGCCGGCGAAGGTCTTTCCGAGCGTGTCGATAATCGACAGGCTCAGCGCGTTGTGCTTCTCGGGCCGGTCGATGTTGACATAGAAGACGCCGTCACGGGTCTCGGTCAGGATCTGGTCTGCGCTCATAAATACTCTTCCGTCGCGTGACGCACTGGCCCGTTGTCGGCGGGACGGGAACGAGGATCAGTCCTCGTCCATCTCCGCGGTGCGATAGATGTAGTTGCCGTCCATGTAGGTGACGAAGAAGTCGTGAAACGACATGGGCGTGTATTTCGGCTTTTCACCGGCCTCGATGCATGTCGGCAATGGATCGGCAACGGTCTCGTCGTTGCAGTTGTAGAAGAATGTCAGCGCGTAGCGATGATCGTTCGGCGGCACCACGCGATGCGGGGTGGCGATGAAGCGGCCGTTCGTCCAGCGGTTGAAGAATTCGCCGGTGTTGACGACGATGGCCCCACGCAGAGGCTCGACGACCATCCACTTGCCCGAAGGGGCCATGACTTCCAGCCCGGCCACATCCATGAGCGGCAAATAGGTCATCGAGCTGTGGTCGGAGTGGGGGGACAGGGAGAATTGTCCCTCCTCGGCGTCGACCGGCGGATACCAGGCCGTCCGGATGTAATATTCCGGGTGCGAGAACTTGTCGTCGAAATAGTTAGCCGGCAGTTCGAGTGCGCGCGCATAGGCCGGTAGCATGCGGGTGGCCAGCTTGGCCATGTTCGCCTGGTAATCGAGCAGCACCTCGCGGAATTCAGGCAATTCTTCGGGCCATTGGTTCAGGTTCCGGTGGCGGACATTCTCGACGACCTTCGGGTCGTCGGGCGGGCGCTCACGCATGATCGCCCAGGCTTCGTTGAGGTCCTTCTTCTCGTTCTTCGCGATCTTCGACCAGCGCAGGATCAGCGACTTGTTGGGGATGAAACCCTGGTGATGGAAGTCGACCCGGTACTTCATCTTCGTCTCATCGGGCAGTTCAAACAGATGTGCGATCTGTTCGAAGCTGCGGTCGATCAGATCCTGATCGACGCCGTGATTGACGATGCAATAGAAGCCCAGGCTTTCCTGGATCGCGCGCAGTTCCGTGGCGAACTGTTCAAGCGCGTCGGCGTCACCCGCCAGAAAGGGACCGACATCGACGACAGGGATTTTCTCTTCCGCGATGCATTCGGCGATGTAGGGGGAGATTTGGAGTTCCGATTCTGCTGCAACGGACATGCAAGCCTCCATGCTTGGTTGCGTCCGGACCCCGCGCCGGTCGACGGCGCGGGGTGTGCCGGATTTCGTCATTCGGCCGTCTACTAAGCGGCGGCGGCCGGTTCGTCTTCGGGAACCAGATGCGCGAGGGCGGGCATAACCTCCTTCGCGAGCAGTTCCATGTTGTCGAACCAGATTTGCTGCGGCTCATAGGTGTACTGGATCTGCAACACGGTGCCGAAGCCGCCCACATCGTCGTAAAGCTTGCTCAGCTTCTCGGCCACGGTGTCCGGGCTGCCGACGACCCAGATATTGTCGCAGACATATTCCGCCGTCAGCGCTTCGTCGGGCATGTCTGGATCGCCCTTGTAGAGATCAGTCGCGCCCAGCGATTTCAGCACGTTGAACATGTAGTTGGTGTAGGCGTTGCCAATCGGACCGTTCAGCACCTGGTCGCGTGCTTCCTGGTCCGTTTTGCCGACAAAAATCTCCCGCGCGATGCGCCATTCGCTGCGCTTTGGCGTCGGGCGACCCGTCGATTTCGCGCCTTCGCAGACCGCGTCCCAATGGGTGTTCAGATTCACCGCAGGAAGATAGTAGATGCTCATCGGGATCCAGCCATTGGCGCCCGCCGTTAAGAGGGATTCCGACGACTTGTGCAGACCGGACACCGCGATCGGCGGGGGGGGGGCCTGATAGGGCCGAATATGATGATACAGGGGCACCTGGGGCATCGGTTCCGGCACCTTGAACTGCCAGAACTCGCCATTGTGTTCGAACGGCTCGTCTTCAGTCCAAAGACGCTTGATCACCTCGATCGATTCGCGCATGCGCGCCCTGTGCTCGCCCTCCTTGTAGTCGATGTCCCAGAAATGGAAATCGGTCGGCGCGCCGCCGGCGCCGATGCCGAAGTTCAGGCGGCCCTTCGACAGATGGTCGAGATAGGCGATACGCAGCGCCACTTGCCGCGGGTCTTGCATGGGAAGCAGGACGATGCCCGTGCCGATACGAATATTCTCCGTTCGGGCAAATACCGATGCCGCGAACAGGTCGGTGGCGGGAATTGGCTCCCACGGGATGGTGTAATGCTCACCCATCCAGCCTTCGGTGTAGCCGAGCTTGTCGCCCATCACGAAGGTTTCGATGTCCTGATGGTACTCCTTGGTGACGTCCCCGCCGGGCGGACGGAGCGGCATCGCAAACATGCCGTATTTCATAGCGTGATCTCCCTTGCCCACTTGTACGCGGCATGGATTCCGCGATCTCACGGGGCTTGAAACCATTTTAGGCGATTGGGGCGGATTGGAGTCAATGATGTTCGGGAATCAGAATTTTCCTTCATATATATGAAATATTGTCCGAACCGGTGTTTGTCCCTATCGTCGCCCCCGACCCGGGGGAGATGACGATGCTGATTGGCAAAAAAGGTGAAGCGAAAACCGCCATCGAAACGGCGGATTCCGCGTCGATCACGGTGCGCGGCAAGGATCTGTGCAACGAGATCATGGGGCATGCATCCATTGCGGAGTTCTTCTATTTCCACCTGACAGGCAAGGAGCCGAACGCGGAGCAGGAGTATTTCCTGAACCTGCTGATCATCGCGCTTGCGGAGCACGGGCTGACACCCAGTGTCCAGGCCGCACGGATGACGCTGGCGGCCGCACCGGAAGCGTTGCAGGGGGCGGTGGCGGCGGGTCTTCTGGGCGTCGGGACGGTCATCCTGGGCAGCGCAGATGTCTGCGGCGGGATGCTCGACGATGCCGCTGGGCGGGTAGAGGCCGGAAAGTCACCGGAGAAAGCCGCCCTCGAGATCGCCGAGGAGTACAAGGCAGCTGGCAAGTTCATTCCCGGTTTCGGGCATCCAATCCACCATCCGGTCGATCCGCGTGCGGAACGGATTATGGCGCTGGCCGATGAGCGGGGTGTTTCGGGCCGGCATGTCGACGCACTGCGGCCGTTTCCCGCAGCCGTGGAAAAGGTCTGGGGCAAGAAACTGCCCATGAATATTCAAGGCCCGATGGCAGCCGTGCTGCTCGATCTCGATTTCCCCAAGGCGGCAATCCGCGGCATTCCGATCCTTGCGCGCACCATTGGCCTGATCGGGCACCTCAACGAGGAAATGGAGCGGCCGATCGGATTCCTGCTCGCGCACTACGGCGAAGAGGCCATAGAGTACGACGGGGATTGAACGCATGACCACGCCCGATCTTTTCGATCCCGTGGCCGAAACCCGCGAATTGGCCGACCAGAAGGCGATGGACGAACCGGGCTACCGCAAGCAGATCGAGTATCTGTTTGCGCATTCGGCCTTCTATCAGGAAAAGCTCGGCGAGGCGGGCTTCAAGACGGCGGCCTCGGTTGGTGGCCTGGACGATCTTCGCCATCTCCCCTTCACGGCGAAGGACGAGTTGCGCGCGAGCCAGGCCGAACATTTGCCATTGGGCAAGCAACTGGCCGCACCGTTCGAGGATGTCGTCCGAATCTACTCGACCAGCGGCACGTCGGGAACACCGCTGTATATACCGGTGACGGCGGGTGATTTGAAGCGCTGGGTCCACACGTCGAACCGCAGCTACTACGCCGCCGGTATCCGGCCCCACCACCGGGTCGTGACGACCTACAATTCCGGTCCCTTCGTGGCCGGTGCCGTGCATGAATCCATGATCGCGCTCGGCGTGCGCATGGTACCGGTGGGCAGCGGAAACACCGATCGCCTGATCACTGCGCTCTCCCGGTTTCAGGTGCAGGCGATGCCGGGCACGCCGTCCTATTTTCTCTATATCGCAGAGGCCGCGCGTGAGCGGGGCATCGACCCTGCAGCATGTGGGTTGCAAACGCTGGTAGCCGGTGGCGAGCCCGGCGGCGGTGAGGCGACGGTTCGGGCACAGATTGAAAAGGCCTTCAACACCAAGGTCCACGAAGTACTAGGGCTGGGCGAGATGTCGATATCCATGTTCGGTGAGGGCCCTGAACAGGACGGGATGAGCTTTCTGGCCCGCGACTACATCCATATGGAGCTGATCGATCCGGAAAGCGAGGAGCCGATTCCCTTCGAGAACGGTGTCGAGGGCGAGCTGGTCTATACCCACTTGCAGCAGGAGGCTGCGCCGTTGCTGCGTTTCCGTTCGCGTGACCGCGTCCGGGTCAGCACTGGTCCGGTGGCCAGCGGCCGCACGGGGCCGCGGATCCGATGCATCGGCCGCACCGACGACATGCTGATCGTGCGCGGCGTGAATCTGTTCCCCAGCGCTATCCGCGAGGTCGTGAACGAGTTCCAGCCGGATGTCAGTGGCGTCATTCTGATCCGGCCGACGAAGCAGGGTGTGCAGCAGTTGCCTCCGTTGCCCATCCAGATCGAGATTGCGGAGGGTGCTTCCCCCGAGGACGGGCTTGCGGAGGCCATCGAGACCGCAATCCGCTCACGCCTCGTGGTCACGGCCCGGGTCGAGCTGGTGGCGTTCGGTACGCTGCCGCGTTCTGACTACAAGACACGCTTAGTCGACTATTCCGACGCCGCGGACTGAGCGCTGCTAAAACAGGAAGTCGTAGGCCGTCAGGTCGGCGGTAGCGACGCCGACCAGGGTAATCTCGTCGTTGTTGCCATAGTCGATCACGGTGCGGCTGCCCATACTGATTGTGCTCGCGAGCCGGTCCGCGAAGTCTGTGAAACCGAGCGCCGAGACGTCGAGCTTGTCTTC
>MDTE01145385.1_pt1 | contig 18322 bp, 20 predicted proteins | sample 811231 | NCBI WGS metagenome assembly MDTE01 (sample SAMN05326651, study PRJNA326480) | marine metagenome | isolation source: seawater | place: Indian Ocean: Red Sea | collected 2010 | reverse complement strand
TGCCTGGGTCAGCACTGCGTGAACGCCAGGAATTTCCTTTGCCTTACTTGTATCAATTTCAATGATATTTGCATGTGCATGTGGACTTTTTACAAAACGGGCGTGAAGCATGTTTGGAAAATCAACATCGTATGTAAACTCTGCCTTCCCCGTGACTTTTACGGGTCCGTCTTCCCGGAGAATGCTTTGGCCAATGCCATGTGCTTGGGGAGATCCTTCGGTTGCATTACCACTCATTTAATTGCCTCCTTTATTCATCCTTTTCGCAGCATCTTTGACCCCATCGAGGATGGCCAAATATCCGGTACAGCGACAGATGTTTCCGTGTAATGAATCTCGTATTTCTTCGTTGGATGGAGAGGAATTTTCATCCAAAAGAGCGGCAGTCGACATGATGAATCCAGGGGTACAAAATCCACATTGGAAAGAGAAATTATCAATGAAAGCTTCCTGAATGGGAGATAAAGATCCATTTTGGGAAAGTCCCTCTACCGTGGAGATATCAGAATCTGCAGCCTGGCCCGCCATATGAAGACAGGATTTCCGAGCTTCGCCATTGATTCGAATTGTGCATGCACCACATATACCAGTCGAACAAGATTGTTTAACACTTTTATAACCTAGTACATCGTGCAAGACATCTGCTAGAGGTGTCGATGGGTCTATATTAGTCTCGTGATTTGTATTGTTCACTTTGAAATTTAAGATCATGATAAGTCCTCCTTTGCAATTGTAAGAGCCTTTTTTGTAAGAGCACCCACCATTGCAGACCTATATTCGATGGATATCAAAGGGTCCTCGCAAACTAGAATTTCTTCTCTTGCCATATCACTTGCTTGAGATATGGTTTCTTCTGTGAGTTCAGTACCGATTAAAAATTCCATTGTTTTATTGGCGAGCAGGGGAGTGTCCCATACTCCTGCTACAGATATATCAGATCTAGTACACACTCCATCTTTGGATTCTAAAATCGCAGCTACGTTTACAATTGCACGGTCGTTCTTCCGGTATGCTAGTTTTTCGAATCCGTATCCTGCATTTTCAGGTAGGGGTATTTTAATTGAGGTTATTATTTCTTCAGGTCCGATTGCACTTTGGTAATAATCAATAAAAAAACCATCCCGTGCAGTATATTCGAATGAATCTGTCGAAGATTGGGAATGGATTGTAGCGTTTGTTGCCATCAAAACGGGAGGGTAATCTGCGGTCGGGTCTGCATATGCACATGCACCGCCAATGGTTCCTGCATTTCTTATTTGCACATCTGCTATTTGAGTTGCTGCCGTAGAAAGCAAAGGGAGATGTTTTTGAACCGTTTTTGATGTTTCAATATCTCGATGAGTGGCAAGTGCACCTATGTGAAGAAATCCATTTTTGTAGGAAATATCACTTAGTTCTGGGACCCCATTTAAGTCAATGACAGTGTCCAAGGAAATTATTCCTTCTTTGGAGAGAAGTCCCAATGACTGACATCCCGATAATAAAACGGCCTCGGGGTTTTCAGACAACAGATTGCATGCTTGATCGAGAGAATCAGGACGATGATACGTGGTCTCAGAGATCATAGTTATATTAGGTTACTTTTTGTAAAGATAATAAGCATTAGGAAGCTTATTTTTTAGCGAGCCCATCCACCTATATATCTAGATAAGCCCATATCTTTCCAAATTTCAGGTGGTTCGGGGCGTTTTTGGAGAGATTATTTATAAAATCTCGTAAGTCACAGGGTATGTTATATAGGTAGTTTGAAAGAGGTCATATGCATAGCAGTGGAAGCTAATTTTCGATGAATTTCAAAAATGTTTCTGCAATGTCTAGCAAGACATAATCATAACCATAATTTCCAACTATTTGGAGCCCTATTGGGAGTCCGTTCTCGAATCCGCAGGGGATACTAATTGCAGGATGCCCTGATAAATTAAAAGGGTGGGTATTATGATTAATAGGAGGTGAAGTGTTCCGTGAAAATGTACCGAATTCAAATGCAGTTGTAGGTGTTGTAGGAGAAATAAGAATATCAAAGTGGTCAAACAAATTATGAATATGATTTTGGATGGCCTCCCTTCTTTCCAATGCGGTCGCATAAATAATTCCATCTTTATAAGACATTAGTTGAGACCCAGCGAGAAGATATTGTTTTAATGAAGGAGAGAGGAGTCCCAATTTATCTATAGAAACTCCACTCAATAGAGAAGATTGAGAAGATTTAGAAAAAATTTCTTGGGAGAAATATTGATAGAGTTCACCCATTGAAATTGCCCGCCAAACGGGGGAAGATAATTCAGATTTTGGAAAATCTGAAAAGGTAATGGTCGAACCATTTTCTTTTAATTGATTAGCTATTTCAAGTATAGAATTGGAGACCTCAGGAGCCACCGGATTATCATATAAAGGTTTGGGCAGGCCGATGTCCAATGTTTCTAAATTAAATTGAGAAGATGAAGATGAGGGGATTTTTTCATTAGATAGCAAAGACAGAGTTTTTCGAAGGAGGTCAATATCATAGCTAAGTAATCCGACAGTGTCTAAACTATGGGAAAGTTCAACCACCCCATTGGTAGAAATGGTTTCATAGGTGGGTTTTATCCCAACTAATCCACAAAAACTAGCAGGAATCCTAACACTGCCTCCTGTGTCAGTTCCAATGGCAATATCTGCGAGTTTTGAAGCTACAGATGCACCAGACCCACTAGAAGACCCCCCTGGAGTATAATTGGTATTTATCGGATTCAAAGTGGGACCAAAATAACTAGTTTCGCCAGTGGGACCAAAGGCAAATTCATCCATGTTAGTTTTACCAACTATTTTGCACCCTGTAGTTAGCAATTTGTCAACTATAGTTGCATTCTGAGTGGGAATGCAATTTGACAGAATTGCAGATCCTGCAGTCATTGGATGGTTCTTTATTGCGATATTGTCTTTGACTGCCACTCGAACCCCATGGAGAGCACCAAGATTGGAAGGGTCGGAAACATTGCCAAGAGCAGGGGAAAATTGAGTTATAAATGCATTATGGGGATCGTCGAAGTGTAAGAGAGGCCTGGGCGGGTGATGAGAAGGGGGCTCGGGTGTTAAAATTTCAAAGAAAGAAGATAGTTGGTTTATCACAGGCTGAAGGGAATTTTGTTCGCCTTTATCGACAGAAAATCCAAGTTGTTTGGAAATGGAAGTAAAATAGTCCGGAGGGGGCAGGGGAGGACTCATCCTGATTATAATCCGGCCCATTCATCGAATGAAACAGATATATCAAAGTAGGCAAGTGCCCTTGCCATGGTTCTGGTAATCATTTCATCGACATCTTTTGGTTTCTGGTAAAAGGAAGGAAACGGTGGGTAAATAATACCACCTGCATCGGTGACAGTGAGCATATTGGTCAGATGGATTCTATTTAGAGGTTTTTCGCGAGGCATGATAACTAACCTCCGGCGTTCTTTGAGTATGACATCTGCGGCTCTAGTGATTAAATTTGAAGAATTTCCATTGGCTATATTGGACAGAGTTTTCATAGAACAAGGGGTTACAAGCATACCATTTGTGTGGAACGACCCACTGGCTATAGTTGCCCCTATATTTCTATTGTCATGAACCTCATCCGCAAGTCCAGTGACCTCACTTAATGAGTAAGACGCTTCTTGTTGGATATTTATCTTGGAAGCTTCAGATAAGACCAAATGGACTTCAACGTCGGTGTTTGAAAGCAGCTCTAATGTTCGAATTCCATACAGCTGTCCAGTGGCGCCGGTCATGCCGAGGATAAAACGCTTAGTCATAGTGGACCTGTAGAAGTGCAAGAGTTTGAGAGATTCGATTTGGACTAGTTTAAACAGAAAGTAGAAGGTTTTACATAAAAAGCCACAGTATAGGTGAACATGCCCATAGAAATAACAAAAAAGGACGGACAAATAGTATATTTATGTGAAGCATGTGGGGAACACTTCGGTGAAAAGCCCGAGGCGGAAGAACATGAGCAATATTGTAGTCCTTTGAGATCTATGTAAATTTAAAATAAAAGACAAGAGATGAAGAGTTATTGAAGCGACATAGTTTTGTCTGATCGTGGTGACCTAAAAATAATGCCAGGTGTTAAAAAAGTAATACACACATGTATTTGGGTATCAGACATAGAGAAGACAAAGGAGTTTTACATACAGGGGTTGGGATTGAACCACACATGGGGGTTTACGGGAACAGATGGTATAAATAACTTTTACGTATCGGGTGGAGAAGGGGGAGCTGAAATTCAATTCAAGTATCAGGGAATGGATGAATCGGCCCAGGAACAAGGAGTAACTATTGATAGAAGGGGCATGGATCATTTAGCATTATCAGTAGATGATGTGAATCAGACGGTGGATCATATTGTTGAACAGACAGGTTGTAATATTATAATTGAACCATTTCAAAATGACGAGACAGGGGTTCGAGCTGCGTTTATTGAAGATCCCGATGGATATATTGTAGAATTGGTTCAATATCTCGAAAATGGTACCAATTCGAAGGTTTAATCACGTTTTTTGACTCAAAACATTGAAGTTGACGCCGGACATCTGAGATCCCATGGAAGCAGCTTCTCAAGAAATTAGTGATCTTATTGGTCGCGAAGTATATTCAAAAAATGGAGTCTTTGTAGGAGAGGTGGATGATGTACAAATAAGTCTGGATAATGAAGCAATAACGGGATTGGCCGTTTCTAGTGTTAACAGTGAATTGTTCAAAGGATGGGATCTCAAGGGGAAAGGAGTTCTAGTCCCCTACAGATGGGTCAGAGCAGTCGGTGACATTGTCCTTGTCAATGATGTCGTTGAACGAGTTGCTACCAAGGACAAAGTTGACGAATAGAAAGCATTTTGCAAAGAGAAGTATATGCGGTGGGCTGTTAGCTCAGTCAGGTAGAGCAACGGACTCTTAATCCGTCGGCCAGGGGTTCAAATCCCTTACAGCCCGTTTTGACGATAGAAGAGATGGAAATTTACCCGTGGGAAGGAAAATATATTCATGGCAGTGGATCCTTCCGAAGATCGCAGGGCAAATTATAACTATACAGGGGGCAAGATCCACAGAGAAGATCTAGTAAAAGAGCTTGAAGGGTTAATTGAAGGAGAAATTAGATTCGATTCATATACACGTCATTTGTATGCAACAGATGCTAGTATATATGAAGTCACCCCCATCGGGGTTGTGTTTCCAAAATCTACAAAAGATGTTGCCGCAGTGATAAGTTATTGTTCAAAGGAATCAATACCTATTCTTCCTAGAGGTGGAGGGACATCTCTTGCGGGGCAGGCGGTGAACAAAGCAGTCGTGCTTGATTTTACGAAATATATGAATAAAATTTTGGAGATTGATTCGGTGAATAGGACTATGAAGGTACAGCCTGGCGCATATCTAGGAACAATTAATGCGGCGTTGAAACCCCATGGGTTAAAATTCGCACCAGACCCCGCATGGGCAGATAAAAGTGCCATAGGTGGTGCCATAGGTAACAACTCAACGGGATCTCACTCATTAATATATGAGAAAACAGACGCATATATTGAATCTTGTGAAGTCGTGCTTTCAGATGGGTCGATAGAGAAATTTGGTAAAGTTTCGATTGAAGATCTAAAGGGTGCCAAAAAAGGAAATGGAATTGTACAGGATATTTATTCAGAAGTGTACAAGATAATAGGAGAAAAAAAAGAGGTAGACAAAAAATATCCCGATATTAACAGGAATGTTTCGGGTTATAATCTAAAACGCATATGTGAAGAGTCGGTTGAGGGCGAAGTGAACATGTCTCACTTGCTTTGTGGTAGTGAGGGGACCCTAGCTGTTGTAACGGAGATTGAATTGGCATTAGTCGAAGTGCCAAAACAAAAGGAAGTGATTCTATTCGCATATGAAGATTTGAAAACTTCTATGGAAGATGTTTCTTTGATTTTGAAACACCTTCCAGCTGCTATTGAAGTGATGGACAAAATATTAATTGATTTGGCAAGAGAAACCATAGAATTTAGAGACATAACGGAAGCGATTCCTAAGGAAATGGAATCCATACTTTTAGTTGAATTCTATGCCAATTCGAAGAAAGAGGGACGAGAAAAAACAAATGGATTAGTCAAAGAAATAGGGCCTGATGAAGGAGGGCAAAGGAGGGCAAAGTATGCAGTTGTAGCTCATGACGAATTTGAACAAGTGAAATTTTGGAGAATGAGAAAGGCAGGGTTACCAATTTTATTATCCCGTACAAGTGACGAAAAGCATATAGCGTTTGTAGAAGATTTGGCAATACCAGCAAAGAATCTGCCAGAGTATGTGGAACAATTTCAAAAAATACTATCAGATCAAGGGACTTATGCTAGTTTTTATGCCCATGCTGGTCCGGGTGTATTGCATGTTCGTCCATTGATAAATACCAAAAACCAGGATGGGATTATGATGATGAATTCTATTGCAGAACTAGCCACGGATTTGGTAATAAAATACGGAGGGTCAGTTTCGGGAGAACATGGAGATGGCAGATCTAGGACCCAGTGGAATGAGAAATTATATGGTGAAAAAATTTGGAACATGTTCAGAAGACTAAAAACTGCATTTGATCCAGAATGGATATTGAATCCTGGTCAAGTTTGTGGAGATGTAAAAATGACAGAAAACCTTAGATTTTCTCCAGAATATTCACCTTCGATTGGGTTTGTCCCTAAGTTGAATTGGCAGGGGTTAAATGGATTTCAAGGGATGGTTGATTTATGCCACGGGTGTGGCGGTTGCAGAAGTGGACAAATTGAAACAGGGGGGGTGATGTGTCCAACCTATAGAGCTTCGAAAGAAGAGAGTATGACAACTAGGGGAAGGGCAAACCTACTACGGCTTGCTATGAGCGGTAGGTTGGAAGGAGGGGCGTTTGATCCAGAATTTATGCATGAAGTGATGGACCTATGCATTGGATGTAAGGGGTGCAAAAAAGATTGCCCAAGTGGAGTGGATATGGCGAAATTGAAAATTGAGATTACAAATGAATATCGAAAACGCCATGGTACTAAAATCAGAGATATAGTATTTTCCAATATAGAATTGATGATGAAAATTGGAAGTGCTTGTTCTCCTTTTTCAAATTGGATTTTGCGAAATGGAATGATTAAAATCATATTAGAGAGAGGGATGGGAATTGGAAGAGAGCGAGACCTCCCCCTATTTCGCAGACAGACATTTATCGAATGGTTCAACAAAAGAGAAATAGAAATTCCAAATCAAGGTGTTCGTAAGGTCTTGTTGGTTCCAGATATATTCACGAATTACACCCATCCCGAGACAGGAATTGCAGCAGTCAAGGTTTTAGAATCCACAGGTATCCAAGTTAAAATTGCAAAAAATATTACAGATACGGGGAGAGCTTCGTATTCGAAAGGATTTATAGATAAAGCAAGAAAAATTGCAGCGAAGAATGTTGAAATGTTAGTACCATTTGTAGATGGGGGATGGGACATAGTGATAATTGAACCTTCGGAAGCAGAAATGGTTTCTGCAGATTATCTAGATTTGTTAATTGGGGAGGAAGTTAAAAAAATATCACAGAATACATACGATATTTGTGAATATATAGACAGATTTGTAGAAATAGAGCCAAAGAAAGAGGCAAGAGATCATTTGGTTTACCATGGCCATTGTCATCAAAAGGCATCGGGGAAATCAAAATACGCAATTGGTATGCTTAGGAAAGCAGGGTACACCGTTGATGAACTTGATTCGGGATGTTGTGGAATGGCAGGTTCGTTTGGGTACGAATGCGAGCATGTTTCCATGAGTAAATCTATTGGGAAAATTCTATTTGATCAAATAGACGAGGGGCCAGAGGGGACATTGGTTACATGTGGTGCTTCTTGCAGGGCCCAAATTGGGATCCACCTGATGGATGATCCAATCCATCCGATTGAAAAATTATCAGATGTGTTAATTAGATAAAAGAATTGATCAGAAGGGAACTTCGGGGTAATCTTGATCTTCCCCAGAGGGCCCAAATGGATCAAAATCATACCCATATCCTGCGGTTGCATAGACTTCGTTTATTTCAGGTATTTCCATCACCATCCTATGACGAATTGCCTGAATTGTCATAGGGGAAATGCCACAGCCACTGCACATTCCACCGAGCCGTATCCAGACTTCCCCGGTTTCTTCATTTAAATCTTCGATTGCTGCGTCGCCGCCGTGCATTGCAATTTGTGGGAAATTTCTAGTGAGAAATAAAGAAATTTTATTCCGTACATCAGGGGCATCTGCTTCTGTGGACATAGTATGGTTATTAATTTGAGTTCAAGAAGCATATTCTTATCTAAAATGGTTTTTACATTAGTTATTACTCCATAAAGCTTTTTGATCGTGGTGGAGTGTTGTATACCATGGGAGAAATTCTCGAGATGGTGGATAGCTTTGTTTCAGAGGGGCGGTCAATCGTCCTATTCTATCCATCTGTCGCAGAATATGAAAAGTATGCAGAAAATGCAGATAGGAATTTGGCAGTGGTTGGAAGTGAAAATGTATGGGGAGCAGAAAAATTTATAGAACTTCCATTGGAGTTTGAAAATATTAAAGAAAAAATTCGTTTTGGTTTGGAAGGGGCAATTAAAAATGGGATAGTATTTGATGGAGACGAGATTGTTTGCATCGCGAAGTTATTCTCTAATGAATTAGATTCAATTATGAAAATGAGAGTGGAAGAATCCCAATTGAATTCAGGTGTATATTCATTTTTTCTGAACTCTAAATCGGATGCTAGCGTGATTAAGGATGTATTAGAGTTAGTGATTGAATTGGGAAAAAAGGGCCAGAATGGAGAGCCTGTTGGGGCGTTATTTACTGTTGGTGATGCGGGAAAGGTGATGAATAAATCCTGCCCTCTGTCATACAACCCATTTGAAAAATCCCATGTTCATGTGGGAGACTCAATAGTGAATGTTATGTTGAAAGAATTTTCACGACTAGATGGTGCATTTGTTATTTCCGACGAGGGAAAGATTGTGTCTGCTTACCGATATTTAGAAGCATCATCAGAAGGGCTAAATATCCCAAAGGGATTGGGAACCAGACATATGGCAGGGGCTGCAATAACTAAAGATACAAGTGCAGTTTCCATAGTGTTATCCGAATCAGATGGTTTGGTTAGATGTTTCAAAAGTGGGGAATTGATTTTGGAGTTAGATCCAGAGGCATATTGATATGGAGATTGTAGAAGAATTCCAGCTACTTTTTTCAGAAAGGGTCGTATTAATATCTTTTTTACTAATACTAGGCGCCATAGTCGCACAAATCATTGCGCGTAGGAGTAAAAGAATACTTGAAAAAATAGGAATTCCAGAAGCAGTAGAAGGGACATCTCTAGAAAGGGCGATGGGGAAGATGGGGACTTCTACAGTCGTCATGGTATCCAAGATAAGTATGTGGTTGATCATAGGAGGGACCATCTTACTAGCGTTGAATTTATTAGAGGTAAACTATAGTGAAAAGATTTTAGTGATCACTACAAATATCTTCCCAGCCATATTTGCCTCATTGGTCATATTCTTAGCTGGAATTGTACTAGGTGACAAAGCGGAAATTTTGGTTGCAAGAAGTCTAAGAGGAATTAAATTATCAGAAGTTGGGCTCATTCCAAAGATCGCGAAGTACAGCGTGATATACATCTCCATATTGATAGTATTAGGTCAATTGGATGTCGCTACAAATGCACTTGTGGTTCTTCTGGGTGCATATGCATTATCCATAGTTGCATTTTCTGCAGTGGCTTTCTCAGATATGTTAAAATCTACGGCTTCGGGATTGTACCTAGTTATCGCACAACCATACAAAATAGGGGATGAGATCAGAGTTGGAGAGGCAAAGGGAATAGTTCAAGAGATAACAATGCTTGTAACACGGATCGAATCGGATGAAGAGGAATTCATGTTGCCTAACGATAGAGTATTTAGAGAAGGAGTAGCTACGAAAGTCAATCGGGATTAGGAAGAATTTTTGCAGGAACGCCAGCGGCCATAGACCCATCGGGTATATCTTTGGTCACGACTGAATTTGCACCCACTTTAACATCACTGCCTATGCAAACCCCTGGCAGAATTACTGCCCCGGCGCCGATCATAGAACGATCGCCAATAATGACCTCTCCAATACGACATTCATCTTGTAGGAATTCATGACACAGAATGGTAGCATCGTATCCAATGATGGTATTATTACCTATCGTGATTAGTTCGGGCCAAAATACGTCGGGAGTGGATTCTAACCCCCAAGAAACACCATCTCCTATGTTGACGCCTATTGCTCGTAAAAGCCAATTTTTAAGCCTAAGGCTAGGAGAATACCGAGCCAGAGAGACCACAGAAAAGTTAATCATCACTATCAATGGATTCCTAAAAGAGGTCCATACCCAAAGTGAATTTTTAGCCCCAGGGGTTGGAAAACATTTCAATCGCTGATGGCGCGAAATTTCAGATGGGGATTTTTGAGATGGCACGATATATAATTGGAAATTGGGTAATTTAACCTACTCGTTATAACCTAGTTTTGCTCAGATAATTGGCAAGAATTCCAGAAAGGTAATCTGCCGCAGGTATATCTTCAAGTTCGACATATCTAGCTATTTCGTCAGGTGCACGAATAGGATTTTGCTTAGATTCTCTCTCAATGATTATTGTAGGTATACGAGTGACACCATATTCTTCTACCAAAGGACCTTTCTTTTTTCCAGTAGGCAATCGTTCTACAGAGTATTGTTCTACGCAACTAGAATGAATATTTGCTGCAGATAGTGCTGCGGCAAAGTCAGGCATTTGTGCTCTACAGTCTTTACAACCATCATCGCACCAAATCTTGAATTTAAAAGTATCATCTAATTTTGACAATGTGTTTATGGTTTCGGTGTGATCTGAAGCATTCCAAATAGAATTTGGAACCATGCAGTTGAGAGACATTATTGGTGAAAAGAGCTTCAAGTGCTTTAATGCACTTATTGAGAGAGAAATTTTTCTGGAAACTCAGTAGCTAATAATCGTATGTAAAACGAGGATTCGGAAACTTGGTGAGTGGATTTTGTTGTTGCCAATTGTTCGCGGGTAAGGAATGCGGGTTGTGTTAATTTTAAAGTATTATCAGAAGAGATCGTAGAATATATTTTGAGGAATTTATTTGAATTTCTTGGACGGATTTTTTCGTTTCTAATAGCCACTGCCAGTTGGCGTGAGAGCCATTCTTTTTTGTGTATGCTAGGTTCGCGTATCAATGCTTCTTCTACATATCTTGATAGATACCAATTTAAATCGTTGAGCAAAGATACGGCAGCACCTATACTGATTGTGGTGAGGTCTATGGAATTTTCAAAGGGAATGGTAAGATCATATGGAGAAAGTGCATTTCTGGAAACTTCATGTTCCATCAAAATGGGAAGTAGATCGATATGTCCCATGCCGATTAGACGTACTTCAGTCACTATGAATGAATATAGTCATGCTTGTTTTTAAGCAGATCATTTTATTAATATTCAATTAAAAAGTACGTAAATCCCCAGAAACGACTCTATCGGTTATCGTGTGAATAGTATTAAGGTTGGCATCTACTATACTAAAAATTTGAGATTCTTCGGCTTCGGTTAAAGGAGTCCCATCGTTAGTAGCCACTTTTATATCTGCGATATGGGGATGGTCAATTGGGGCACTAATCTGAGATAATATTCGGATAGAAACATCTTGGACCCTATTGGAAGGGAATGAATCAACTATTTTGTTTGCAACATCGTTGGAGAGTAAATTATAGATCTTCCCAACATGATTTACGGGATTCTTTCCAGAAGTTGCTTCCATTGACATCGGTCTGTTTGGAGTGATAAGCCCATTGGCCCTATTTCCACGACCAACAGAACCATCATCTCCGTGTTCGGCGCTGGTTCCCGTCACAGTTAAGTACAAATTATTAACGTCAGAGGGATCGTCATAAGAATCTGCACTATTTACGAAGATAGTTACATCTTTTTCGGTGTGATTTTGTGCTACTTGATACGCACTCTCTTGAATTTGGCACAATATATCTTGATAGTGTTCCATATCACGGACGTATCGATCGACGATTGCCACTGCAAGAGTTAACTGGATTTTATCATTTTCCCGTAGCCCCATCACCTTGACATCAGGTCCAATTGCTGGTTGGATTGCGTGGAAGTGGGTGTTGAGTTCTCTTTCTATGTTTAATACAATAGTTTCGGTTTCGGAAAGGGGTGCATGACCAACTCCAAAACTAGTGTCATTGGAAAGAGGAGTATTCCCAAGGGACCCAAAAATATTTTGTAAAGCCCCACTCCCTTCTCCAAATTTGACACTAAGTTTGACCCCATTGTCAAGGTTTAATTCGGGTATAGTTTCATTCAGGTAATCTTTTGCGGCTTTTGTTGCGATCTCAGTTACAGGAATGGAAACTCCCTCGTAGGTAGTTGTTGCCCTGCCGACTACAATTATTTCAATGGGTTTTAAGATGGCCCCGCCATTGAATTTTTTAACAGAGTTTCCAGCTACAAGTTGTGCTTCGTCGGTATTATGGTGAAGTATTTTTCCAAATTGTTCCAAATAACATTGGCAGAGGCTTCGAGAAACAGCCTCTGCGACCCCATCGCAAATTGAATCGGGATGGCCGACTCCTTTTCTTTCTACAATTTCTATAGATTCATTTTCTACCGAACGGTGATTCACAGACTTGATCTGTATATTCCGTTTCGCCATATAGGTTGGAGATAGAACGTACAGAGTTTATGTACCTGTTGAAAGTGACAAATACAGAAGAATAGAAGGTGATGAGGGGTGAAAAGGGAATTAATTACTATTTCTTTCAAATCAATTTATTTATCTGTAGAACAGCTCTCGGATATCCTATGACCATTGGAGATGGAGACATAGTAGAGATTGATTTTACTGCTAGAACTAAACAAAGTAGTATATTGGTCGATACAACAAAAGAAGAGGTTGCAAAAGAAGAGGATGTCAATACAGAGGGACAGAAATGGGGACCAAGAAAAATAGTAATTGGAGAAAATCACACATTTAAAGTGGTTGAAGATTCCATACGTGAAAAGAAAATAGGAGATGGTGAGACCATACAGATTCCTGCGGCGGATGCATTCGGCGAATATGATTCAGAATGGGTAAAGACTGTGAGTATTGATAAAATTCCTAAAGATGATCAATACCCAGGTGCTAGAACAACAATTGAAAATCACCAAGTGCAAATTGAGACAATAGTAGGAGGAAGGGCACGTGTCAATTTTAATCATGTTCTTGCGGGAGAAGACATCGAATATGAATATGAAATAAAAAGTGTAGTGGAAGATCCCAAAGAGAAGGCAAAGGCACTACTAGAGATATATGTGGGGATTGAATTGGAGATACAAATTGAAGAATCGAAGGATAGTGGAAAAACCCTAATTATAGATTCAGATCCCTCATTGTCTTACAATCAAAATTGGCTATTTACAAAAAATCAAATCGCTAACGTGTTGATGGAAAAAGTGGAAGCAGATAGAGTCGTGATTAGAGAAATTTTTGAGAAGATAGTACAAGTTGAAGAAGAATGAGATAACAAAGAGGGGAAGTTTATATACAGCGGGGTTCCCTAAACAGCAGATGCGCGAATGCCTCATCACTACTAAGGGGTTAACACGGGAAGAAATAGTAGAAGTACTTGATTACGCTGCCAAAATTGAAAAAAATCCAAGTTCATATTATGGCAATCAATCGGGGAAGATAATTGGGTTGTTATTTTATGAACCGAGTACGCGTACTAGGATGAGCTTTGAAACTGCTATCAAACGATTGGGAGGAGATACAATTAGTATGGGATCCGTCGAGATGTCAAGTGTTGCCAAAGGAGAAAGTTTAGCAGATACGATCCGAGTAGTGGCAGGATATGCAGATGCCATAGTTCTACGACATCCTAAAGAAGGGGCTGCAAAAATGGCTAGTGGGTTTATAGATATTCCTTTAATTAATGCGGGAGATGGTGCAGGTCAACATCCTACTCAAACATTATTAGACCTATACACAATTAGAAAATCTGCGGAGAAACTAGATGGGTTGAATATAGGAGTTATGGGTGATTTGAAATATGGAAGGACTGTCCACTCACTGTCCCATGCGATCACCAAATTTGATTCGCGATTAAATTTCATCAGCCCAGAAGGTTTGCAATTGCCAGATAATGTCAAATATGATCTAGAGAGATCTGGTTCGGAGGTGCACCAATATACAAATCTTGACGAAATTCTGAGTACGTTGGACATATTGTATGTGACCCGAATTCAACGTGAAAGATTTCCAGATGAAGAAGAATATAGGAAGGTTTCAGGCCAATATAGGATAAACAATAAAACTTTAGAAAATGCTCCAAAACACCTAAAGATAATGCACCCCCTACCCAGAATGGATGAGATTTCACCGGAAATTGACGGTTCAGATCATGCAATATATATTGAGCAATCCCACAACGGAGTTGCAGTCCGGATGGCACTATTGGATTTAATGTTAAAATCATGACTGATAAAGAGCTTCATATAAGTAAAATTGAAAATGGAACGGTTATTGACCATATAGATGCAGGTCAAGGACTTAATGTATTATCACTCTTGGGAATTGATGGTTCAGACGGGGAATCGGTGAGTGTTGTTATGAATTTCGTGAGTAGTCTAGTGGGGAGCAAAGATATTGTAAAAGTCCAAAATAGAGAATTGAATCAAGATGAATTGGACGTATTATCATTGATATCGCCCCAGGTTACAATAAATATCATATCAAATTATGAAGTTTCGTTGAAACACAGGGTACAGCGCCCAGATTGTGTTTCGGGAGTATTGAACTGTCCAAACAGGAACTGCATCACCAATTCCAATGAGCCAATAGAATCCAAATTTAATATCAAAGATTAAGTTATTAGTTGTGAATATTGTGGAACCCATATTGAAGACGTAACCCAGCATCTTGCTTAATTGGGAGAAAAGAATTGATTAATAGTAGGAAAGAGTAGTATCAAAGCATGGTATTTAAAGAAGGAGATAAAGTGATTTTGCACGATGTACATAGTAAATATGATGGGGAAATGGGAATAATAAATGGAATTATGGAAACTATGTTTGGATCTAGTAATTATAATATTAAATTTGAAGAGGGTCAAGAAAATGGCATTGGGGAAAATTCGTTAGAGATGGTGATTGAAGAGGATACGGAAGAGTAGAGTACGATAGAAGTTATTAAAAGAAAATTTGAGTGGTTAGGAAATGGTAGATCATAGAAATAAGATATTATTAATATCCACAATTGGGTGGGGATTGGTTCAAGCGACTCAATTTGTATTTCCACCCATGCTTCCAAATATAATGGAAGACCTATCTATCACCGTATTCCAGGCAGGGGTTGCGATGACCATTCTGAATATTGCATATGCCATAGGAATGTATCCAGGTGGTAAATTTTCAGATCAATTGACAAGGGTAACTTTAATTATTTTGGGGATTTCAATGACCATTTTTGGGCTCATATTCATAGGGAGTTTGCCGATTTATAGCGCGTTTTTACTGGGCGTCATAATTTTAGGATTTGGTAGATCTACTTTTTCAATTCCCACGAGAACTAGAATAGCAGAATTATTTGGAGAGAGGAAGGGAAGGGCTCTTGGAATTTTGTTCATAGGAACAGAATTAGGAGGTCTAATTGGGTCGGGTTTGGCACTTGTGGTGGTGTATTTAGTAGTATCCTGGCAATGGGCATTTATACCATTAATAATGGGCCTATTAATCACAGGTATTTCATATCACAAAACGTCGCAGGAGAATTATCTAATAAAAAGTGTTTCGTTAGATATCAAAGATACTGTTAAAAGAATATGGAATTCAAAGGGACTTCTTGGACTGATTATATCTTATGGATTACTTTGGGTTGCTACATTGAGTGTGCTGACATTTTTACCGTTGTATTTACAGGAAGCGAAGGGATTTTCTCCAGAGCTTGCAACAGTAGTATTTGCATTTTTGTTCATAATAGGAATGATTACTAAACCAATTGCAGGGGAAATTTCAGATAGAATTGAACGTCCCAAGGTTGCATTGGGGGGTTTATTGTTGTCAATAGGTGCTATGATATGGCTAGTAATTGCCCCATCTCCAACATATATCGGACTAGCAGTAGTAGCTTTTTCAATAGGGTATAAAGCCCAACCCCCAGTGATAGAATCTCTTTTAGTTGATATGATGGAAGATGAATACAGAGGAGGAGACCTAGGGGCAGCGAAAACCATCGCTACAGGAATAGGCGCACTGGGGCCAGCGTACATAGGATTCGTTGTAGAGAGAGCAGGTTATGATATTGCATTTCTTGGATTAGTAGGATTTCTATCTGCGTCAGCTTTGATAGTGGCTTACATGACATTCACGAATAAATTGAAGAGATGAAGCGTAGTTTTTGAGATACTAACTTATTTTATAGGAAAGTGCGTATAAAAGCATGTGAAAGGAGAATCAATGTCCCGAGAAATTCAATCTATTTTTGAAGCAGGAGGATTGATTAACCACTATAAACCAAATAAATGGAAAATTGAGATACAAAAATGAAATATGATTATCCAGAACCAAGATCGCCAGCATATACTGAACCGGTGAATGTTGAAGATTGTTTTCAGAAAGCGAAGACCATTTCTAAGAAGAGAGGAGGAAGGACTGCAATGGGTCCAATTGAAGAAGGAGACAATATATTGATACTTTCTTTGCCAGACCAAAATGAATATGTGGAGCGTGCAATAATGCAAGCTTGTGAGATAGGAGGGGCAGATGTAGTTCGGTTTCTATATCCAAAAGAGTTGACCGGGGAGACACATGAGACGAGTACAGTTGAAGAGGGGTGGAGAGAAGCAGAAATGTTTGAAAATGGAATTGCTTCCGGATCTCCAGAAACTGCAGATCTAGCAAGTGGTTTGAATATTGCAGGCCCATTAAGGGAATTTTTAGATGAGCACCCCAATTATAATAAAATTTATTGGGACATAGGGGCACGATCTCAGAAAGCTAGTGTTTTGGGGAGACATAGTCATAAGTTTAAGAATAATTGGCAATTTAATAATTGGGAAGAATTTCAATCTAGAACGTGGGATCTTCCAGACGACCTCCTCATAGAAATCGAGAGGAAGATAATTGAGATTTTAAGTGATGTGGAAGAAGTCAAGATGGTAGATCCCCAAGGCACTGATTTAAGGTTCGAAATGACACCGGAGGAAGCAGCTAGGTGGCAAATGACAGCGTGGCAATCTGGGCACTTGTATATGGACCCATTACAGGCAACATGTGTTGGAGAATGCAGAGGGGGGTGTAGGGATGACCAGAATCAGCCAATATACCTATCGGAAGATGCACCCCCAGTATTCGGAGGGGCTACTGGTATGATTTCGGGGACTGCAAATCATGCAGGATTTTTCCCACATATGGACCTTACATTTGAAGGAGGAAAATTAGTGAAAGTAGAAGGAGGAGGAGAATATGGAAGGAGGATAGAAGAGCTCAGGGAGAAATATGAAGAAATACATTGGCCAGGGTACCCTAGTAATGGTTTTTTCTGGCATTGTGATACTGCACTTTGTACACTCCCTAAAGCATTTAGAAGAACCTCAGATATGTTTGAGAGCTCATGGAGATTTCCAAATCTTCCAGAAACTACTCGTGCGGGGGTGATCCACTTTGGATTTGGTTCTAGGCGCCATTACATTGATGAACACTTGGACTATGCGGCAAGAAATAATCTCCCTCTAGGGCACATACATGTGCATAATTATTTTGTTACAATGGATATGAAACGGAGATCGACTGGAAAATGGGACAAGATTATTGATAAGGGGAGATTGACAGCTCTAGATCATCCAGATGTACGGGCGTTGGCTACGAAATATGGAAATCCAGATGACATTCTTAGTTATGACTGGATTCCACCGATTCCAGGTATAAATTGCGAAGGCGATTATAAGAAAGATTATGCAAAAGAACCTGTGAAGTATTTGCAGGATCGATTGAAAGCAAAGAAATCAATTTAGGTAAACATTCATGAGCGAAAATAGTACAAAAAATGCAAATTCTACAACTATTGTTGGTCAGAGCATTCTCCGGGAAGACGGGCCAGTAAAAGTCACTGGGAAAGCAGAATACACATACGATGTTGATTTTCCAAACATGCTCCATGCTCGTTTTGTAAAAAGTCCACATGCACATGCAAATATCATTGAAATTGATACAAGTAAGGCAAAGGAAATTCCTGGCGTTCACGCAGTGCTGACCCAGGCA
>MDTE01103346.1_pt1 | contig 18322 bp, 21 predicted proteins | sample 811231 | NCBI WGS metagenome assembly MDTE01 (sample SAMN05326651, study PRJNA326480) | marine metagenome | isolation source: seawater | place: Indian Ocean: Red Sea | collected 2010 | reverse complement strand
AAATTTAGATACAATGTCCATCCATATGTGCCATGGATTTTCAGCACTATATTCGTCAATTGGCAACCAAACATATTTCCATGGAGTATTGAATTGTTGTGTGATAGGCGGCATTTCGACGTCTACTTTTTCGCCCCATTCGGAAAATATTTTATGCACCTTGTGAGGTTTGTTCCTATATTTTGAAATCAAAGACCAAACATGATTGGTAATTAATTTCCTATCTTCGGTGATCAGCATTGGCAAACTATTGACGCTACAATTATGAAAGTCTGCTACGAAAGTAGGCAAGGTATGAAATGTGTTTTTGAAACCATAGGTAGGATATTGTAAAGTGTATTCGTATGAATTATCAATTATATCCCATTGATTAGTAAAATATTTTATATCCTGAATGTTTTGAACCGTTTGCATAAACTGTATAATTAATGTATAATTATCGTATGACGGTTTCCAAATTATTCATTAATGGTTGTTCTTTTTTGACCTTCCGGCCAAAAGATAATGTTCACACTCATTGTGGATTAGAATTAGCAAAATTGATGAATTTAGATGTAGCGGTAAATCTTGCAGGTGGTGGAAGAGGCAGTAAAAGACTAATGTGGACAACTAGAGCATGGTGTGAAAAATTTCCAGAACTGGCAAGGCAGTCTTTCTTTTTGATTGGATCAAGCGGCGGCCATAGATTTGATTATCCTACAGGTGACGGATACAAAGCACATAAATTTCCAACAATGAAAACAACTTGGAAAACTTGGGATCCTAATAGAGATGATGACACGAGAAAGTTTTTCAAATATTTGTTTAAAAACGGAGCCGATCTAGATCAAATGACACAAATAGAATCAATATTAGCTTTACTTGATCTCCAAGATTATTTTACAAATAAAGGATATCCTTTTGTTTTTTATAACACTTTATCTGATGCAGGAATAAAGAATGATGACATTAAACTAATGTTTGATAAGATTGATAAGAATAGGTTCTTCAAACCGCACACCAGCCATCTCGATTATACCAGAGAAAAACAACAGCAGTGTAAACCAAATGACGAACATCCTAACGAAGAAGGTCATAAAGACTGGGCACAGCAACTTAAGGAATTTATAGATGCTAACAATTTACGTTCCATTTAATAATTTGCAAAGTAAGGCCTGGGAAGTTTTTAAAGGAGTTATGAAAAGTTGGCCGGAACCATATCAAACTTTGGATAACATAAAGGCAACTGATCCACTTGCAAATGCAATGTTCTGGGGCTTTGTAAATAATAATTTAAATCTTATTAAAAGATTAGAATCAAGGAAGCACAATTTTTGGTTCACTGACACCCCATACTTTGGTAGATTTGACAATAAAAATCTTAAGGCCGATAATCATTATTGGAGAATTTGTAAGAATAGTATTCACGCTAAATTGTTTAAGGACTGTAAATCTGATCGTTTCGATAAATTTCAAATAAAAATACAAGCGCCTACGCTGAAAGGCGACCATATTTTAGTTTGTCCAAGTTCTGTTGGAATCCACAATTATTTAGAAATGCCAAACTGGATAGATCGCACTATAGGATACTTGAAAAAGTTTACCGATAGGCCAATTAAACTTCGACACAAGCCACGGGGCAGGGGTACGTCAGGACCAAGCGAGGCAAAGGTACCCCTATCCGAGGACCTAAAGAACGCTTGGGCATGTGTGACAAGTTGTAGTATAAGTGCAGTTGAGTCAGTATGCATGGGTGTGCCGGTGTTTTGTCACGATAAAAGTTTTGCGACTGAGGTTGGCAATACCAATTTATCCAATATCGAAAAGCCATATTTTGGTGATCCAGAACCGTGGCTGTATAGTCTTGCTTACCAGCAGTTTACTCCAGAAGAGTTTGAGAACGGAGTGGCCGTTGAAACAATGATAGGACTTGGACTATTGTAATGCCTAAATTAAAAAGTTTTGACGCAACACATTTTAGTTTTTCAGTTACGCCATCGAAAAAAATATTATTTGCAAATAACAAAGGGCAAAAAACATATATTAAAAATAGGATGGATAGGATGTTAAGCAAGGAACCTGAAACCATAAAATGGATCAACAGTTTTGATAAGGAAAGTGTGTTCTTTGATATTGGCGCCAACATTGGAATATATTCTTTGTATAGTGCAATTGTGAAGCAAAATTTGGTATATGCATTTGAGCCACATGCGGCAAGTTACAAAAATTTGCTTGAAAGCATTAACTTAAACAAATTACAAAATTGTAATGCACATTGTATAGCCATGGGAGATAAACTTGCGTTGTCTTCGATTAACATAAAGAACATGCATGAAGGCGTAGCAAACAATATTGTTGGACAAAAAGGTCAATTTTATCACGGATGCACGGAGTTCTCACTTAATTTCCTTGTAAGTAAAAAAATGTTACCCCAGCCAACACACATCAAAATTGATGTTGACGGATATGAGGACAGAGTCATAGAAGGGGCCATGGAGGTTTTCCGAAACACAAAAAGTATATTGCTCGAAATAGCCAATAAGAATAAAAATTATGTACACATGATTGAAGCCTTAGGATTTAAAGTTGAATCAAAACATAAACGTAACGAGGATGAATTTAATTACATTTTTGTAAATGAAAATTGAAAAAGTAAATAATTTTTGGGTGCCAAGCAACGATATACATTTGGAGAAATGGAAAGCTGGTGAACCATTCACACAGAAAAAATGTTTGGAGAAGTTTATTCGATACTGTGAAAAAAATAAACTAAAGTTCAATCATATCTTAGATGTTGGTGCATGGGTAGGGACATGGAGTATGGCAATGAATCGTTTCTGTGGCAGGGTAATTGCATTTGAGCCCGACGAAACCCACTACGCATGTTTGGTTAAAAATGTAGATGACGATATAGAAACACATCAATTAGCAGTTGGCTATGAAAACAAAATGATAGCTTTGTCTAGTGATGATTTTACTCAGGCCAAAAGAGTGATTGGCGAAGGACACATACCAATGGCCTCTATCGATAAGTTAGGCCTGGACGATATCGACGTTATTAAAATTGATGTGGAAGGATACGAGATGGAAGTGCTAAAAGGCGCGGAACATGTATTACAAACACAATGTAGATACGTGATGATCGAATTGAATAGTAACACTGGAAAATATGGAAGTAGTAATAAGGAATGTGTGGACTTTCTACAAAGTTTAGGGTACAAGTTATTATTGGAACATTGGCCAGATAAGGTTTTCCATCGTGCAGATTGATACAGAGTCAAAAATTTTATATGTGCATATTCCGAGGACAGGCGGGAGTTGGTTTTCATACGCATGGAATAGCAATAAAAAGAATCTAGATGTAAACATTAAAGGTGATTTCTTATGGAACAACATCAACGGAAGAAAAACAAAATGTGGTCGTCATGGAAGGCTATCAGGTATTTTGGAAAAAATTAAAGAAATAAGATATGATGTGGTGGACTTTAAAATCCTCACAACAATAAGGCATCCAATCGATAGAATCTTAAGTAGTTGGGTTTGGTTCAGCCAGGTTAAGGAGACTGCAAAAAAAACAGGTTGGAAAGGTATTCATGACATGCTTGATGAATTTGCAAAAGGCGTAGTAAGGGTAAATTATTTGCCACAAACCTATTGGTTGCTTGAAGACAAAGCAAAGTTTGATGTAATTTACAAATTTGAGGATTTGCTCTTAGATGCACGTTTACCAAGGAAGATGTTTCCTCTTTTTAATAGTAGGTCGCACAGTAAACTATCCAGGCGTGGCAGGACACGTGGTTACAAACATTATCTTAAGCAAGATGAAATAGATAGAATAAAAATACTTTACAAGGAAGATATCGATTATTTAAAGCCTTACTATGAGGATCTTAAATAGGTTAACATGAAAATTTTTATAACCGGGGTAGCAGGATTTCTCGGATCCCATTTGGCCGACCTAATGATAGCAAATGGTCACACGGTGGCCGGAAATGATAACATGATAGGTGGATACTTTGATAATGTGCCTCAGGATGTGGAGTTTCATCAAATAGATTGTTGTGATCTGGAAAATTTAACTAAGGCAATGAAAGGATGTGATATTGTTTATCACACTGCCGCCACTGCATATGAAGGCTTATCGGTGTTCTCTCCTGTGTTGGTAACAAAAAATATTTTTGAGGCATCGGTTACAACAATTACGGCCGCCATCAGAAACAATGTCAAACGCATAGTATATTGTTCTAGCATGGCAAGATACGGACACCATGACGAGGTGCCTTACAAAGAAACATACGAATGCAGACCGCAAGATCCATATGGTATAGCCAAGAAGGCCGGAGAAGATGTGTTAAGAAATTTATGTGAAACACACGGAGTAGAGTACGTAATCGCCGTGCCACACAACATAGTTGGCCCAAGACAAAAATACGACGATCCATTTAGGAACGTCATGTCCATAATGTTGAATCGGATGTTACAAGGAAAGCAACCGATTATATATGGAGATGGTGAACAAAAGAGATGCTTTAGTTATATAGATGATTGTTTGTATTGTCTGAACGCACTTGCTTTTCAAGATGATGTTGTTGGAGAAGTTGTGAATATAGGACCGGACGAAGAACCAGTCACGATTAATCAATTAGCAGAAGCATGTGCTAATGAAACAGGAGTTAATCTTGATCCTGAACATCATAAAGATAGGCCAAAAGAGGTAAAACTTGCAACATGTTCTTCCGACAAGGCACGTGAATTGCTAGGATATAAAACATCAACAAACATGCGCCAAGCAGTAAAAAAAACTGCGGACTACATAAGACAAAGGGGCACTAAAAAGTTTCAATACCATTTGCCTTTAGAAATAATTAACGAGCATACTCCCGATACTTGGAAAAATAAATTGATATGATTTCTTTTTGTTGTCCGTCTAGAGGAAGGCCAGAATTAGCCAAAAGATTAATTGACACTGCTTGTGAAAATCAAGATGGTGATACAGAATTTCTTTTCTATCTGAACGATGATGATCCAAAACTAGAACAATACAAAGATTTACTAGAACAAAAATATTATACAATAGGTCCTAATCAATCAACTTGTTTTAGTTGGAACCTAATGTGTGAAAAGGCTACGAATGATGTTATAATGCTTATGGGTGATGATGTACAAGTAAAAACAAAGCACTGGGATACGCTCATTGTGGATGAAATAAACAAATATAAAGATAAAATTTTAATGGTTGTGCCGTCAGATGGAAGACTAAAGACAGCAGGTAAACTTGGAGACACGGTTAGACTTTGGCCAGACGAGCCTTTGGGTGCCGCACATTTCGCCGTCCATAAAAATTGGACAAACACTTTAGGATACCTGGCTCCAATATTTTTTTGGCACTGGCACGTTGATTCTTATACCCAAAAGGTTGCACGTAAGCTAAACAGATGTTTATACTTGCCAACTGTAGAATTTAAAGCAAAAAAAATTATCAACGACGATGCTGGTAAGCAAATTAGGGCAAATTTTAATATTAACCTTAGAGATAATTATGTCTGGAAAAAAGTTAGAGATAGGCATTTAATGAATGATGTTAATATTTTGCGTAAATTTATAAAGGGTAAAAGCACTTCTTAGATCTGTGCTTCATAATAAACAAATTGAATGTTATCCTATTTGTATCCTGATTACTTTCATATGAATGCCAGGTTGTATTTTGTTTGCCACAAAAAATAAATGTTGAGTTGGGTTGCCATTGTGCTTCCTTTACAAACGCAGATTCATCTTGAGCAGTATACATCTTAGTGCCAATATTTTTGTCTGGTGTAATATAAGTTACTGCACTCCATGTTTTTTCCAGCCCTTCCTGATGAATGTAAAATTTGTATGGCAACGGTGGCGTCACACTGATGTGAGCATTAATTCCTAGCGTTGGATATTTTCTATATTCTGGATAAATTTCGTGTATGTGTTTGATATTATCCATAAGATTTTTGCATATATCTACAGTTTCATCATAAAAATTAATATTATAATTTTTGTATTCACTCGGATGTATCTGTATTAACTCCTTGGTGTCAAAATTCAAGTTTTCAGTACATTCTGTTTTAAGTTTTTTAAATGTTGCATCTGTGAACGTGTTTTCAATTAATTGATGCGGCCATGGCTCGGACTGAATAGCAGTTTGTAAACATTTATCTAGAAAATTTTTGCCTTCGCTCATTTTATTTTGTTAATTATTTCCTCATATTGTTGTTTTTTAATATCCAATTGTATTAAAGGTCGGCGTATAAATTTTCTTTTTGCTTCTTTAATAGTGATGTCTTTATATTTGGTTATCAAAAAATGGTTTGGCATGTATGCAATAAATTTTTCTTTTAACATGAATCCAGGCGGATGGTTGTTATCGCTCCGCTCTCTGAAAAACCATAAAGCAATTATTTCTCGATTAAAATCTATGTCTTTTATATCTTCTTTGAATTCAAATCCCACCTTGTATTTTTCATCGAATTCTCGCCAAACTGGATGATCTAGATCCTTTTGGTTTTCGTATAGGATGTCATATTCTTTTACTGGAAAAATATCAAATGCGTGGACATATTCAACAGGATTTGAAAAGTAGTGTTTAGAATGAAGTTTGTTCCAGTTCATTATGCACTGAATAGATTGATAGCTTCTTTCTTCCAATCGTCCGAGTAATCGCAATGCCTGTATCCATCGAACCATGGTCCACCTTCTGTATAATGTAATATCTTTGGTGATCCATCTTCCGGCTCTCGATACCAACCCACCAACCAGTTGTAGTGATGTGGCAGGTCACCTATCTCTGAATCCTCTAGCCAACTGAACCTGTGTAAGAATTTTGGTGTTTGCTCGTTCAGAAAGTCTGGCGTCAATATTTTGTTTTTTTCATGTTCGCAGTTCCAAAGTACCATGCTACTCCAATTTTTTCTTGGGTAAACTGTTTGAACTTGTCCATCCATTTTGGTTGTTTCCTTTGGTGTATAGTCGTGCTTTACACATACCACTGCTTTACTAGGATCCATGTATTTGGTCAGCATATGGCTTGGAATCTTCCATAAGAAGTCACAATCACAAAATACCGCCCATCCTTTGAAGTCATTAAGATAAGGAATAAAAAACCTTGTGAAAGTGAATTCTGTCGATGCCAATTTATCTCTTTCACGTGTGTATATGCCTTGAGCTCTCATGTCGTTTTGTTTTAAAGGAATAACCTCTGCCGACGGATCTCTTCTCTTGATTGAATGTTCGCATACTTGATATGCTATATCTTCTCTTGAATCCCAACCTACGTATACTTTCATTTTCTTCCTGATAATAATTTGTGTATCTCTTGCCAATTACTTACTCTTATTATATCATCATGATGAAAATCTCGATTGTATTCATGGTCAATTAATATGGGCTTTAAACCGTATTTGAGCCCTGCTAAAGCGTTTTTTGGCTTGTCCTCTACCCAATATAGCCCGGTGTTGTGAAATTCCGCCAATGCAGAATCTTTGTCTGCTCCTGTGTCAAGGATATGATAATTTTTGAAAATGTGATCACCAAACAATTCACCCAAACGTTTTTTTCGTACTTTTTGTGCAGGTACGTCTGATGTTTGTGAAGTGATAGGAATAAATGTCCAACCTTCAGCGGCCAATAATTTTACCCATGTTTGTGAATCAGGCATGGGACTCTGAGTTGCCATCCAAGCACTCTTGTTGAACTCTCTAATTTCTTTCCTAATTTCTGTCACGCTTAGTCCAAACCTTTCGGCCATTTCGTAGGTATTTTGTTTGTTTGGCAAAAGTTTATAAGGATATATTCTTTCTTCATTGGCATTATAGTAGGAACGTTGCAACATCCAATCTGTGAAATGCCTTTCCCATTCAAGCAAAACACCATCGACATCAGTAAGTATTATTCTATTTGATGTTGGCATCTTCCATTCCAGCCACCCGTAGTTTAACAATGTTTGTGATCTGCCATTGCTTCTGATCTAGTCCTTTGGTAATGCCTAACCATTGATTACGCAACAAGGCAAACTCATTTATTATTTTGTCCATATCAACAACGTCCTGTTCGCCATCTACATATTTTTCAGCATCTCGACTGGACAATGCCCTATTGTAATTTTCTAAAAATTTTTTGAATGACTTTGATCGAATTCTTCTTAATTCAATATTAAGATATTCTAAGATTGCTTCGATTTGTTGAAGTTGGCTAAACCTTTCTTCAACAATGCCCGGTAATGCCGCGGATGCTTTTTCAAGATTACCGTACAATCTCACTTCTTGTCTTGCTTTTTTATATTCTTCTTCGTAATGGTTTATACAGTCTGGTATTTTATCAAGACTTCTACTTACTTCGTTGTACCAATTAATGGTCTTCATACCGTTCGATATCGACATTGTTGTCCTCTTCTTCCTGCTCATCGTAAACTGTATTAATCGCTTCTTCGAGTTTTGGATCATATTCGGCAGATGCTTTTATTTCATCTTCTTCTATGCCCATGTCGTCAAGTGTTTTGACGAAGTCGATAGCGGCGTCTAGTTTTGATCTTTCTGGAATATAATGGATCATGGAGTTCCATATACGTTCGATATCTTCGTGTGTCATATCAATCATTTTTTGCCTCAGATTCTTTTGATAATTTATCAAAATCATCCATAAGCATGTCCAATTTGGATCCGATCCAGGCTTTTCTAAACTCTAAATGTTCTTTTCCTGAAGAATCAACGTATTTCAATCTGTTTCCTTGTTGTGTGAGTACGCCCTTTTTCTCAAATAAATCCACAAGTCCGCTGTACGGATCCATTCCTGTGTCGTATGGAATCTTGACCTGCACACTTTCAAATGGCTTGGCATATCTTGTCTTCATAACTTTACAAGCGGCTCTTATGCCTCTTACGTCGGTTATTTTATTTCCCTTTTCGTCCTCTTTTAATTTTAATTTTTTCATTGCAATCACAATCGAACTTGCATATATGAAGCCTTGTCCACCTGAGATCTTGTCATCAGGGTCAAACATGTCCTGTGATGCATATGTGTGATTTGTAGCTACAAGGCCCACGTTCCAACTGCCAAACATGTTTACACAATTTCTTACCAATGCTGTTAGTGCCTTTGGCTTTCGACCTAGGTCACCTTTCATCTCGCCTTTTTCGAACTGATCAACATCTGTTGGTGTAAGCAACATGCCTAAGCTGTCAATTACAAACAATACCTTAGGAGCAGACTCCTTGTTGTCGGCATGTTGTTCCTTGTATCCTTTCATGAACTCGGATACTGTTTTTGCCACATCGTCCACCATGGATAAACTTAATTTTAGAAGTTTTTCTTCCGACGTGTCCACATTTAGTGCCTGAAGCCAAGTTTCATCTAGTGCGTTCTCTGAATCAATCAATATTACAAATATACCTTGATCCTGTGCGTTCTTAATAATGTTGCCTGATGCTATGTAACTTTTACCCGCACCAGACTCACCGGCAAGTACTGATACTTTGCCTAGGGGAATACCTTTGTTAAAATCTCCGGATATCAAATAATTTAGAGCATAATTTCCTGTAGATATCCAATCAGTTGGGTCACTGAATCCAATGCCAAGTCCTTGAATAGACTTTGTTATACTCTTTCTAAATTTTGTTGCGTCAAATGGTTTTGTCATATATGTCCTTATTATATTACACAAGGCCTCGATTGTCAATAATCAAGGCCCTGGTAAAATGTCAGATTATTTTGCTTGTCTTGATCTTATCAGTTTCAAAATATCCTCTGCTCTCTTGGCACTATCAGTGCTTGGTTGAGCAGGTTGTTCCGCCGCTGGTTGTGGTGCCGGAGCAGTGTCTTTCACTTCAGCATTAACCGGATCAGCAGTTTTCTCAACTGGCGCAGGCCTATCAGCAGTTGGCACACTGACTTGATTTGCTTGTACACCCGCAGGTCTAAAGTATTGTCCATACTTCTCAAGATCGTATGCTTCACCGTCAACAGATTTTTCAAATAATTCTTTGATTATTTTTACTTCTGCCTCAGTTGGTTCTTTTGGTCTGAAGTCGCCAAGATTGTGCAGTCCGTATTTTTCAATAGCGGCTCTTTCTGCTTCATCTAAAGCTCTTTCTCTTCTTGACCATTTTGAAGTAGAGTAGTCAGCATAACCACCCTTTGTTGTTTTGTTAATTCTAAAATCAACACCTCTAACACTATCGGTAGGCAACTCTTCCATTTCTGGATCAAGCAATGCCGCTCTGATTATGTTGAAAATTTGAGGGCCAATAATAAATCTTCTTATTGGATTCTCTGGTGTTGTGTCCTCTGCTAAAGGATTGGTTGTGACAAAACCTTGGAAAATATAACTTTTCTTTTTCCAATACTTTCTACCCATGTCTTCCATGCTTTTGTCTTTGAACCATGGTCTAACTTCTGTTAGCACTGGGCAAGTTTTGCCATACATTTCCATACAAGGAACTTGCACGGTTACTGGTCTTGAATCTGTTTGACCTTTTATACCTGCGAAAGGTAGTTTGATCATGTTTCTTTCAGTCCAGAAAAATGTATTGTTGGTATCCTTATCTGGTAAGAATCTCACGACTGCTTCGTCGCCTTCTTTTATATTCCAGTGTGGATAAATGGCGTTGTCTCCGCCTGTTGATGAACCTGAGCGATTAGGTTCTTGTGATTTTAATTTCGCTCTTATTTCAGCCAATGTAGCCATAATGTAAGCCTCCTATTTGTGCCTATGTTTGTTGCCTAAATGTATATTAAGCATTAATACTATAATATACAACTATATTTATGAGAAATCAACCGTTATTATTGGTAAAATGATAGAGCTTTGATTCTGTCTATCTGTGAGTCGTATGCTTGTTCTTCTTCTGAAAAGAAGTCTTCCAATTGCATACCTGCAAGTTCTATTGCATCTTGTAAAGTGTATTCTTTGTCGCCAACTTTAAATTTGTCTCCTGCCTTCATTCCGGCCGCCTTTGCTTTCCTTACAGCGTGTGCGAATTCATTACCTTCTTTTTTCATGTCTTCTTTTTCTTTTTTCTCATCAGAACTATGTCCGATGTGTTTATGCACCACAGTATCTAATTCTTTATGAAAATTATCAATTTGTTTATCTGACATTTGCTCTTTTTTCATTATACCCGCCTTTTGCATCTGTCCTTGTCTTTCCTTACTCATTTTGTATTTTCTTACCATTTCTGAATATTCATCTGCTTTCAAATCTGTTACATTTTTTTTGTAATTTCTTTGTAACCAACTCTCAAAATCTGTCTGTGCATATTCATCTAATTCAATGTTTTCTTCTTTTAGTTTATCAAAATTTTGTCTCAAATACTTTGTTGCCTCGTCATAATCTTTTGATTTGAAAGCTGAATTGCTGTCTTTGTCCAGCACATCGTATATCATCTTACCGTCTTTGTCGTCTCTGTACATTGACACATAAGGCTTGATAGTGGCTTCTCCAACAGAGTCTACCCAACCTTCGAAAGCTTCTGTTTCTTTTGCCTTGCCTTTGAGATCTTTTTTCGGATTGTATGCTCCTGGTTCCATTCTTATTTCATCAGCATACTTTGGATCTGCCTGCATTTTTTTGAAGTCGTCGATATATCTTTTTGCTAATTGAATTGCAATTTTTTTATTCTTGATATAATCAGCATCAGGCTTGAATGTCGCTGAATTTTCCTGGTCTAAACCATCGGCAACTCTCGAAGCAAAGTTTGCCACTCTGTCTTCCTCGCCTGTCTTTGACAGCATTCTCGATGCTATGTCTGATAATATAGAACTTAGCATTGTGTTTTTATTTTTGAATTTTGTTACCTGTAGCATTTTATCAGCACTATCATCTTTTCTTAAAACTAATTTTTTCTTAGGATCTGTCAAAAAAGATGTTACAACTGCACCGTGATCCATTGGTGGTTCGATTGGTGCGTCAATCGGCTCTGCATCTGGCTCTAGTTCGTTTATTTGTTCTTCGTCTTTTGGTGCATTCTCAAGCTCAGCCATTACTTTATTGATAAGCGGAAAAGCATCTTCCACTCTTTTGTCTAGGTTAGTCATTGTAAATTTTTCTCTTAGTTTAGCAACGGTCTCGTCGTCTAATATTTGCTCTTCCGATGTTTTAAAATCTTTACTTGCATTCTCGTAGTGAGATTGTTTTGACAAGTTTCTCATGTATTCTCTTAGATTCTCAAGTTTCAATTTAGTTTGTGCTATGATATCACCTGCATTGTCGTTTAATTGATCCTTGTTAGATACGTATCTTGAGAATGAATTTAGTTTTGCAATATCTTCTGACGTTCTGATAATGTGTTCACCGAACTCATCATGCGGTCTTCCGCCATTTGCAACATGCCTAACCATTGCTCTTGCACCTGCTAGGTGTGTGAGTGGATACTTAAATCTTTCGCCGTCTTCGTTTTCGATGTAAAGTGATTGAATCTGTCTTGATCTTGCACCCGGCACTGTCTCATCAACCTTGCCTGTGTGTCTTATAATAAGTCTTGTTTTGTCCAAGTTCTCGTATGAACGTTTTGCAGTGCCTGTAAGGCCTTCATTCACACCTGCTAATTTAGTGATTCTTGCTAGTTCTTCTGACATTTCATCAGTATTTACCGTTTTGTTCGTATCTGCAAGATTTTGATAATCCTGCTTCGTTAGGTTCGATTTTGTTATATCTCTCACATCAAATGTTAAGCTATGCTCAACAGCAAAGTCTTTAAGTTCCTTTAGAAAAGCATACCAATCATCTCTGTCGTTTTCGTCAATTTTATTTACAAGATCACGATTGTAGTACACTTTCATGTTTTCTCCGTCGGCAATCGATATGCTGACCGAGCCAAAAGTATCTGAATCCGGTTGATATTCGAATTCAAAAAATACAGCCTTTTCCGGATTGGCAGTTGCACCACCGTTTTCATCACCAATCTTGATGTTGCCGAATTGTGATCTTATTTTATTGAACAAGTCTTGTGAAGTTTTTGGATTCATATAGTGTATTTATTATCCGTAGAAGTTTCCAAATATCGGCATTGGTGTGGTTAATTCTGAAGTTCTATCTGTCCATTTTTCAAATATTTTAGGGTCAAAATCAGCCAAAACTTTCATCATACGTGTCATCAAAAGACAAGAACTTACAAGGTCATCGTGCTGTCCGGGTTTTGCCTTGTAGCTCAGGCCTGACGCCACAAAATCCTTCATCTCGGAGATCAAAAGCTGTGAATTTATTTTCATTTTACCACCTTCGACAAGTTCTTTAAATTTTGTACAAGCATCAATCTTGTGTTTGGCGGTTGTGTTAAATCCTCTTCTGAATTTACGTCTGTGTCCTTTTCTTATAGGTTCTGACAAAAACATGCCAACTATGTTTTCTTCACCTATGTCCATTACCCTCATCAAAGCGGCTTCTCCTATGGTATTGTTTTCCATTGAATAAAAAATTTGCGGTGTTGCTGTGCTGTCTTTTTCCATTATTGTGTCATGTATATGCTTGTTGATGCCTTGCAATATCCTAATTTGCTGATTCATTGGTGTCTGGTTATGATGCCATTCACCTACCTGTTCAAATGTTGGCAATTCAAAAACCTGTATTGCCGCGTAGTCTCCGCCTGTGCCCATGCTTGGATCAAGGCTCACAAGATATGTATGTCCCGGTGTTGGGCGTTTGAACCAACGCACTTGTCCTGTTGTCTCCACTGGAGCAACACCTTCCATGTCCGCCAGTGTGATACTACTGATCAAGGTTTCATCAAAGATTAAGAATTCACATTCGTGTTCTCTTCTGAATCTTTCTTCACCTATTCTCGATCTTTCCGCTTCTGCCCATGCTTCATCTCTATCCGGATGTTCATTCCAGTGTGCCTTCATAGCATAGAAACCATTGGTTCCTATTACCTTGTCGTTTCCGTACTCATCAAACCTTTTGTTTGCTTCTTTCCAGATCAATGCAAATTGATCCTCATCACTATTAGGTGTGGAAGTTATTAGGCATTTTCCGCCTGTACTCAATGTTGGAGATAGCGAAGTCCAAAACTCAACTGCTTTTTCGGGAGGTTGCACGAATGCAAACTCATCGCAGTATATCATAGTCAAGGACATACCTCTACCTGTATTTTCTGTTGTAGTAGTTGCCATTATTTTTGACCCGTTGTCAAATTCAATACTGTTCCTGTTATACTGTTGCACACCTGCCTTTATCCAACCAGGCAACATCTCATATGCATAACGAACCCTGGACATGATGTCCGATGCTCCTGCATATTTGTGTGCCGCGATTAGTATCGATGAGTCAGGATGGAACATGGCATACCATATCAAATAACCTGAGGCACACGTGGTCTTGCCTGTCTGCCTAGGTAACATTGATATCGAAAACCTATGTGAATTGTAAGCCTCAATTAATCTTTCTTGATAAGGATAAGGTTTGAACGGCATCTCGCCTTTGGTTGGATGTTGTATCTTCATAAATTGCTTCATGAAATACAGCGGACCTGTTTTAGGGTCCATGCATTTTTCCAATTGCTCTACCTGATCCTTAGTATATTTGTGCTTTTTATTTGCACGTTTAATTTGTTGCGAATCTAAACTAACATACGCCATAGTGTAGTATTTAATGGTTAAGGATTGTTAGGAAAAGACTTATTTTTTCTCTTTTGCTTCTTTGTCTTTGGCCGCTTTTTTCATTGGCTCTGTCTTATTACCATCTTTATCTAGATCGATGTAATCAGGTTTTGCCGCTTCAGTGTATGCTTTCTTGAAAGACTCGTATTGCGTTCTTAGACTGTTTGAAAGTTCTTCTTCAGTAATTTTGTCTTCTTGAGCAACAGCCATTGGGTTGTCACCTGGATATTCTTTTCTGTACTGAGTTTTTTGTCTGTTCAATCCACCCGAATGCACATTCACTAGCGAATCAACATCTTGCACTGTTGGTTCAGCTTTTGGTCTGTCGCCTGGAGAGTTTGCAAAAGTTTCTTCTTGTTTCTCCATGTCAGGTTTCATTACCATGTCTCTCATTCGTCCCATGTCCATGGACATCATTGCATCATCGTCACCGTGGTCCATGTCGTGTTTTGGTTCCATGTCAGGCTTCATGTCTGGCATGTCAGCACCCATTGGTTTTACACCTGCTAATTTTAAAATTTGCATCATCATACCTGCTTCTTCTGGAGAGTCAGTTGTGATTTGAATTGCTTCTTTAACTTCTTTTTTATCTTTTGTTTCCATAGTGTTTGTATTTAGTGTATCATCACCCATATATTTTTCTTCACCATCATCACCAAATTTGTCCGCAACCATTTTGGCCGCTGTTTCTAGTTCGTATGACTTAGGAAATGGTGCTTCTTTTGATCTTTTTACAAGATCTCTAACAACATCCTGCTTTGGCATTTTTAACACACCGTCATCGTCGACATAATCACCAATGGCTTCTTCCGCACCGATGAAAACATCACTCATTCCACCAACTTTTTCTTGCATTTCATCATCCTTCATTGCCTGCTTTGTTGCTGTGGCATACATGACTGCATCTGCGTCTTTGCCATATCTTTTCTTGAACCCTGCTTTGTCTTTTTTCATGCCTTTGACAATTTTTTCTCTTTTATCCATTTCACTGCCTGTCATGGATCTGCCTGTAGTGGTATGTTGGCCGCCATGTGCCTCATTTTTTTCTTTTTTGGCAATGGCAATTGCCGCCTGCTGTTTTGGATTCATTGCTTCTGTTGAACTGATTGCTTTTTGCACTTCAGGACTTTTGTTAGCGATTTCTTGCAATCTCTTTAATACATCAATCATTTCCATAATTAATCTCTAGTTTCCCCACAGTCGTCACATAGGCAATATGCACAATTGCATTCTGTACAGTTGCATTTGCATTCGTTACAGCTCATTTTTACTTCCTTGCTGGATCTGGATGTGGATTGGTTGATTTTGTGAAAGGACTAGGTGTAGCAACTTCTTCTTTGCTTTGAATATTTGGATTTTCTTTTGGCATGTCCTTGTCTTCTTGTCTGTCTTTTAGTAATTCTTTTAACAAACTCATGTTTGCTTTTGTTGAATGGAATTCTTCTGCGTTTACTTTTGGAGCATCTTTGTATTCTATATCTCTTAATCTGTTTACATATTCGGATTTTTCTGCCACTTGCATTTGTTCTTGATATTCTTCAGATGGTTCATTTGGTTTTCGAACTACAATATGCGTTTGTGGTATGTTCATGTAAGTGCCCAAATATTCTTTCATCTCTCTTGGTGAAGCAGGATAATTTGTAGTAACATCAAATATTGTGACTGATTCATTGCTTAACGCTGGAAAATCTAATGGTAATGTTTGTATAGGTGTGTTTTTTCCTGCGGACATTTTTGCTAATTCAAATTTCTGTAATGCTGTTTCTAAGCGATTTTTATCTATGTCTTTAGGCTCACCAGCAACCTTTATTTTGTAGTCATATGACTTATGTGCTTCTGTGAGATATTGTTTAAACGTGCTCATATGCAATATTTACCTTTATTGGTTATTCAAACCCATGTTTTTTTACAATGTTGTAAAGGTCGCTAAAGGTTTTTTTGAACGACAAACCTCTATTCTTGTCCAAAACACGGGTGTATTGCACAAAACGCCTCCAACTATTTAAGTCACATTTCTCCAAATTAATATATTGCTGAATATCTTTAAACTTTTGCGGTAATTTTATATGTTTTTTGGCTTCTTCAGGTATATTGTGTAGGAGTAAATGGTTTGGACCATTGGCAATGTTATAAAATACGGACCAATCATTTTTTTTCATAAATGTATCTTGTTCCTCAATGCTTAAAATGTTAAAAATAGACACTGTGCATATAATTTCAAAATCTGTATTTGGCAGTGCTTGGAATTTTTTTGCATTGAGGCAAACTTGCTTAAATTTAGCTCCATATCTTAGATACTCAAATTGATCGTTGATGCCATCCATTGATTGCCTTATTTCAACAAACTTAAAATTACTAACAAGTTCATTCATATATTTTTCATCAAAAATAGTTCCGTTTGTATTAAAATATAATTTGATATTTTTTGAAGTGCCTTTTTTCATTAATGGTTCGATAAGTTGTTTCTTATTTTGCTTGTTCAAAAAAGGTTCACCTCCAAACAATTCTATTTTTTGTAAATTTTGAGAATTTCTAACAATGTCCAAGTAGTTTTGTTTTGTTAGATTCCAATTGGTAGTATAATTGTGGAATCCCATATAGTTTTGTTGTTTAATTAGGCTATTCCATTTACTTGAGAAAAAACTGCTACACGAAGGACAAGCGAGATTGCATTCGTTTCCTGGAATCAAAGTTAATATTTTTGGATAATTTAAATATTTTTTTGTAGTAATGTACTTTTCAAAAATTTTTTGAGCATTTTTGGTTTCTTTAAATCGTGATAATCTAATTCTTAGACTTTTCTTGCCTGCTTTTTCTTCTTTCCAACATCTTGAGCATCGAGAATCTTTTTTGTTATCTAGAAAACTTTGCCTTAAACTTTCTAAATCTTCTGATTGCCATTTGTCAGATATGTTTCCTTTAACTTTTAATATGTTAGCAGTATGGGGACAAGGCCCGCATTTGTCTTCTTTAGATGCTTGGAGTTGTAGGAATGGGGCTGAACAAAAGTTTTGCGGTAATGGCATTATTCATCTTTTTTAAGTAGTTTTTTCATCAATTCGTTACGGTCAGATATCACAAAGCCGTCCTGCTCTTCGATGCCTGTATCATCTTTGTTGCCTTGGTCGATTTTTTGCTTTTTCAATTGTAATTCAACCATTTTTAATTTTTTATCAATTTTATTAGATTTGGCGTCTATGGCATTTCTTAACATGGTACTGGCCACCTCAAATATACGTCCTGAATAACGTGAGTCAACGTTCATACCTAAGTCCATTAAATTTTTATAACTTTCTTCGGCCTCTACTGCTAGTTTGTCCAGTTCTAGGTCAGACAGTTCTCCAAGGCCTTTTACTTGTGGCAAAGCAGACGAAATTTTATCAAATTCGGCGTAACTTTTTTCTAAATTTTTTTGTGTTTGCGGGTCTAAGTTTTTGCTTTTGCCATTAGCTTGATCGGCTTTTTCTTTATCTTTCGCATCAACCTTTGCAAACGCTTCCTTCACGTTTGGTAAATTTAAAATTTCTTCTAGTTTCTTTGTCATTGTTTTATTTACTTACGTGAGCCTTGATGGAATAACTGTTCTTCTGACAATACCCTGAACCTAATTTTATTTTGTTTTGCGTAAGCATTTGCCGCCTCCCATTTTGCCATGTTTATAACAGCCTGCTTTTTCTTGCCTTGACTTTTACCAGCATCACGTATGTTGGTTTGTGATTTTGGTTTT
>MDTE01123925.1_pt1 | contig 18329 bp, 17 predicted proteins | sample 811231 | NCBI WGS metagenome assembly MDTE01 (sample SAMN05326651, study PRJNA326480) | marine metagenome | isolation source: seawater | place: Indian Ocean: Red Sea | collected 2010 | reverse complement strand
GACGACTGCGTTGCGTGAAGACCTCGATTATGTCCAGCAGAGATACGATGCGTTCACGCAAACCCTGCAACAGGTTGGCGCATCCCGATCCGGATCCAGGTTCACTGTGAATCGTGTGACCTACGTGGCGGATACCGACAAGCAGGCCCTCGAGGTCATGCCTGCCTTGACCAAGCTACACCGCGGTTTGGTGCATATGTTGAGTGACACCGAGACCATTGTTGATGGTGTCATGCAGTATCCGCCGGTTCCCCATGAGATCTCAGAGCAGGAAATGTTCGACACCTGTCTGATTGGCAGCCCCGAGACTGTGCGGCGCAAAGTACAGGACTACTACGACATGGGTGTGGACCACTTGATCGCCTATGTGCATATGGGCCAACCACACGAGCAGGTGATGCGATCCATGGCCTTGTTTGCGAATGAGGTCATGCCGGCGTTCCGAAGTTAGCGCGCACTGCTCCATCACTCGAACAGTTACCGACAGGCGCGAATATCGTGCTGCTGCCGAGACACCGGCGTCAGTCGAATTTGATGCCGTTCGGATTCCAGTTCGGCAGTGGGCGACCTATCACCGAGCCGAACGATTGCATCACTCGCAGCGTCAACCCCCAGATGATCTCCCCGGCATAACCGATCCCGGGCCAATGCGTGCCCTCGTACTCGATGGTGTCCATGCTCGCCGGATTCCATAGATGAGGTACAGGGATCCAGAATGCGGCGGCCACCTCCGCGGCATCCGGAACAAATGGTGCGGGCGGCCCAGGCATGTAGAACACAAAGGGGGACAGTACACCCAGATTGCGACGCCGATGCCGTCCGATCTGCATCTCAGACAGTACACCGATACCATGTTCGTCACGAAGCGAGAGACCCACTTCTTCAAAAGTCTCACGCACGGCAACAGCGCGAAGACTCGGATCCTCGGCGCTCGCGCGCCCGCCGGGCAGCGCCATCTGCCCCGACCACGGGTCGAGGGGATGTGAGGCGCGCTTGATAAAACAAATGCTCAAATCATCGGCGCCGCCGGCGAGCACAATGGACACCGCCGCATGCTTCATGGGCTCGACCTCGCTCGGCTCGAAGCTGGGCTGATGACAATTCAGCGAGAGAGTTACCGACTCGATGTCGAACACGACGAGCTATCCACTAAACATTGAACCGATAACGACTTCTAGCCGATGCACACATCATCATTGACGCTGTCTTGCCGCCGACCCGTCAGCCGCCCAAACCTTTGCCACGACGGCCGCCAATAACGAGCCCGGCGACCATGTACATCACGATGAACACAATCAGTCGATAGATGACCGGTGAGCCGGGTGGAATACAGATAAACGAGAAGCCGTCCACACCACGAAGCCCGACCTCGTGTGCAATACGTATCACCTCGTAGTCAGTCAGGCCGATGGGTTCGGCCAGCTCTCCCATGATGTCACCGGGAGCGGGTCCTGCGCCGCCGATGACATCCATGTCGAAGTGGGCATAGACCGAATCGGTACCGTTGTACGCATGGTCCAGACCTTTGCAAACGGCTTCCACGCCTTGTCGGCGCACATCCCAGCCGGAGTAGAAGGCAGCGCCGCGGTTGATGAGTTCTTCGACCACGTCCGGATTCTCCAACATGCCGCGTGGGCCAATCTCGACCAGATTCCTGGCGTGGATGTTGTCGTGAAACTCGATGGTCTTGTACAGCCAGCAGAAGCCCCCCGCGATTCGTGGGTCCTTGGTCTGCGGACACAATCGAAAAATATCCCAGTGGGTATCGAGACTGACGATGCCGACATTGCCACTCGTATGCTCGGCCACACACTTTGCGATCGCATACGAGCCACACGGTGAATTCTGGCCCAGGACCACTGGCAAGGCACCAGCGTCCAACGCATCGTTTACCTTGGCTTCCACCGCGGCCTGGGCTTGGAGAATCAGCTCCGGATTCATCTCTCCCCAGTTGACCTCCGGGGGGATGTCGGCATCGCCGTAGTCAACCATTTTGAGATGGTCGAACACATTTAGGCGAAAATCCTGTATGTAACCGGATTGATAACGAACCGACTGTTGACGCACGCGTTGCGGCGCCGCCAGCCAGTGTTCCTTCCCGACTCCAGCCCACTCTTCCGATGAACTCGAGACATAGGGCGCACCAATGACGACAACGTCGGCGCCTTCGAGCTCGCCGCGATGCTTGGCGTGGGCTTGCCCCATGAATGTCGGCGTGTCGTCGTCGATCATGGGGAACTCGAGCTCCGCGGCCCACATGCCTTCGCGTGTTTCTTTCCAGTCGGGGTAATTCATCTGCAGTCCTCGTGTCACGCCGGGTCGGTCAGACGTGTAAGTCTACCGACGTTACGTAGTATCACGTATTGGTTCCGCTCACCTTACCCGATAGGGTAGTGAATCGTTAAGTACCACAGGCGCTACTGACCTGAATGAGGTCCAGGAAATGAATATTCTCGAAAAGCTCGCCATCCTGACTTGCGAAGTTGTCGGTGTAACGCCTGACCGGTTGGATGATGTCAGAACCGCGCGTGCACGCCGCGAAGCCGCCGAATACGCGACCACCGTCTGTATGCGTTACGGCTGGCCCTGTGGCTGATCATTGAAGCGAACGACTACGCGAAGCCCAACGTTCGGCGAGCAAGGTGGCTGTAATGTGGCTTGGTCTCGTATGACTGCACTGCTCAACCACATTCAGCTCCGACCCGTGCTTCTGCACAGGGGCACAGTCGCCAGGAATTCCTCCAGCAGCCGATTGAACTCGTCTGCACGCTCCCAGAACATCAGATGTTTGCCGAACGCCGAGACCCTCGCGTTCGGCGCACTACTGTCGCGCCACCGGATCACGGGCGCCTCCAACACCTTACTGACCACCAGCCACACCGGCAACGACGCACTGAGCGTGGCGAGCAAGGGCTCATAGTCCAGAAACGCGCCTGCTGCATTCAGCAGGCCGGCAATTTCGTCAGACGTGTGGTTGGTCATCTCGCAAACCCAGGCAATGTTCTCGGGGCTCTGGTCTTCGAGCATCCAGCTCGCAAACTTCGTGTTCATTGCCGCACGGTCACGCAGTGGCTCCAGCGTGAAGAACTCCTCCATACCATCGGCGTCATCATGACGAAACGCATGCCATTGATGCTGATTGTCTGGGCCACGTGGGGTGGGCGCGCCATCGAGCACAATGACGCCCGACACCCGCCGCGATCCGAACTGGTCGATATAGGCCAGCATGTCGAGCACCCCGTATGACCAGCCGCACAACACGATGTCGGTGAGCGCGAGATTTTTGATAAAGCCGTTCAGATCGCGGCCGTGCTGCTCGTAGTGATGACCTCCCCGGGTCGCCGTGCTGCGTCCATGTGCACGCGGGTCGTAAGTCAAAAACCGAAACTCACTGCTGTTCGCGAAATGGCTGAGCTGGCGCTCGAAGACGGAGGTCGTCATGGTCCAGCCCGGGATGAACACCAGAGTGCGCGCACCTCGTCCTGCGACCTCGTAGCAGAGCTCGAGTTCGGGGTCGACTCGGACGAAGCCGGTGGTTCTTGAGTTCGCCATCAGCTGGTCTCCTTGGGTCTCAACGGCTGCCACTACCGTGGTCAACGGCGCCAGGTTTAAACGCAGTACTTGCCCGATAGTTGCCCGCGAGGGACCATCGCCTCATGCAAATGAAAAAAGTGTCGACATGACTCAGCGCGATCCACGTTATGACATCTTGTTCGAATCCGTGCGCATCGGTCCAGTCACGGCAAAGAACCGATTCTTTCAGGTGCCCCATTGCAACGGCATGGGTGTGAGCTTTCCGAAAGCCATGGCTGCCATGCGCGGTACCAAGGCTGAGGGTGGTTGGGCCGTGGTGTGCACCGAGGAAACGGATTTCCATCCGAGCAATGATTTCTCACCACTGGCCGAAGGCCGACTCTGGGATCACAAAGATGTTGCTGTCATGGCGACCATGACTGATGCCGTGCATCGGCATGGCGCCCTGGCCGGGGTCGAGCTCGCATACACCGGGCATCGCGATGCGAACCTGTACAGCAGAGAAGTGCCCTTGTCCGTCACCGGACTGCCGGTCGCGATCGACTATCCGGTGCAGGCCCGCGCGATGGATGGTAGTGACATCAAGCAGTTTCGCCATTGGCATGTCGAGGCCATTGGTCGTGCTCTGCAAGCGGGTTTCGACTTGATCTACATCTATGTGCGGGCAGGCGCGTCACTACCGGGCAACTTTTTGTCACGCAGTTTGAATCAGCGAAGTGACGAGTACGGGGGCGGATTCGTCAATCGCGCCCGATTGTTCAAGGAAATGCTCGAAGACGCGCTCGAGACCGCCGAGGGTCGCGCGGCCATCGCGGTGCGGTTCACCATCGATGATGAGCCAGACGAGGCCGATGAGTTTTTTTCCTGTTTTGGCGAGCAGCCGGATCTGTGGGACGTCAACATCGCTGAATGGCGCAAAGACTCTCTGCCTTCACGCTTTGGTGCCGAGGCCTGGCAGGAGCCGTTGGTTGCACGCGTTAAGCAGCTGACCACAAAGCCTGTTGTTGGAGTCGGGCGCTTCACGTCACCTGACACCATGGTGTCGCAGGTCAACCGAGGCATTCTGGATTTTATCGGCGCGGCACGGCCCTCGATTGCCGACCCGTTCTTGCCACGAAAGGTGGAGCAAGGTCGAGTCGAGGACATTCGCGAGTGCATAGGCTGCAACATCTGTGTGTCGTCCGATTTCACCATGGTGCCCATGCGATGCACGCAGAATCCCACTGCGGGCGAAGAGTTTCGTAAAGGCTGGCATCCGGAGCGCATAGCACCGGCCGCTACGGACAAAACCGTGCTGGTCGTGGGCGCCGGACCCGCGGGTCTCGAATGCGCGCATGCGCTTGGCAAGCGTGGATATCATGTCGTCCTCGCTGAAGCTCGCGACGACGTCGGTGGTCGGGTCAGCATCGAGAGTCGCTTGCCGGGACTCAACGAGTGGGCCCGGGTGCGCGACTATCGACAACAGCAGCTGCACTCGCTCGCCGGCGTCGAGCTCTACACTCAAAGTGCTCTCGGTGTGGAGCACATCAGTGAGCTGGCGCCCGATGAAGTCGTGATCGCGACCGGAGCCCGGTGGCGTCATGACGGCATGGGTCGGCATCACTCGGGTGTCATCCCCGGCACAAACGCGGTGCATGTGGCGACACCTGATGACATTCTGGAAGGTATGATCCCGCGTGGACCGGTGGTGATTTTCGATGACGACTGCTATTACGTCGCCGGTGCGATTGCGGAGAAACTCGCGAGCGAGAATCATACGGTCACTCTGGTGACGCCGGCGTCTGATGTCGCCTCGTGGGCGAACAACACCTTGGAGCGGCGCTTCGTCGAGGAACGTCTGCACGAGCTCGGCGTGACCGTAATCGAGAAGCACGATGTTGGTACGCTCAGCGCCGATGCTGTCGAGATACATCATATACACAGCGGTCGTCGCACCGAGATTGAGCTCGGCACTTGGGTGCCGGTCACCATGCGTGATCCAGTCGATGACTTGTTTCACGCACTCAGCGCTGCACAGATGAATGAGCCCGATGGTGCACCCTGGCGCATCACACGGATCGGTGATTGCCTGTCGCCCTCAACCATTGCCGCGGCGGTGTATGCAGGGCATCGATTCGCGCGCGAGCTCGATGCCGAGCCTCATCCGGGCGTCGGTTTCGAGCGCGAGTAGGCGCGACACCACGAATGTCGGAAACAGGTCACCAAAGCAGTCACGAAATCCGAGCGCCACACTGTGAGCAGGCCGATTGCAAAATCACCGTGCTCGAGCCGTATGGAATTCGATTACTGCCGGGCTGGTGGTCGGAACAGGGGGTGATGGTCCGTTGTGAGCGCTGTGCAAAAGCGTGGCGGGACGAATCGTCTAGCGGCACACTCGGCTTTTGAGCGTCGGCTGGTTAGACTGGTCTCAATCACTGGCGCCGGCATGCGCCTGGAACACCTAAGAAGGCAAATAACATGGCGCACGGGCAAGACACGCAGACAGCATGGCATTTCTGGAACGATGAATGGGTCGACGGCAATCCGAGCGTGATGGGCGCTCTCGATCATGGCGCCTGGCTGGGCTCCACGGTGTTCGACGGCGCCAGGGCATTCGAGGGTGTCACCCCGGACCTGGACCTGCATTGCAAACGTATTGTGAATTCCGCGACGGCGATGAATTTGAAAAACATGTACACCGCCGGGGAGCTGGTCGAACTCTGTGAGGAAGGCATTAAGAAGTTTCCGTCGGGCGCCGAGCTCTACATCAAACCCATGTATTGGGCGACAGACGGTTTTGTCGCCGCCGATCCGGACACAACACGGTTCTGCTTGTCGATTATGGATTCACCGTTGCCACCCGCAACCGGATTCTCGATCGCCCTGTCGAGCTTCCGCCGGCCTACGCCAGAGACGGCGCCAACCAACGCCAAGGCTGCGTGTCTATACCCGAACTCCGGCAGGGCGTTGAATGAAGTCATCGCCCGCGGGTTCGACAACGCCGTCATGCTGGACAGCCTTGGCCACGTGGCTGAGCTCGCCTCTGCGAACATCATGTACGCCAAGGACGGGGAGGTGCACACGCCAGCCCCGAATGGCACTTTTCTCGCTGGGATTACCCGCGCCCGGGTACTCAAGCTATTTGCCGGGGCGGGTGTAAAGACCCATGAGCGTTCGCTGCGTTATCAGGATTTTCTGGAGGCCGATGAGATTTTCGCGACTGGAAATTTCGGCAAGGTGCAGCCGATTACACGCATCGAGGACCAGTCGCTGCAGCCTGGTCCGCTCTACAAGAAGGCGCGCGAGATGTACTGGGATTTCGCCCATCGTTGATCGTCGTCAGGCACAGAGTGTGCGGGCCAGATAACGATAGAACTGGGCGACGGTACCTTCGAAGGGGCCTAGTGGGCCACGTGCGGCTTTGGAAGAGTGCATGGCTTTGGCCAGCTCGGTCGTGGCCAGCGCATCCTCGGCGTTCACTTTCAAGATCAGCTCACGGCGTTGCTCGCCGATGTCGGGCGTTTGCTCGAGCAAGTCTGGTGAGACCAGATAGCCACCGAGAATCTTGGTGCTTTCCACACTGCTCGGTCTGAAGCTCAGCCAGTTGTTGCCATTCGGCCGCATGGCCATGGTGAACGCCGGAAAAATGTAAACCATGTAACCGGTGGTCAGCTCTTCCTCGGTGAAGTGCTCGATGTCGCCGACCGGATTCATGGGGTGACCTTTGATCTTGAAGGCTTCATTCATGCCACAGCGCATGTGGGTGAATGACAGATCCTGCGGTGGCGGCGGCACATAGCTGTTCTTTGCCGGCAGCTGCTCTTGCACGGTGTCTTTGTGCAGGCCCACGTGATGGTAATACTCCATGGAGTTCTCTGCCGACAGTTTCCAGTTACCAGCCCATTCGTCCACATAGTGCATGATTTCGACTTGCCCGCCGACTCGGTAGTTGTCGATGTACCCCTCGAGGGTCGTCATGCGTGAGGCCAGCGTCGGTGCATTGTCGTCCAGATTGACGAATATGAACCCAGCCCAGGTTTCCAACCGATAACTCGGTAGCCGGCAGCGGTCGGGGTTAAAGTGCTTGGAGCCATCCATGTACGGGGCGGCAATCAACTGGCCATCGGTCGCATAGCCCCAAGAGTGATAGGGGCAGACGATCCGCTTCATGTTGCCTTCACCCTGCGCAAGCGGCATGTACCGATGCCGACAGATGTTCGACAACGCGCGCACCTCACCATCGTCGCCACGGATGATGAGCAGCATTTCGCCCAAAAGGTCAAAGCTGTAGTAGTCGCCAGGGTTTGGAATGTGCTCCTCCCGACCGACACAGAGCCATTCGTGTTTGAAGATTCGCTCCAGCTCGAGTTCGTGCAACGCCTCGCAGCGATAGGCGGCGGGGGGCAGCGACAAGCACTCGAGATCACCGAGACTCAGGTATTCGCGAAACACGCCAAGCAGCGTATCGAGGTGAGTATCTGGCAGGGTGGTACTCATGGGGTAGTTATGACCGGCCGACCTGCATAGGTCAAGACCGCTGAGCTCAATACTCGTCGAAGAACCGCTTAAGCGCAGAGGTTTCAGAAGTGCGACGCAGTGCCAGCATGAGCAAGACGCGGGCTTTCTGCGGACTCAGATTGTCCGCCGTGATGCTGCCGCTGGCTTGGCCGTGTGGCAGATCGAGCACACGGCCGCCGCCCGCGCGACTCGAATAAACCACTGCGACACCTCGGGAAACAGCACGCGTGAGCGCCTCGGTTTGCACTGGCGGTGCAGTACCCGGCGCCAGTGACCCAACGACCAGTCCCACTGCTCCCGCCGCCACGAATGCGTCGACCGCCACGCCGTCAGCACCGGCATAGCTCGGCACGATGTCGACCCGCGGCAGCTCCGTCTCATCGTCCAGGCCGAGCTCACTGCTGTAGGTGTGTCGACGAGTCACATGACGGTACCAGTGAATCACATCCAGGTCCGTGTGACCGAGTACACCAAAATCCGGTGTGCGGAACGCATCTAGCCGAAACACCGAGCTTTTCGTGACCTCACGGGCCGCCTGGATAGTTTCGTTCAACACCACCAGCACACCCTGGCCTCGCGCGCCTTCGGACACTGCCGTGCGCACGGCGCTCAGCAAATTCATGCGGGTATCGCTACTGAGCCCGGTTGCCGGCCGTTGGGCGCCGACCAGGACGACAGGCAAACGGCAACGCAGGGTGAGATTCAGGAAGTACGCGGTTTCTTCGAGTGTCGCGGTGCCATGCGTCACGACCACCCCCGAGAGTCCAGGGTGTTCCGAGACTGTGTGGTCTATGAGGCGCGACAGTGACAGCCAGTCGTCTACCGTGATGGCATCGCTGGCCACGGTCGAGTGCTCGACCGTGATCACATCCGCATACTGATCGAGCTCTGGAACCTGAGCAATCAAAGCGTCGATTTCAACCATCGGGCCGCGGTACTCGACCAGATCGAGGCTGTGGAAACCGGTGCTACCGATGGTGCCGCCGGTGCCGATGATCGCAACGCTTGGTTTTTCACTCATACAGTCCTCCACGATGGTCTTGCAGTGCCTGTTACCGGGTCACCGCCGCCGGTAGTTTTGCTCCAATGTTCGCATCTGCGCCTCGACATGCGAGCGGTGACGGCTTGCCGGCAGGTTGTCCACACTGGCGTGGACTCCCATGACGGCGCGCGCCACTTTTGCAAGTCTCGGACCGTCGTGTCCTAGCTTCAGACAGGCTACGGCGCGAGCCCCTGATTGACAACAACTGTCGGCTACCCGACGCCTCCCAGCTCAGAGGCCGAGCTGCGTTCAGCAAGACCGCCACATCGGACACTGTCTCTCATGTCGCCGGAGCAATGGGAACAGAGCTCAGTGACGATGCTGCACAAGCTATCTCGGACCTCGCCAATCAACCTGATGACGACGCTGATGATGGAGCCAACGCACCAGATAGCGATGAGCGTGATGGCGACGAATGGGACGCGGAAGGCGTGACCCGCGGCATTGGAGGAAGCGCTGCCCCGGTTGTTCGTCACGCTGCTTGATCAGACCGAGCAGGGTGACGCCTAAGCGGCCGTGCCCCGTGTGAGCCACGTGGCCCAACTGCTGCGTGCACCACCTTCAGGAATCGATGCCTCTACTGAGCCAGCGGCGGTGGTGGCGTTGTCGGAGGAGCGTTTGTCGAGCAACCAGGTACTCGAGCTGCTGAGGCTTCACCAGATTTCACACGAAATCGAGAGCTAACCTCGCCGGCAGGCAGGCGATGTACGTGGTGGCATCGAGCCGCCGGCTAGTAGGCGCGTTTCTCAGTCGCGCCTGCGTACAGCATTTCAGCCCAATGCGCGTTGACGTTTGCAAATCGTGCCTGGGCATCTTCGCTGAATTCATCGCTGAGCCGCGGAATGAGTTCGAAGTGTCCGATTCGATCGACACCACGTGCCAGCTGCGCAAATCCCCTGCCCGGCTCACGCACATGCGGCGGGATGTATTGCTGAATGGCCAGACCGAGCCGCCGCTGGTCCGAGCGATTGGGTGCCGAGCAGTGGATGGTTCTGCCATGATGAAGTGACAGCTGACCGGGCTCGAGGATCAGGTCGACGGCCAGTTTCTCGTCGACGCTGTGAATGGTCTGGCCGCGAGTGAGAATGTTGTCTTCACCGAACTCGTCTTCGTGGTGCTGCATTTCGGAGAGATGACTGCCAGGGATCATTCGCATACACCCGGTTTCTGCATTGCTCGGTGTCAGTGCCAGCCAGGCGGTGACGCCATCGGGTGGATCCAAGGTCACGTAGCGTAAATCCTGATGCCAGCTGACAAAGCTCTTCTTGTCGGGCTCTTTGGCGAACAGCACACTGCCCCAGAGCAGAATGTCTCCACCCAGGACGTCTTCCACCGCATCCAGAATGGCCTCGTGGTGAACAATCTCGTCAAAGCAATCAAACAACAGATGCAGGTTGTTACGATTTGTAGCGCTGAGATGTTCCGGGTGCTGCCTCTCCAGCACCTCGAGCCTTTTGCGGAAGTCGTCCGCCTGCGCAGCGCTCATGACATCGATGGGTGCTACGAACCCGTCACGTTGATATTGCTCGACCTGGGATTCCGTCAATCGCTTGGGCATGATGATAGTCCGATGCTGGCAGCGCAGCTTAAGGTGGCGACAGTTGAAATGCTATAGCCGATCGTATCTGCGAAATCTCCGACCAGCTTGTTGCCCGGTGAGCCGCACTTTATGGCATCGTCGTGCTGTGCCATGGGCTTTGACCAGGGACCACGCTGGGGCAGAGCTCGCCTCCCGAGGCGGAAAGGCTGTTTGACTCTGTGGTCGGCGTGTCGGCCAGCATCGGTGAGCAGGCGCGCACCTTGCCGGAGTTCTATCGTGCGCTGTGGTCCGGCGTCACCGCGGGCGATGCGATGTCGTTGTCCATAAAGCGCGACACCCAGAACCTCGACCTCGAGGTCCACAGCGTGGACCGCTGCGGCTGATATCGTATTCCTGAGTGAACTCAGGGCCGTCACAACACGCGGTCGAACAACTCCCGCATTGCCTGCCAGGAGGCAGTGTCAGCGGCCTCGTCGTAGGCCAACGGCAAACCGTATTGCTTGCCATTAGCATCCGCTTCGCGGCTGGTGAAGCCATGCAGCGCACCTTCATAGGTGATGAACTCGTACGACACTCCGGCCGCTTTCATTTCATCGTGGAAGGCACTGATGTCTTCTTCGGGAATGAACTTGTCAGCGGCGCCATGACAGACCAGCACGTCGGCCTTGACTTCACCGGGACCCGGTTTATGGAATGAGCCGAGCGCGCCATGAAAACTCACCACCGCCTGCAACGGCTGACCAATACGGGCCATGTGCAACACCATTGCGCCACCAAAGCAGTAGCCAATGGCCGCCAGACGTGCGGCGTCGGCGGTGGCATGTCCGGCGAGCGCGTCTTGCGCAGCTTTCAGTCGAGCAGTGCCGGTTTCCATGTCTTCGAGTACGGCATTCATGAGTGCGCCCGCTTCGTCGGGGCTCGATGCCGTTTTGCCGTCGCCATACATGTCCACGGCCAGCGCGCTGTAACCGAGCGTCGCAAGCTGGTCGGCGCGCTCCTTGATGTAGGCGTCCAATCCCCACCATTCGTGAATCACCATGACCCCCGGCCGTTCCCCGTCAGTGGCATCGTCATAGGCCAGATAGCCGTTGAGTGTCGTGCCATTGGCCGTGTAGGTGAGTTGTTCGCTCTTGATTGTCATGATTGCTTCCTTGTGTTGATTTCAGACCCTTACCAAATTCCGGGGTAGCGACGAAAGTACTTCCAAGCCGTGTTCAGTGACCAGCAGGGTCTCGATGTAAGCACAACCACTACCGCCCGGCCATTGTTCCCAGACATCGAACTGGTTCTCCAGGTTGAACACCATTCCGACCTCCAGTGGCCGGTCCGGTAGTCCAAATCGAGGTGTCAGCCAGTGATTGCCACACCAGTCGGGTGGTACCGCGATACCGAGCGCGTAGCCGCCGACCCACCAGACATATTTTCGAAGCCCCGCCTCATCGGTGTAGCGCTGGGCAACAGCATCCACTTTGCTCATGAGATCTCCGACTTTGATCTCTGCGATCACCGCATCAATACAATTTGCCGACTTGGTCATCAGCTCGGTCCAACGTGAGTCTGGTTCGCCGAGTGAGAATGTGCGATTGAGATTGACGTGGTAACGGTCGTAGCAGCCGCAGAAATCGACGAACACGAGCTCACCTTGCTGGATGGGTTTGCGCGTCGGGGCGGAATGATGGGTTCCGGCTCGGGGTCCGCTGCCAATCATGGTGCGAATTCCGGGATAACCCCCGCCAGCCCGCATCATGGTGCTCATGATTTCCGCTTCCAGGTCGGTTTCCAACACACCCGGGCCGATGGCCTCACGCGCGGCGGCCATTGCCTGGTCAGCGATAGCGGCGGCGCGGCGCACATGCTCGATCTCGAGTGCGGACTTGACCAGTCTCAGGTCCTCGACCAGATGCCAGGCGTTCGTCACCTTGCAGCCGAGCGTTTCAATACGGGTCTGCAGTGCAGTTACGGTTGCGCCATGGGGAGAGTAGCCAAACTGTTCCAGACCGACATGCGTGTTGCCGAGCCCACGGTTCTCGAGCTCAGCGGCGATTACGTCGACCGGCGAACTATGACCGTCGCCCTCGAAGTAGACGACCTCGGTGATCTCGGGTGTGGTCGAGACCAGCGAGATGTGCGCTCGAGAGTCGAAGAACACCAGCTCATCGCGATCGGCTCTGAGCAGGGCACCGGTTACACACTCGAGGTGGTACCAAATCATGTCGTAACCGAGCAGCCAGGTCAGATTGGCCGGGCTCGTTACATAGAGTGCGTCCAGACCGGCTAGGGCCAGAGTGTCTCGCACTGCCTGACGCCGACGTGCATATTCTTGCGGCGGAAATGCTTGGGGCCAGTCGACTTCTGCTCGCAGGTAAGTCTCCACTGGTGACCTCACAGGTGATGGATCCCTGACATTGAGAGTACCGGTTGCCGATGGAGACCGGCAAGCCGGGTCAAATCGGTGGTGTTGCGATACGATTGCGTCGCCTTTCACAATGGACCGATGTGCATTTGTCCCCTGAATTCAAAAACCGGATATCGACCTCATGACACCGACAGCCCGACGCTGGCTGGGTGGGCTGGCAGCGTTGATATCCGCCATGGCGTTTGCCTCCAACGTGCCTTTCGTGGGCGTCGTCTACGCGCACGGTGGCAACATCCATGCCGTGAATCTGGTCCGGCCACTGTTTTTTCTAGGCTGCGTGACCATCTGGCTGCTGCTGGCTCGACGGCCTATCGACCTGCCTGCAAGACAGGGCAATTTCGCATTTCTGCTCGGTGTGTTGTTCTGCTTCGAGTTCTACGGGGTGCACTCGGCCATCAAGTACATCCCGGTCGGGCTCGCGATATTGATTGTGTACACCTATCCCATCTCCGTGGCGATAGTCGCCAGTGTGCTCAATCGTGAGCGACTCAACTGGAGGGTGGTGCTGGCGATGCTGGTTGCCTTTGCCGGCCTGATCATTGCGCTCGGAGGGCCCACTGACGCCACTGATTGGCGTGGCGTTGCCTGGAGCGCAGGAGCCTCAGTGGGCATGTGCGCGATTGTGACTATCAGCGAGCGCACCACGGCGGGTCACGACAATGCTGCGGTCATGTTTCACATGACCTTGCTCGCCTCTCTGATCATGATTGCGGTGGTGCTGGTGGGTATACCAATAGAGTGGCCGTCGACGAGTACCGGCGTGCAAGCGCTGCTGGCTTCGACCGTGCTGTATGCGGTGGCGACTTGCTTGTTGTTCATCGCAGTCGACATGGTGGGTCCGGTTCGATTTGCGGTTATCGACAACACTACACCCATCTGGGCGAGCTTGATGGGGTTCGTGCTGTTAGCCGAAACCCTGACCTGGATGCAGGGCGTGGGAGCACTGCTGGTCATCAGTGGTGTGGTTGCGGTTCAGGTGTGGCATCAACCTCGTGCTGCGTCGGCTACCTAGCTAGCCGGGCTTTCGGGCCAGCACCCGGCCAAGACCGAAGTGTCCGCCATTGAATAGCTCGGCTACGACCGTGAAGAAATGTTGAAGACCGTCGGCGATTTTGACGCCGTGTACTCGCACATGGCGTTCACGTGACGCCATGAAGGCACGCGCACGCTCGCTGGCAAACGAAGTCGCATCATTGGTCGCGTCCTGCGGCTCGACGTCGGTGAATCCGGCTGCTTCACATTGGGTACCGAACTCTTCGAGACTCGGCAAATACTCGCAATACACATCCGCTGCAAGTTGGCTGCGTTCTCGGTCCGTGAGTGTGTCGATCTCATGAAAATCCTCGACAAACATCACACCGCTCGGCTTCAGCGCCTCGAGACAACGGGCCAGTAATCTTTCGCGGTCAGGGATATGCAAAAAAGCGAGCCAGCTTACGATGACGTCGTAGTCGTCTCTGGCGTCACTACCAAGAAAGTCAGCGCAGACGTGATTGACACGGCCGTCCAGATCGCAGCGTCGGGTGAGGTCCAAGGCCGTTTCGTGCACGTCGGGCTGGATCTCGACTGCGGTCACCGAGCAGCCGACGGTTTTAGCTAGATATCTGGCAGGTCCACCGAGTCCGGAGCCAATATCGAGAACACGGCTGTTGGCCTTGATGCCGGTCTGACGAATACCTTCGTCGACTGCATCCGTGCCGAAGTAGTGGTATTGATCAAAGGGAAACAGGTCTTCGGGGTTGAGTGAGTCGCCGTTGGCGTAGCCGAGCTCGCGGAGCTCGTTGTAGATACGCTCCACGCTCACGTAGAGCTTCATGTCTTTGATGTCAGATGCCATGTTGTTGTTCTCGACTGTGCAGTAAACAAGCCCTAGTAACCCCGGATGATGCGTTTAATACCACATATCGGGCTCTGCCGACTTTTTGCGGGCCATGAATTCGAGCAATGCCTCATCAACCCCCGGGTCGATGGGTGGCCGTTGGTAGGTTTTCAGTGTATCTCGCCAGACGCGGTGGGCCCGCGCTTGGGCATCATGAGAACCGTTGTCTGTCCATTGCTCGAACGACTGTGTATCGGTCAGCGCGGCCGATGAAAATGTTGCTGCTTCGAAGTTTTCCAAGGTGTGGTCGGTGCCGAGAAAGTGCTCGCCGGGCCCGGTTTGTCGATAAGCGTCTTTGGCGAGCCCGTTGGCGTCGATCTGCAAGCCTTGCGCCATGCGACACATCAACCCGCAGCGATCCACATCGAGCACGAATTTCTCGTAACCCATGGTGAGTCCGCCTTCCAGCCACCCCGCCGCATGAAAAACGATGTCGGACCCGGCGAGCAGGGCAGTGGTCATGCTGTCTGCCGATTCCTGCATGGCCTGCGCGTCAGCAGTCTTGGCGGCAGTGATATGCCCCAGTCCCCGCAGCGGTAGACCGAGTCGCCGGCACAGTTGACCGAGCACCAGAATCGCGAGATTCGACTCCGGCGCACCGAATGTGGGTGCGCCAGTCTTCATATCTAGCATCGACAGGAAGTTGCCGTAGATGACTGGTGCGCCCGGCCGGACCAGCTGCGCCAGCGCGATGGCGGCCACGGTTTCAGCATGGGCCTGAGCAATCAGCGCGGGCTGTGTCACCGGCCCCATTGCGCCACCCAGCAAAAACGGCGACACGAACACGCCCTGATTAGCCCGTGCGTAAGCTTTGAGCGAGCCAGACATAACATTGTCCAGCACCAAAGGCGAATTCAGATTGATATTGCCTTGAATGACACAGTGTTCCTCCATGAATGCTTCACCAAATACGATCTTCGCCATCTCGATGGAGTCTTCTGCGCGCTCGGCAGAAGTCACACCCCCCATGAAAGGTTTGGTCGAGTAGCGCAGGTGCGCATACACCATATCCAGATGGCGTTTGTTGACCGGAATGTCCACCGGCTCGCACACGGTACCACCGGAGTGGTGCAGCCAAGGTGTGGCATAGCCGAGCTTCACGAAGTTCTCGAAGTCTTCAAGCGTCGCGTAGCGTCGACCGCCTTCGTGATCGGTCACGAACGGTGAGCCATATCCTGCCGTCAGCGACAGGGTGCCATTGCCCATCACAATGGAGTAATCGGGATCACGTGCGTGCATGGTGAACGACGAAGGCGCGGTAGCGCACAGTGCTCGTGCATGCCCGGCGTCGAAGCGCACGCGTTCGCCGCTGACATTGGCGCCGGCCTCACGAAACAAAGCCAGTGCTTCTTTGTCACCGCGAAACTCGATACCGACTTCCTTCAGGATCCAGTCGGCGTGCCGCTCCAACTGGTCGAGTGACTCCTCGTCCAGGAGTTCGACCGGTGGCAAGCGACGAGCTGCTGGTTGCGACACCTGCTGCCCGCGGTGCTGCCGTTGCGCCTTGAGTTCTGCTCGTGTCCGGGATTTGCGGGAGCTTCGTCTTCGCACTTCCAGCCGACCATAATTCTCGAACACCGCCTGATATCAGACTCGGCGGGGTACCGCAAATTTTGTCCGACCGGTACTGGCCGGCGGTGGTGGCTCACGTGTGCCGAGCCGCGTGGTCCATCGTCTGCGGCAAGGGGGTGTCCTTGGTCCTGGATGTCAGGCGGACTGTCAGTGCCGATACACAAACGGCTTGAATCCCCCCCTCGTAGGCCGCAGTGTGCTCGATTTTTTGCCACTGGGTGAGCCGGTAAAATCGACGTGGCTCGTTGGTGACCCCGTCGGCTTTGCTGCCGCAAAGATAGCGTTGCTCTATCAAGTGGCAGAACTTCTTTGCGTAGTTGTTCGCTTCTTAACTGACTTCATCGGCCGCTTCTGCGGGCCCTTTAGTCAAGTATGGAGCCCCTCCGACTGAGAGCGCCCTAAAGATGCCATTAAGAATGTGACATCATGCATGATTTGACCCAAAGACCGTGCGCATTGGGGCGGAGGACAGATCATGGCATCAGCAAAGCAACAGATTCCGCCGCGCAGCGGCGTAGCCTCACGTTTGAAGAAAGGACAAACGCTTAAGGTCATCAGCACACATGGCCACCAGGTTGTCGACTTCTGGGCCTTCAACTCACGCCGGATGTCGGAGTTCATGTCCATGGAGCACACCCGCCCAGGCATACGCAAGCTGGTGCCACGCCCCGGCGATACTTTGATCACCAACCTGCGCCGGGAGATTTTGAAGGTCAGCAAAGACACGACCGCCGGTGTACATGACACCACGGTTGCGGCGTGTTGCCCGAATCGATACTCACAGCTTGGTGCGCGGGGCTATCACGAGAGCTGCCAGGAAAATCTGCACCTAGCGCTCGCGAAGTTGAAGCGCGTGCCGCCCGAGGTCCCATGTCCGTTCAATCTGTTTCAGAACTCGCAGTACAACCGCGGCGGTGATTTGACATTCAGGCCACCGACTTCGAAGCCAGGGCAGTACATTTCATTCAAGGCACTCATGAACTGCATCGTCGTCATGTCCGCCTGTCCGATGGATTTGCTGCCGGTCAATGCGGGTGGCCCCACCGAAGCGCACTTCGAAATTCGTTGACCAGCAGCCCGTAGCGCTAAGGCGACATCAGCACTCGAGGTGTGAAGGCATGTATAGCATCGATACCAGCAGACGTGATCTGATCGACGAGTTCCGCAATAACCCGGTCGGTCGTAGCAGTGGCGATCTGCGTCGTTTGTTGAATGCACTACGCATGCATCCCGATGTGCCGTCCTACATTCTGGTGTGCATGCAGCCACAGCGTGAGTGGCGTATCGCGGTGAAGCCGCCAGGACGTGGCACCTCAGTGGAACTCGTTGACGGTCCCGCCTATGACGATCCACTGCAAGCCGAGTGGGCCATCTTCAAGTTGCGTTGGCAGGCATTGACCGGCGAGGACCTGGATCCATGAACGTCGAGCTGCCGCGTAAGCGCATCCTCGGTTACGCTGATGAGATCAGTGTCGCGCCTGGCGATCGTATCGAGTTCAAGCTGAGCTGCGAGTCCATCACAAGCTATCAGGCTGACATCGTGCGTCTGCAAAGTGCGGACCTGCATCCCGCCGGGCGCGGCTGGATCGAGCAGCCAGTGTCCAGCGATGTCACCGGCGAGTACCCGGCCCGCGAGCAACTCATCGACGCCGGCTCCTATGGCCGGGTTGAATCCGACAAGCTGGCAGCACTGACCAGCTTCACTTTCCAACTCTGGGTCTGGCCGACTACACCCGGAGCCGGTGCACAAGTGTTGATGGGTTGTTGGTCGAGTGTCGACAGCCGTGGTGTCGCGCTGACCTTGAATGAGCGCGGTGCGGTTGCATTGCGATTAGGCGGTGCGACCTTT